>Ga0206967_1079_pt1 | contig 21606 bp, 17 predicted proteins | sample Alteio_BWOrgHeat_24_FD_153259 | JGI IMG/M metagenome (GOLD analysis project Ga0206967, IMG submission 153259) | Enriched cells from forest soil in Barre Woods Harvard Forest LTER site, Petersham, Massachusetts, United States -... | ecosystem: Environmental > Terrestrial > Soil > Temperate forest >...
CCGGACCGCCGACCTTGGTGGTGAATCGCCAGACATTGGAGGCGGTGATGCCGGGGAAATACGCGCCGGTGGTATCAGCAAGGGCGCCGTCATCAATCGTCACGTAATAGGTCTGGTTGGAAGTCATCACACCGGAATGAGGATAAATGGCCGCCGTAGTGCCGGAGACGACCACCGGATAATAATTAAAACTCTGCCCGTCGCCCGCAAACGTGCTGTGGGCCTGAACCCCGGTGGAGATGTTATTGGACAGGTTGATGGTATCCACCGGGGTGACAGTGTTGTTGATGTTATAAATCTTGATCGTGCCATTGGTCTTCACCACCGGCGTCTGGCTGAACGTAATATAGAGAGGCGTGTCGTAACAGACGCCGGACTGGCCATTCAGCGGGGAAAATGCCGTGGCTGAAATCAGCGAGTTGACGGTCAAGGTGGCACCCGCACTATTGGTGACACCGGCCTGATTGGTGATGGTGACCGAGTAAGTACCCATATCGGCAGCCGTCGGACTGGAAATGGTCAAAGTGGCCGTGGTGGCGGTGCTATTGACCGTGTTGGAGATGATGTTGCCATTCTTGTACCACTGGTAGGCCACTGCCGGCACACCCGTGGCCACCACCGAGAAGGAGGCGGACTGCGAACTGGTGACGACCAAACTGACTGGCTGGGTCGTGATGGACGGCGGCACAATCACTGTCAGCGTGGCGTTATTGGTGACCGACTGGACTACGTTGCTGGCCACGATGTAATAGAGGTAGCCATTCTGCGAATACTGGACGTTGTTGAGCACCAGGGTGGTGTTGGTGGCGCCGGTGATCGGCACCTGATTTTGATCCAGCCACTGCAGAGTGGGAACCGGCACACCCGTGGCAGTGGCGCTAAAAGTGCCATTGTTGCCTTGGATAACCGTGATGTTTGTCGGACCGGTGATGACCGGCGCCTGGTTGCCGGCGGAAACGGTAAGGTGCATGCTATTCGTTACAATGCCCGCGCTGTTGCTGGCGATCAGAGAATAGAGGCCGCTTTCTCCGGTCTGTATATTAGTGATATTGAGCGTGCCCGTCATACTGCCGACTATGCCGGAACCATCCGCATTGGTGCCATCGGTCAAATTGACCCCGCCAACCTGCCATTGGAGCGCGGGTGCCGGCACACCACCTATCGTGGGACTGATCATGACATTGGTGCCGACCAAGGCGGCCTGGTCACTCAGACCGGTGATGCTCGGTGTGACAATCACCGAGAGCGTCATGCTGCTGGCATTGGTACCCTGCGAGTTCGCGGCAACCAGCGTGTAGATGTTGGTGTTCTGGCTGTACGAAACGTTGGTCAGGGTCAGCGAGGAGGCCGTGGCATATGAAAGTGCATTGGAGGTCACACCACCGTCCGTGCTCAAATACCATTGATACGTGGGGTTCGGCACGCCGCTGACCGTGGGGTTTAAGATCGGGCTGGTTCCAGCGATTGCGGTTTGATTGGTCAGATTGGCGATGCTCGGCGCGATCGGGGTGCCAAGCAGAATCACCACGTTATTGATCTTGTTGGTTTCCGCCGTGGTGGGACTGGAAGTCGGACGAAAACCGATGCACAGCCCGTCAAATGTGGGGGTGAAGAAATTTGCGCCCGTCACGTTACCCCCGAATCTGGCCGTGAAACCACCCGCGGTATAGACCGCACCGGTAGTCCCAACGCCCAGGTACAGGGAATTCGTTATGGCCAAGGTGGTGCTATTGATGTAGTAAATTCTCATATCCACCGTGTATTGGTTGCCTACCGTCAAGGTCGGCTGTCCCACCACGCCACCAAGCGTAACTATGGCGGAACTCAGGGTGGCACCGGAAACCGGACACAGGCCCTGGTTTAAATTGTTGGCGGCAGCTTGGGCCGCGCGGGCGTAAAAGGCAGAGCCTTGGGTTGTCCCCTTCGAATAGGCGAACTCGGCGCAATATCCCTGCCAGCCCTTGGTGCAGCCGACATCATTGGCGGTCAAACTGGAAGACAGCCCGGAACTCCAAAGACCGGTGCCATTGGTCGGCGCCACCCCCCCGGAATTATACAGGCCGATGGAAAACTGCTCGTTGTCATTCCCGTTGGGATTGAATTGCGTGGTCAGGTTCGTGAACGAGTAATAAAACTCAATGTATTGACCGGGCGTGTTTAGCGTGACTGGCGAGGTGGTAAAAAGCGCCTGCGCTTCACAGTAGCCAGATGAAGTGCTGAAATTGCCCATGGTCAGCACCCCGGCACTGGAGTTGATGCTCGACGCCGTGGCACTTTTAGACGCGGCGATTTCGTAAGCGGTACGGCTGGAGGTGATCGTGCCCGGACTGGTCGGGGTTGGATTTAGCGTACTACCGCCAGTGAAGTTATCGTTGAAGATTGTCGTAATCTGCGCCCGGGCCGAGAGCGTGGCGGAAACGAGGGTAATCAGACCAAGCCATTGCAATTTTTTCATAGGGAAGTTCTTGGGGTGTATCGATGCTGGGTTGCAGGTCAATGGGTTCATGCCAACCCTAACACCAAAACCCGACCCGTCATCCGTAAAATCCTGCAAATGACTTTGAAGAAAGTGCCCTAACACCTCCAACACCTCTTGACCGGCAGAAAAAACTTCTCACCATGTAAAACTGACTGTTGCCCAACGATCTCGTCCGCCCTTAACAAGCTGTTACCCTTATTCTAATTGGGGTTTTGTCATACTTTTATCCATTATCTGAAAGATAACCGGAGCTTTTGACCCGATCGCGGGGTGGCATCGCAAACGGATCAAATGTGGCTCTTGTCAGCGCCCCGGCCAGTCAGGCCACAATTTTCAAACTGCCCTGCAACAATCAGGAGGTTCAAACACACCCTCTGCGGGGCTTGATTATTCCTGCGGATAAACCAGTCTATGATCTAGACCAAAACCCTGTGATCGCTCCATGCAATGCCTTCCATGGCATCCCGGTTTTATGATTGACTCAATACACGGCAAGTGCGAGGTATCTGCGGCGCGACTGCAACCATGTTATTCAGCACCCCGATCTTTCTCTTTCTGTTCCTGCCGGTCGTCCTGTTGATCTATCATCTTTTACCTAATCTTCGCGCCCGGAACTTCTGGCTGCTGGGGATGAGCCTGTTCTTTTATGCCTGGGGCGAACTGGGCTATCTCCTTCTTTTGCTGTTTTCTGTGTTGGTCAATTTTGGATTTGGAATGGCTCTGGATAAAGGCCAAAACACCATTTGGCGGCGGTGGAACCTCTTCGCCGGCATCAGTTTCAACCTGCTCTTGCTTGGTTATTTCAAGTATTTCAATTGGGGCATGGGGCTCTTCAACCAGGTTCGCGAAGCCGGCGGAGCACAACCCATCAGTTTCGTGGAAGTAATGCTGCCTCTGGGCATCTCGTTTTTCACCTTTCATGCCCTTTCTTATCTGATAGATATTTACCAACGCAAACGACCGGCGGCGGCCCGGCCTTGGGACGTGGCTTTGTATATCTTTTTTTTTCCGCAACTGATCGCCGGCCCCATCCTGCGCTGGCACGCCATCGCCCCGCAACTGGAGCACCGGGAACACGGCGTAGGAAAATTCGCCGAGGGTGTGAAGCGCTTTATCCTGGGTCTGGCGAAAAAGGTCCTGATCGCCAATACCCTGGCCCTGCCGGTGGATCAGATCTTTGCGCTGCCCGCCAGCCAGTTGTCCATGTCGGAAGCCTGGCTCGGGGCCATTGGTTACACCCTGCAGATCTATTATGACTTTTCCGGTTACTCGGACATGGCAGTGGGATTGGGAAAAATGTTCGGCTTCCAGTTCATGGAGAATTTCGATCACCCCTACGTATCCCAATCGATTCGGGAATTCTGGCGACGATGGCACATCTCGCTCTCGACGTGGTTCCGCGATTATCTTTACATCCCGCTGGGCGGCAGCCGTGTTTCTAACGCGCGCAATCAATTCAACCTTTTGTTCGTTTTCTTTCTGTGCGGGCTTTGGCACGGAGCCAGCGCCACGTTTGTGGTCTGGGGCTTGTATCACGGTTTGTTTTTGGTTCTGGAGCGCTCTTTCAGCGGAAATTTTTGGAGGCGGATTCCCCGGTTGTTCTGTCATGCCTATGCGCTGGGAGTGATCATCATCGGCTGGGTGCTCTTCCGCTCCGCTGATTTTGCCGGTGCGGTGACCATTTTTCACGCCATGGCCGGCTTGGGCTGCGCGCCGGACGCCTTCCCGCTGGAGTTTTACGCCAACGGCGAGGTCTGTTGGGCCTTGTTGTTTGGCGCGCTTGGCAGCGCGCCGGTTTATCGAATGCTCCGGGACCGGCTGGCGGCCTGGGGCGCCGGGCAACCGGCCGTCTTGTTGCTTGGCCAGGCGGCGGAACGAATCGCCCTTCTGGCCATCTTTTTTCTGACGATCGTCTGGCTGGTCGGCGCCACGTATAACCCTTTTATTTATTTTCGTTTCTGATATGGCGCCCGAGCAAACATCCCGCCGGATACTTGACCGATGGTACATCGCCTTCTTCGCGATGCTGCTGACCCTGCCCACCCTGTACACGCTGGGCGGATTTAAGAAAGACACTGCCATCAACGAATTCAGGGTCCTGGCGGAATTTCCCGGATTCACCAGCGACGCCGCGATCTTGCGGCAGTTTTGCCAGGATCTGGAAAAATATTACAACGATCACTTGGGCGGTCGCGAATGGCTGATTGACTGCCGCATCCTGGTTCAACGCTCGCTCTCGCCGGGGTTCAGCAACAAGGTCATCGGTGGCAAGAACGGATGGCTCTTCTATTACACCGGAAAAATGTTCGAGAACCATCTGGGGGTTCCCCCGCTAAGCGAGCACAAGCTCAAAGCCTGGCAACATGAACTGGACTATCACCGCGAACAGTTGGCGGCGCAAGGCATCAAGTATCTGCTGGTGATCGCCCCGGACAAGGAAACCACCTGTTCCCAGGAACTCCCGCATTGGATGGACCAAATACTCCCCTACAGTCAGACCGACGAGTTTTTAACTTTCATGCGGCTGCATTCTTCGGTGGAGATATTGGATTTGCGGGAACCCCTGCGGGAAGCCAGCCGGCGCGCTCCGCTCTTCTACAAATCCGACACCCACTGGAACCTCCTTGGCGTAGCGGTCGCGGAAAAATCGATTTGTCCGAAACTCCGCGAATTGTTGCTCGGCCCCGAGCGCTTTGCGCCGGCTGATTTCGGCTTGCTGCCTGCCAGTGGAACGGGCGGCAACATCTCGCGTATCGCCGCCTTGCCCTACCGGCTTGATCCCAATTTCTATCGATTCGCCTCCGGGACCAATGAACCGGCGCAAAAATTTTATTCGACCACGGATGAAATCGAACCGGAACAATTTGGCCTGCTGCCGGTGCCGCAAATCATGGCCATTCATGCCACAAATCAGGTGCATCAATTAAAAGCCATCGTCTTCGGCGATTCCTTTTCCTTCGCCCTGACACCGTTTTTGGCGGCTCATTTCAAGGAATTACACGTTCTGCGGCGGAATTTCGACATGGGTGAGGTCAACCGGGTCAAACCCGATATCGTCATTGAAGAACGTTCTGAAGGGGTTCTTTGGAACATTTTCCCGGGCCGCTGAACGGTCTCATTCCTGCGGATAGACCAAGATACGATCGTGGACCAATACGATGAGGTCGTTCTTCTTGTCGCCGGTGACATCGGCCACCACAGCCTCGCGCGGCTCGGGCAGGGCGCCCTGCGCTCCGCGGAAGGTATGCTGCTCGAAAACCTGCCAACGGTCGCCGGGCACCAGCTTGCGGTTCGCATCGAATTGCACGAGGTCGAGATAGTTCTTGGCGGTTTCCATGAAGACAATCTGCTTGTGCCCATTGCCCAGCAGGTCGCCGGAAATCAAGTCATTCAAATAGCCGTCCTTGATGGGCGTATCATAATCGTCCAGCTTGGTAAGATCCCACGTGTCGCCGGTCAGGGCCTGCCAGGCCACCGAATTTTGCCCGATCAGGGCCACGGCCGACTGCCCCCCCAACTGCACCGTCTTCAACGTGGGGAAATTCAAGACCGGCAGTTCCAGGTTTTTGACCACCTGCCAGACCCCGTTCGTATCCGGTTCACACAAGGTCAATTGCTTGTGCTCCTCGTCCAACAAGAATAGTGATGGCACCTTGCCATCCTGCACCACGGTGGCGCCGGTGATCCGGGAATCACTGGAAGCGCCGTTGATCTGGTCCTTCACGCGGAAGGTCCATTCCGTCGCATTGGTGGAACCGGCGTCCTTCGGCTTCTGTTCCAGGACAACGGCGCGCACAAAATTCTTTTGCGGCAACAACAACTCATCCTTGCCGTCGTGATCCACATCCACCGAGGCGAACCACGGTTGCTCCATGGGGCCGCCGGGCGGATCCACGTCCTTTTCATCAAACGTGCCATCGGGCTTTTGCAGCAGCACCTTGATCTTCTCGTAAGGGATCAAAGCGATGAAATCCGCCAGCCCGTCCTGGTTCACATCCTGGATGGCCAGCTTGGCTGGATTGGATTTGAAACTATCGCTGAGCTTCTGCGTTTTCGATTTGCCATCCGCCGTGCGGGTGACGAAGGAACGGACGCCGTCCTTGTCCACGATCACGCCGAGCACGGGCTTGGTCCCGGGCTTGAGCACGCCCGCCGCCATGGCAATCGGCTTGCCATCAAACGGCAGCAATGTGGGAAAAGCCATCCGCCCCGCCTTGTCAAAATGGGTGGTGCCGATGGCATTTTCATCACGGCTCAGGAGAAAGATCACTTGCTGGCCGTCGCCATTCCAGTCCGCCACGGCGATATCCGATACGCCAGCCAGGCTGGGAAATTTTTTGGGCGCGGCCAGGGTGCCGTCCGCCTGCTGAAGATAGACCGATAGCTGTCCGCTCTCCGGCTCGGCCACGAGCAAATCCGGGCGTCCATCGCCATCCACATCCGCCCACAAGACACCCCGCGCGGCGGCATCAGTTTTGTTTAAGGGCATGACTTGGAACTGGCCTTGGCGGAATGTGCCGGTCAGCACTTCGCCGGGTTTGCGGGTGAATTGCCCCACTTCCGCGCGGCCCGTGGCGGCGGAGATGGACACCATGTAATTCGTCCGGTCACCGGCAAGGTTATCGATCGTGAACGAACGGATCGGTTGCGATTTGAAAAAGATTTCCGGTCCCAACTGGCCGCCGGATGTTTGCAAGCGGAAGCGGTACGGCGTGGCGCTGTCGAAATCGACCAGCAAAAGGTCGTTCCGGCCATCGCCATCCACATCCACGATCTGCACGGCCTTGGGCGTGCCCGAGTAAGGAATCTTGACCGGTTCCGCCAGAGTGTGGTCCGGCTGCTGGGCGAGGAAATAGACCGCGCCATTATCGCCGAGGAACGCCACATCGGTCAGGCCATCGCCATTCAGGTCACCGGTGGCCAGGGCGTTGGCATCCAGCCGGCCGTCATCGATATGCCAGCGCTTCGGCTCGGACCAGCCGTTTGTGCCGAGATTGTAGCGGACCACCAAATCCTTGGTATCGCCATAATAAACCAGGTCTGGCCGGCCATCGTTGTTCAAGTCCACCACCGCCAGGGCGGAGATGCGTTCATCCGAAGGGATGGAATCGATGCGGAACTGCGAATCCGGTGGCAGTTCATTGATCTCCAGTTTGCGCCCTGGCGTCGTGTCCGTGACATTGGTCTTGCCGGTCTGGTTGTACAAAATATTGATCTTCGCACGGAGGTTGTTGGCGACCACAATGTCGTTCAAGCCATCGCCATCAATATCCGCGACATGCAACAGGGAAATGCCCTGATCGATGGGATAAGATTCCTTGCCCGAAAAGCCGAAAAGATTCGTGGTGCTGGCAAACGCCGGAACGCAGGTGAAAACCGCCAGCGCGACGAGCACACCGGACCTAAAACAAATTGACCGTTGCATCCGTGCAACGTGCCAGCACGACACCTAATTGGCGAGATTTTTCCGGTCCTATTTGGAGACCTGCGCCCGGCGGGCGTCTAGTTCCGCGTGGATTCGGGGTTCGAGTAATTCGTATTTCTTGTAGAACAGCACCGGAAGGATGGCTAGGCCAAAACCCAGGGCGGGCAGCCAGATGAACGCTATCTCAATGCCGTGCAACGAGGCTGCGGTTTGCGACACATTGGCGACGTAGCCATGCGCGTCCATGATCCAGGCGGGCAAGGCGCCTCCCAAGCCGGCGCCGGCTTTGAGGCAAAAAGCCGCGCCGATGGCCGTTAAAAATCCCGCCGCCCGGATGCCGGTCTTCCACTCGCCATAATCCACGCTGTCCGACAGCACGGAAAACGGCATCGCCATCGCCATGCCGCTGGCAAGAAAGCCAAAGGCCCAGCCAAACATGATCCACGGCACGGACAGATTGTTTTGAATGCCGAAATACTCGATCAATTGCCCGATAACCATGCCCAGCAAGCCGAAAATCCAGACATTGCGCTTGGAAGTCCAACGGCAAAAGAACGGCAGACCGAAGGCCGTGACCAACGAAATAAAATCCAAAGCAAAAGCTGTTGGCACCAGATCTTTGCGACCCAAGGTGTATTCAAAGAAATAGGGAGCCACGCTCACACGGGCAATGAATGCTATCCAAAACATCAGGCTGCTCACAAAAATGATGATCCACGGCCAGTTGCGTTTGATCGCGCGAAAACTGTCGGCCAATGGCAGCGATTGCTTCTTTTCGTGAACGACTTCCTCCAAGTTTCGGAAAGCAAATAGGTACAATAGGACGGTTCCCGTCGCATAAAACGGCATGACAATCATGAAGCCTTTGCGGTCGTCGCCCTGGCCAAAGAACTGCACCAGCTTCATCGCGGTGAGGTTCACGAATAAAACGCCCAGCTTTGAACCGAACATCCGGAAACACGTCAGGGTCACCCGCTCACGCGGATCGGGCGTCAAGGCGGACAAGATGGAGGTGACTGGCGTATTGATGCCGGTGTAAAGCACGCTGCAAACGATGTAAGTAACGGCCGCATACAACGCGTTATTGGTATAGTTGATGTGCAAAGACGTAAAGGGAACCACGAAAGTTTTGACCGAGTTCCCCAGTTGAGGCGTCAGAAATGTCAGCACACCAAAGGCTGCAAAAGGAAAGCAAAGCCAGAGAAACCAGGGGCGGCTCTTGCCCCAACGGCTGCGGGTCTTGTCAAAAACAATCCCCCATATCGGCGCGTCAAGCGCATCCGTGAACCGGGCAAACAATAGGATGGTCCCGGCTATCGCAACCGGAATGCCGTAGACATCCGTATAAAATTTTAAGATGTAAAATGAAATGACACAGAACACCAATTGTCCTGCCGTATCGCTCGCCGCATAGCTGAACCGCTTTATATAAGAAGTTTTATTCATGCGCGCTTCTGAGCTCATGGCCGTCCAACCGCTTTCGTGATGGAATGTTTAAGTACCTCCCCGGTCGTGGCGTCAATCTCGATGGCCAATTCCGCCAATGGCCCTTTGTCATCCCAACCATCGCCGACCACCGACCATTCGGGGCCTTTATCACCGGTGTACAGGTTCAAATCGACACTTCGATCAGCCAGCGGGACCATCGCGCAAAAACTTGAAAGGTCGTTGGTCGCGGCGATGGCCAGCACCTCCGGCACGTCGATGGAAATCTTCGTCAGGTCCAGGAATTGAAACGTCGTCATCGGAACGGCCATGCGATCCGGGTCCGTCACCAGCATCGGATACGCGGTGCCGGACGTATTTTCAACGTTCACCAAGACGGTCTTCTTTTGGTCCGGCAGGCGAAAACCGTAAGCGATCCACCGTGTCTTGAATCCAAACTTCGAAGCTGGGTTGGCAGTGAGGATGGGTGGCACGGGCCACTGGCCTGTGCCGGGTGGCGACCCGCCACCCGGAACGGCGACGGCAGCCGCACTTTTCCACACGCTCGCTGGCGCTCGCAACCGGCTTTCCGTTCCGTCCGGCCAGTGGCCGGACGGCACAAGCGGGTCGCCTGTGCTACCCGCTTCCATTTTAGGGTTCGGATTGAATCCGTTGGTCGTCGGATCCAAATCCACTGCCGCGCCACAAAACACGGCGCCCGGCGCAACCTTCGCCATCAGTTGCGTCGCATACGGATACCCGGCGGTCACAGTCCCGATCGGCCCCGGCAGTTTGATCGTATCAACGCTCCGAAACAGATAGGAACCGACCAGCACGACGACCGGCAGGACGATGAACGCCACGAGCAGCAACAGATTATTTCGTGCCATGGCGAGTTCGCGGCTCATTTGCGGATGGGCAATTTGCGTCCGTTTTTCAGGTACAGGGGAATTTTCTCCAACGGCGCCTCGGCGTTGATGGTTTGCCCACCTTTGAATTTCTTTCCCGTCCAGGCGTCCACCCACGTTGCGCCAGCGGGAAGATAAACTTTTCGCTTCGCTGCCCTGGCGCGGAGGACGGGCGCGACCAGCAAATCAGGACCAAACAAAAACTGATCGTCCACCGCGGCGCACTTTTCGTCCTTGGGAAAATCAAAGAACAGCGGGCGCATCGGCGGCGTGCCTTTGGCGGCGGCCAGTTTCATCTGCGCCATGATGTAGGGGCGCAGGCGTTCGCGCAGGAAGAGCAATTCCTTGATGATGCCATAGGCGCGGTCGCCAAAAGACCAGACTTCGTTCGGCCCGCCCCGCGTCGGGTCGCTGCTTTCTGGATGCGTAAGCGAACTGTTGCGCCAGCCGTGCAGACGGAACAGCGGGCAAAAGACTCCGTACTGGAACCACCGCACGATCAATTCCTGAAAATAAGGTGTATCGATTTCCCCGCCAAAGAACCCGCCGATGTCCGTGGTCCACCACGGGATGCCGCTCAGGCCGATGTTCAGGCCGGCGCGCACTTGCTGCTGCAAATCCTCCCAAGTGGAATGGATGTCCCCGGACCAGATGGCCGCGCCATAACGCTGGCTGCCGGCAAAACCGGCACGGCCCAAAGTGATCACCTCGCCCTCGCCCGCGGATTTCATCCCTTCGTAAAATGCCTGCTGCTGCATCATTGGATAGAGGCAGCCAACTTCCAGTCCGTTGCCGGCGTGATAGCGCACGTTATCATGATCGTACGTGACCATCTCCGGTTCGATGGCATCCAGCCACCAGACCTTGATGCCGTGGCGGTAATAGTTTTCCCGCACCTTGCTCCACAGAAATTTCCGCGCCTCGGGATGGGTGGTATCGAGCAGACCGGAGATGACCGTCTGCGTAGCGTTGGAATCCGTGAACTTGATGAAGCTGTTCAAGCCGCGCTCGGTGCGGATGAGCAGATTGCGGCGTTCCAATTCGGAAAAATTTTCGCTGTCCGGATTCACCGTCGGCCAGACGGAAACCATCACCTTGATACCGAGCGATTCCAATTCGCGCACCATCGCCTTGGGATCCGGCCAGCAGGCGGGGTCAAACTTCCATTCGCCCATCTTCGTCCAGTTGAAATAATCGATCACGATGACGGACATGGGCAGGCCGCGACGCTTGTGTTCCCGGGCCACGGCGAGCAATTCCTCCTGGGTCTTGTACCGCAGCTTGCATTGCCAGAAACCGGCGGCCCACTCCGGCAAAACCGGCGGATGGCCGGTGAGATCGGCGTAGCGTTCCATGATGCCCGCACATCCCTCGCCGGTGGTGACGACATAATCAATCAAGCGCGTGGCATCCGCCACCCAGCGTGTTTGCGTGCGGCCCAACTCTACGCGGCCCATGCCGGGATTGTGCCAGAGCAGACCATAACCACGGCTGGAGACGAGAAACGGGATGGAAATCTGCGAATTGCGATGGGTAAGTTCAAAGATGCAGCCTTTCTGATCCAGCAATCCGTGGCGACGTTGGCCGAGTCCGTAGATACGTTCGTCATCGAAGGCCGTGAAGCTGGCTTCGCAACGATACAAATCACCACCGACGGATTTGAAGGTACGGCTGGGGGGATAATTGGTGCGCGCAAAAATTTCCTCCACCAACGGCTCGGCACTGCCGGTTTTAAAGAAGCGGACGCGGCCTTTGGCATCGATGGTGGCGGTCAACTTACCATTGACCAAGCGGGCCGAAGTATCGTCCACAGAAATTTTGATGGCGGTCTTTTTAGGCGGAAGCAGACTCCAATCGCGCAACGGCATTTCACCCAGCGTAGTGGCGCGGACGCGGATGGAATCGCGGCCCCATGGCTCGACCCAGAGGATTTGTTCCTTCAGATGCCAGGTGATGCGCGTGCCGTTCTTTTGAAACATGGATGGCTTTTGGTTCACGGAATGCGGCATTGAATAGCGCAAGAACAGCCAGCCAGCCAGCCTTTCTTCATGTGATTTCTGACATTTTCATTATTTGAATCCGCGAGACAGAGGTGGAGTTTGTCGCGCTGCGACAAACTTTGCCTGCGCAGCAGGCAGACAGGGTCGCAGCGCGACCCTGTCCACCAGCGTTTGGATATTCGATGGGACTGCAGACAGGAAAGTTTACCATGTGTGTTATACAATGAGCAGCTTGTGAGCGTGGATTTTTCCCGATATGCTACGCGCCCATGAATTTTTCATTCAGCAAATATCACGCGCTCGGCAATGACTACATCGTCATCAATCCGAAAGATTTGCCGGCGCCGCTCACCACGGAACAGGTCAAGGTCATCTGCCACCGCAATTTCGGCGTGGGGTCGGACGGCATCCTGCTCGGCCCCCTGCCCTCCAGCACCGCCAAGTGCGCGCTCAAGATTTACAATCCCGATGGCAGCATCGCGGAAAAAAGCGGCAATGGGTTGCGCATCTTCTCGCGTTATCTGTGGGACACCAAGTTTGTGGGCGACGATGAGTTTGCCATCCAGACGGACGGCGGCTTGGTTCGCTCAACGGTGTTTGATGGCGGCGCGATGGTGCGTGTGGAGATGGGCAAGATCAGTTTCGACAGCGATAAGATCGGCGTGGTCGGATCCAAGCGCGATGTCATCAACGAAAAGATCACTGTGGCCGGGCGGGAATTCACCTATTGCGCCGCGACCATTGGCAATCCGCATTGCGTGTTGCCGCTGACGGAGATCAGCTCAGAAATGGCGCATAAATACGGACCGGGACTGGAGACGCATCCGAATTTTCCAAAAAAAATCAATGTCCAGTTCCTGAAAATCCTCGACCGCGCCAATATCCAGATCGAAATCTGGGAACGCGGCGCGGGCTACACGCTGGCCAGCGGCAGCAGCAGCAGCGCGGCGGCGTCCGTGGCGCATAAGCTGGGCCTGGTGGACAATAAAATCTCCGTGCACTGCCCCGGCGGTATCATCAAGATCGAAATCCGCGAGGGATTTGACATCCTGATGACTGGAGGCGTGACGAAAGTTTCGGAGGGTGTTTACAGCCCGGAGATTTTTTCGGAGAAACTATAAAAGTGTCGTGGCAAAGAAGCCATCCAAGCTGGCCATAGGCTGCGTCGTCATAATCATAATGATCGCAACCATGATTCTTTTTGTCGGTTATCCGTTTGGATCCTCCACTGTCCTGAAAATCTCTTTCGTCGCCTACACCAATGATGTCACACCAAATTCTCCGACTGTCTTTATAGTAAAAAATGAAAGCAGCAAGGACATCGTGTTCGCACCCTGCAAGCCGCAACTCAAAAACCTGGGCACATGGTCAAAGCTGGACACGTATTGGGATTATGTAACGAACGTATCTGCCCACACAAGCATCACCTTTACCGTCCCTCCAGCCACCAGTTGCGAAGCATGGAGAGAACCGATTTATTGGGCTTACACAAGCCAATCAAAAATCGAAACAGTCCGAGGCAATATCAGGGCAAATCTGCATTTCAATTGGCTAGGCATTTCCCGTGGGGGATGGCCGCGTTATTACAAAAGTGCTTACGAGGATGGCGAAAACCATACGGTTTTTTCGCCGGAAATCACAAACGCCCCGGGGAAATAGCTTTGGATTCAGTGGGCGGCAGATTTTTTCAGGTTGGCCTTGATGCGTTGGAGAGTTTCAACCCCTTCACTCTTCATATATCCCCTACCCGTCCGGGCCAATACCGGTTCCGCTGAAAAACGATGTTGAATCCTCGGCCCATCTTTGATGATGCGCTTGAACATACTTCGTTCCTCATCCGTCATCAGCCCGGAGATTTTTAGATGATGAGAATATTCGTTGCCATTTATTGCAAATAAATCGTTTTATATGCGGGTAAAAAAACCTCATAAAGCCGCCAGCATATACAGCCAAACTTGGGGACAAGCTTGCTGAACTTGCGGGAACAAAATTTGTGCCTTCAGAGAAACTTAAGGAAATGACTGACGCTTTGAAAACTTCATTTGGTGAATTTGAATCAAAAGCGGGCGTCCCTTACGACGACGCCATGAAGCATGGAAAAGGTCAGTAAGGATTTTGTCCGTCATGGCTTTCAATTCCGCAAAAACTTCCAGCGCTTCCGGGCGCAGCAGTCCTTGCATGTTCAAGCCAGCGGATTAATCACCTGCAGCCCCAGCGGTTCGAGGAGTTTGAAGTGAGCGGTGTTGTTTGTGACAACCGTATGGTCGCAAGCCAGGCATTGGGCGGCGATCAGCGAGTCTTCACAGCTGATCGTGCGGCGTTGTTGTTTCAAAAAAGCGGCGACACGTTTCCATGCCAACAGGCTTTCCAAACTCACCGGCTCAAGCGCTTCGGAAAAAATGGACTCAGTTTTTTCCACGTCCACCATCAACGCCGACCGATGGCTTTCCGGTGCGATTTCTGCCCCATATTTCATCTCCGCCAGCGTCACGGTGCTCATGAAACTTTCCGCCTCGTTTTCCCGCAACCATTTCTCCAGCTTGGCAGGCAGATATTTTTTGTGGGTCAGCGAAATGATGTCCGTATCGAGCAGGTAGCTCATTTGAAAGGCAGGGTGTGGCGTTCAACTTTCGGAAACGGAATTTCGCGCCGCTTCAAATGCGCCAACAACCCGACCGCGCCGCGCCGTTTCTGAACGCGCGGGGTTATGATAAGGCTCTGCCGTCCGTCATTGAGAACGCGCACATCGCACGGCCCGCCGTGCATCAGCCCGGCCAGTTTCCGCCAACCAGACGGAAATTGCGCCTGTCCTTTGGCGGTGATGGTGATGGTGTCCAGCTCGCGCATGACATGGTAAGGATTCATTACTTCGGAAAACAAGTCAAGTACTTTTAGTATTCCGGCTCCCTCGTTGCTTCAATGGAGATTTGGAAATAGGCCGGGCCACTCCATAGTAGATTAAATCGTGTCGCTGATGGAAAATAAAAACGGCGCGGACTGTTCGTCCGCGCCGTTCCCAGTTCCTCCAACTGTTATTAACAATTATTTCTTGGCCTTCTTGCCGCCGGTCGTGGGCACGGTGGCAATGGTCTGCAGGATGCGGCCCGCGATCTTGTACGGGTCGCCCTGGGAATTCGGACGGCGATCTTCAAGGTAGCCGCGGTAGTCGTTTTCCACGAAGCTATGCGGCACGCGAACGGACGCGCCGCGATTGGCGATGCCGTAGTTGAACTTGTCGATGGACTGGGTCTCATGCAGGCCGGTGAGGCGCAGATGATTGTCCGGCCCATAGACGGCGATGTGCTCGTTCTTGTACTTGTCGAACGCAGCCATGAGGGCTTCGAAATATTCCTTGCCGCCGACTTCGCGCATATGGGTGGTGGAGAAGTTGGAGTGCATGCCCGAGCCGTTCCAATCCACATCCTTGCCGAGCGGCTTGCAATGCCAGTTGATATCCACCTCGTATTTTTCGCAGAGGCGCATCATGAGGTAGCGGGCCACCCAGACCTGGTCGGCGGCGTTCTTGGAGCCTTTGCCGAAGATCTGGAATTCCCACTGGCCCTTGGCCACTTCGGCGTTGATGCCTTCGTGGTTGATGCCGGCGGCGAGACAGAGTTCGAGGTGCTTGTCCACGATCTCGCGGGCGATGCTGCCCACGGCGTCATAGCCAACCCCGGTGTAGTACAGGCCCTGCGGATAGGGGAAGTTGTTCTGACCGCACGGGAAACCGAGGGGCTTGCCACACTTGAAGAGGAAGTATTCCTGCTCGAAACCGAACCAGGCGCCCGGATCATCAGGGATGGTCGCGCGACCATTGCTCGGATGCGGGGTCTTCTTGTCCGGCATGTAAACTTCGCACATGACAATCGCACAGTTGGCGCCGCGGGCGACATCTGGATAAACGGCGACGGGTTTAAGCATGCAGTCGGAACTGCGGCCCTCGGCCTGACGGGTCGAGCTGCCATCAAAACCCCACCAAGGAAGTTCTTCGAGTTTCGGAAAGCTCTTGAATTCTTTGACCTGGGTTTTGCCGCGGAGGTTGGCGACGGGTTCATAGCCGTCCAGCCAGAGGTATTCGAGTATGTATTTTGCCATGTGCGTAATGGTTGTTGTTGTCTTCAGTGAAACAGGCAATCCGGTACTGACACCGATTGCATCTGTGATGCGCGGTTTTTTAGCAGGGCGAGTGCCACACCGCAAGGTTTTTGCGCAACCGGCGATGGGAAATTGCTTTTACCCAATCAGGACAATGGTTTTATGCGTCCACGAGTTGTTCACAGGCCGGCGAGAATGGTGAACAGTCTGGCGAAATTTATCCGCGCTGCATAAATAAAACCGGCGGGAACTTTATCCGTTGGCTGGTCAAAAGCACACACCGGGAACGAAACGGGCATTGCATTCCACCGGACATGGAGGATAGTGGGAGCGACGCGACATGTTAAAAGTCAAAGACACGTTACGCTCCACAGTCAATCTGAGCTTCGACGGACGGGTGTACAAGGCTTATCACGGTCCGGACGCCTTGAAACGCTTCACCAACGAGGTGGCCGTGCTGCGCCATCTGGATGCGCGCGGTTGCAACTTCGTGCCGCGCCTGCTCGAGGCGGACGAACAAAATCTGCGCATCATCACCACCAATTGCGGCCAGCGCGTGGAACACCTGGATGCAGCGCGCGCAAAGGAACTGTTCGCGGAACTGGAAAAATTCGGCGTGCGCCATGACGACCCCGACGCCCGCAACGTGACCTATCGCAACGGCGATGGCCGTTTTTGTTTGGTTGATTTCGAGTTTGCCACCATCCTATCGCCAGCTAAACAATGAGCGACTATCAGAAGTCAATTCAATGAAGCCCGCCGCGAAAAATAAAGACCTGATGCTCCAATGGTCCGGCTGCACCGACATCGGCAAGGTGCGCAAGAACAACGAGGACACTTTTTTGGGGCTGATTTTTGACGACCGCGAGGTCCATCGCCTCGGCAAGTTCGGCTCGGCGGCCGTGGACCACCACTCTTTTGCGTTCGCCGTGTGCGACGGCATGGGTGGCGCCAAGGCGGGCGAATACGCCAGCAATATCGCCGTGGATAAAATCACCCACATGCTGCCCAAGGCCCTGCCGTTGGAATCGCCCAGCGCCGAGTCGGAGGCGAACCGGGTGTTGACGGAGTTGTTCAAGCAGGTCCATCGCGCACTGGTTTACCTGGGCGGCAGTTACGACGAAATCAACGGCATGCAGACGACCATGAGCATGGCCTGGTTCACGGGGAATTGGATGTATTTTGGGCATATCGGCGACAGCCGCATCTATCACCTGCCGAAGCATAGCGACGAAATCCAATTGCTCACCGCCGACGACACCTACGTGGGCTGGATGCTGCGCACGGGCCAGATCAGCGCGTACGAGGCGCGCACACATCCGCGCCGCAACGTGCTGCAACGGGCGCTGGGCGGCGCCAACCAATATGTGACCCCGCAGACCGGCGCGGTGAAGTGCGAGCGCGGGGATGTTATTTTACTCTGCACGGATGGACTGACCGAGGGGTTGTTCGACCACGCGATAGTGGATCTGCTCCGGGAAAAACGAAAGCCCGCGCGGGCGACATTGGCCGGCCTGCTGGTGGATGCGGCGGTCAGCAACTCCGGCCGCGATAACACCACGGCGGTGGTGGTGGAAGTGGCCGGGTAAGCCAGGCCCCCGTACGAAGCTCAGCGTTTCGGACGTTTCGGTTCTTCGCCAAAAACCCGGTCGATCGCTTTACGGAACCGGCTGTCTTCCAGAATGCCCGGCTTTTTAGGCTCGGCGGCGGCCACTTCCTCCTCCAGGTCCAGCACGAACCTTTTCAAGGCATCGCAACGGCCCTGAAGTTTTTTGATCGACACTTCCAGATGCCCGACCTCCTGCCTCAACGCCACCGCAATTTCAGCTTTATTCATATATTTAGAACGGCACCTCAAAACATCCGTGCCAGGAATTTTTGAAATGATACCAGCCGGGCCCAAATAAACCACCTGGAACTTGAGTTTCCGGGCCGGGTCAGCTGGCGCACCCTTCGCCGCCGGGAAGAAAAATAAAAACGGCGGGCGACTCGCGTCGCCCGCCGTGTGATTTTAGTTCCTCCAAATCCGCGATCAGCCGTGGTAACCGAGTTCGCCGTGTTCGGATTCGTCGAGACCGGTGATTTCGACTTCTTCCGTCGGGCGCAGACCCACGAGCACCTTGGTGATCAGGGCGATGACCACGGTGCCCACAACGCTCAACACGATGGTGACCGCGACCGCCTTGCACTGTTCCCACACGAGCGGCTGGAACAGCGTATCATTCACATACTGAATCTTGCCGGAGTTCAAGACGCCGCCAAAGTTCGGATTCGCGGCATTACGGGCGAGCATGCCGGTCATGATGGCACCGGTCATACCACCGATGGCATGCACACCAAAGGTGTCCAACGCATCGTCATAACCAAGCCAGCCCTTGACCTTGTAGCACATGAACCAGCAGATGGTGCCGGCGGCGATGCCGATCCAGATCGAGCCTTGGGGCGTGATGTAACCGCAGGCGGGCGTGATCACGACCAGGCCGGCGACGGCGCCGGAGCAGAAACCGAGCACGCTCGGCTTGCCTTTGACGATCCATTCCCACATCGGCCAGACGAAGGACGCGACCGCGGTGGCGATGGTGGTGGTGGTGAAGGCGTTGGCCGCAATCACGTCACCCGCCAGGGCGCTGCCGGAATTGAAACCGTACCAGCCGACCCACAGCATGCCGGTGCCGATGAAGGTCAGCACGAGGCTGTGCGGGGCGAAGTTCTCCTTGCCGAAACCTTTGCGCTTGCCGAGGATCAAGCAGAGCGTCAGCGCCGAGAAACCGGAGGTCATATGCACCACCGTGCCGCCGGCGAAGTCCATGGCGTGAATCTTGGCTCCCGCGTTCCAGACGCCGTTCATCGCGCCGTTGATGCCCCAGACCGCGTGGCCCTGGGTGAAGTAAACGATCAGCATCCAGAGCGTCATGAAGATGAAGATGGCCTTGAACTTCATGCGTTCCGCGATGGACCCGATGATGAGGGCCGGGGTGATGATGGCGAACATCAACTGGAACATGCAGACCACGTTTTCCGAAACCCAGAAGGAATAATTCCCGTTGGGCGCGGAGGTGACGTTGTTAAGCATCCAGCAAATCTTCGGGCTGCCGACCCAGCCGGCCATGGCGTCTTCACCTTTCATGGCTGCCAGCCGCTGTACTGGATCGGTTCCGCCAGTGCCGGAGCCGCCGAAGATCATGCCGTAGCCGACGAACACCCAGAGGATGGTCACCAGGCCGGTGATCAGGAAGCACTGCGCGAGCACGGACAGGACGTTCTTTTTACGAACCATGCCGCCGTAGAACAGCGCGAGGCCGGGCAGCGTCATGAACAACACGAGCGCCGTGCTGGCGAGCAGCCAGGCGTTATGACCAGCGCCGGGGAAGGATACAGTGGTTCCGGGAGCCGTGCTATTGGAGAGGTTCGTGTTGATGATGGACGGACCCATGGCGAAGTTGACGGTCCAGTTGCCGTTGGTGTCCTTGTACGTGGCCGTCGGATCGGTGTTCGCGAAGTACGCTTCGACCGATTCAAGGCGCTGTTCCATGGAGGGCGCATTGGTGATGGAAGCCCATTGCGGCGCGGTACTGGCGGCCGCGGCGGGGGCGTTCGTCGAGGCGGCCGCAGCCGGGGCGTTGGTGCTGGGCGCGTTGGTGTCATCGGCGCGCACGGTGAGCGTGCTGAAGGCGGCGACCGCGACCAAGGCAAGAGAAAGGATTAATTTTTTCATTTTTTGTCGTGTGAGGTTTTTATGGGACGGGTTGGTTAAACGGCGGAATCACCCTTCTCCTCGGTGCGGATGCGGATGGCTTGTTCGATGCCGGAGACGAACACCTTGCCGTCGCCGATCTTGCCGGTCTTGGCGGCCTTGATGATCGCGCCGGTGGCGGCATCGACCTGGCTGTCGGTGATGACCAGCTCGATCTTGATCTTCGGCAGGAAGTCCACGGTGTATTCGCTGCCGCGGTAGATTTCGGTGTGGCCTTTTTGGCGGCCAAACCCCTTGACCTCGCTGACGGTCATGCCCTCAATGCCGATCTCGGCCAGGGCGTCTTTGACCTCTTCGAGTTTGAATGGTTTGATGATCGCTTCAATTTTCTTCATAGTTTTGTTTGTTAATGCTGCACTGCGTCCAGGCCAACCGCCTGCCCGGCGCAACTGCCGCCGCCCTCTTCGCAGGCTGTGTGCAGAACCCGTCTACACACGGCTGTATTGGCAGGTGCGCTTTAGCAATGGCGATGCCAGCCGCAAAAAAGATTTTGCCGGCCAGCTTAACCGCCTTATTTTACAAGGGTTTATCAAGCAGTGATTTTTTTTGCACAGCCCCAACCCCCATCCGCGCTGTTGCGATTTGCCCAGGGAAGGAAATTTTAAACATGAAAGAAACTCACTGAAATTGTGAATAACATGACGGATTTGAGGGGTTGCGTTATGGGAACTGATGTAGTAACCACGGATGGACACAGGTCAACACGGATATAGAAATGGTCGAGTTGGAAGTCAGCGGGTGGCCCGCCTACGCGGAAGCTTCGGTGCGGCAATTTTTTCTCAAGCAAAGCTTGAGAAAATTGGTGGGCATTGAGGGATTCGAACCCACGACCGTCTCCGTGTAAAGGAGCTGCGCTACCACTGCGCCAAACGCCCGACCATGAAAAACTTTACCAGATTGCGGAACGGAAACAAGTTTTCGCTGTCCAATCACCTGAAGCTGACGCGATTTTTTATGGCGGCGGCGGCACATTCAACTACATTAAAGCCATGAAGAACCATAGGTTCCGTCCATTGATCTACGCCGGTGGGGCACTCGTCCTCATCTGGATCGTGACGGCCACCTGTTTCCATATTGCGGCGGAATCCAAGGTCACGGCGGAGAAGCTGAACGCCTATTCCGCATCCATCGACCTGACCAAGCTGTCCGGCGACAGCCGTACGAAGGCCATCTCGGATTTTGAGAGCAAGATCAACCTGCTCACTTATGACGAGCGGATGAAATGGCGCCGGGATGAGGATTGGAAACGCTGGTTCGCGGCCATGACGGAGGATGAGAAGTTGAAATTCATCGAGGCCACTTTGCCGACGGGGTTCAAGCAGATGATGGACGCGTTCAGCCAGTTGCCGGATGACCGCCGGAAACGTTTCATCGATAACGCCGTGAAGCAGCTCAAGGACGCCGGCGTCAATGGCATCAACAACACCGCCGGCGATTATGGCAAGAACGGCCCGCCGCCGCTCAGCCCGGAGCTGGAGCAAAAAGTGCGCGAGATGGGCATCAAGGAGATATACGCGGAC
>Ga0206967_1078_pt1 | contig 21192 bp, 6 predicted proteins | sample Alteio_BWOrgHeat_24_FD_153259 | JGI IMG/M metagenome (GOLD analysis project Ga0206967, IMG submission 153259) | Enriched cells from forest soil in Barre Woods Harvard Forest LTER site, Petersham, Massachusetts, United States -... | ecosystem: Environmental > Terrestrial > Soil > Temperate forest > O...
CATTGGCCGGAGCCGGTCTTGATGACACTGGTAATGTTGGTCGCATCCTCGTCGCCAATAATGGCGGCATAGGTATTGCTACCGGCATTGCTGCCGGAAAGCGTGAAGGTGCGGGGGCCGTTGCCCGAGAAGACGAAGGCGGTGGTGTTGCTAAACGCCACGTTGCCCGTGCCAGAAGAATCTATGCCACCACCATTGGCGGTGATGGTGAAGAGCCGGTTGGTGCTGATGTCCGTGGCGCCGGCATAACCGAGAACACCGCCGTCCAGAATGACATTAGAAGTAGATGTGCCGAGTCCGCTACCACTCCCCGCATTGTCAAAGGTTGCAACATCCAGGGTACCGCCCGAGACCGTGACGGCGCCCGAGAAAGTATTATTGCCCGACAGTACGAGAGTGCCGGCGCCCGACTTAGTCAGCCCATAGGCGTTGCCGCCATCGCTGATGATACCGCCGATGGTCAAGGTGTTGGCACTTACAGTAATATTGCGCGTGGCATTGATCGTCACCGCGCCCGTCCCAAAGCCCAGGCTGCTGGTGCCATCAAAGGTGAAATTACTGTTCCAGATCTGTGGGTTAACAGTGGTGAGGGAAGTCGCCGCGCCACTCGTATTGTCCAAATTACCACCATTGATGACAAGGGTACCGCTGCCGAGGGCCGACGTGGTGGCATTGCCACCCAAGTTGAGCGCCAGTGTGCCAGCATTAACCTGAAGTGCGCCAGAAAAAGAATTGTTGCCGGATAAGGTCAAAACCCCGGCGCCAATTTTTATCAAGCCACCTGCGCCGCTCATGTTACCAGCCAACGTGATGCCAAGGCTGTTGGTATCAATAGTCGAATTCGTACTGGCCGTCACTATGGGGATAACGGTGTTACTCAAAACCAGGGGAGCGGTATTAATTACCCGTAGCGTGCCACCGGCGAAGGTTAAGTTGGCGGTACCGCTGTTGGTGAGAATGCCATTGAACCCATCAACAGCCAAAGTTCCGGAGTTAAGGGTGATGTTGGCTGCGGCTGAAGGCGAATAGGCAGTTTGCATGCCTACGCCGGCAGTGAAGGTGCCCCCGTTAAGAATCAAGTTGCCGGGCGCTGAAGGGCTACCAGCAAGCAGAATGCTGTTACTCGTGGTAACCGTTGCACCTGGGCCGACCGTCAAATTACCCGGAGCGCTAAATCCGATGCTCAGCTGACCATTGAGCGTCCAAAGTGAATTAGTGCCAATCACCGTAACGTTGCCGCTGCCGCTGGTACCGAGGGTAGCCCCGGCGCTGGTGACATTGGCGCCGCCGGAAATGGTTACGTTGCCGTTTCCGCCGTTGCCTACCACCAGGGAATTCACGCCCGAGTTCAACTTGGTGCCCGTGCCCGTGACAAGCAAAGTGCCGTTACTGCCAGCGTTAACACCGAGCGTGATGTTACTGCCTGCGCCGCTCATCGTCAGGTTCGCCCCATCTTGGATGGTGAGTGTGCCATTACCGGAATTGCCGACGAGGATTCGGCGGATGCTGGGTTTCCACGTCGTATTGTCGAGGAGTAGCGTGGCATTGCCAACCGTGGTGTTATCAATGGTGACGTTGGAGTTCGCGAGGTTACCGGAGTTTTCCAAGGCTAGAGTGCCACCACTGACGGTGGTATTACCCGTATAGGTGTTTGCGGCGGTTAAAATCAGCGTGCCGGCACCGGCCTTGGTGAAGGTGAAGGCGCCACTTACGACACCGCCTTCCGTAAGATTACCGCCATTGACGGAGAGAGTGCGGTTGGCGGGTAAGGCAATGGCGTTCGTACCTAAATTCAGGTCATTGGTGCCGGTGAAACCAAAATTGCCACTCCAGACCACGGTGTTGGTAAGGGTGAACGGTGCGCCGCTGGTGTTGTCAAGATTGCCGCCGGACATGGTCAACGTGAGCGAGCCCAAGGCAGTAGAACTGCCCAACGCTAAAGTACCAGCGCTGACGATGATGCCACCCGTAACACTGACGGGACTGGTGAGCACAAGGGTACCGGTGCCGGATTGCTGGATGGAGCCGGAGCCGGAAATGTTGCCGAAAGGGCTAATGGTACCACTCGAGGCAAAAGCCAGAATGCTGTTATCAATGATGTTGCCGGATGCGATCGCGGCGCCGGTGTTAAGCTGGAGGGTGCCCGTAGTAATGGTGGTGTTGCCGGTATAAGTGTTGTTCCCGCTCAGCGCCAGAGTGCCGGGGCCAATCTTGGTAAGGCCGTACCCATTGCCGCCATCACCGATGCCGCCCACGGTGAGACTGGCGGTCGTGGTGGTGACATTGATGGAAGTGTTGCCGGCGATTGATACATTACCGCTGCCCATATCGAGGGACTTGGTGCCGACAAAGGAGAAGCTGGCGGCGTTCCAGATTTGCGGATTATTAGCGGTCATGACGACAGCGGCCGCCCCGGTGCTGCCCAGATTGCCACTATTAAAGGTAAATGTGCCGGTGCCCAGCGCGGTGGGACTATTAATGTTCAGGTTGCCATTGCTGAAGGTAAAGCCACCGCCGAAGGTGTTGGTGCCGCTGAGGGTCAGGGTGCCACCATTGATTTTGGCGAGGCCGCCGCCACCGGTGATACTCTGGCTGATGGTCGCGTTAAAACCATTAGTATCCAATGTGGAGTTGGTGCCAGGCGCAAGGAACGGAGAGACCGCAAATTTGGAGGCCGAAGTGAGGCTGGTGTTGGATATCTGCAGCGTCCCGCCCGCGAGAGTGAGGTTTCCCGTTCCCCCTGACCCGTCGCTGGTGATACCTTTGCCGCCGTCAATTTGCAGCGTGCCGCTACTGATCGCGATATTACCCACACCGCCATTCGCGCCGAGCAGCAACGCCGTGCCGGTGGCCATTTGGACGAGCCCGCCGTTGATGATCAAATCACCCTCGGAGGTATCGCCCAGGAAAAATGCATTGCCGTGAACGTTCATGGTGGCGCCGGGCCCGACGGTGACAGACGCAAAACTGCCTCCACCGACGGTCAATTGCGCATCGGCGTTCCAGACCGAACCCGCGCCGGTGAGTACAATGCTGGCAATGCCGACATTGGGCCCGACCTGACCGGCGAGGTAGGAAGTACCCAGGACGGTGAGGTTGCCGCCGTTCGAAATGGTGATGGTGCCATTACCCCCGCTGTAGCCGACGTTCAGGCTCCCCAAAACGGCCTGCGAACCCGTGCCGTTAATCGCGAGAAAAGAATCCCCCAGGAAACCCAGCGTAATGCCTTGGGCATTCAAGTCATTGAAGTGGGCACCGTTGTCAATGGTGACATTGGTTTGCGTACCCAAGATGTTCAATGAGCCAACCTCATTCCACGTGGAATTGGCGCCCGTGACCAATATGGTGGTGGTGCCGAAGGTTCCGACATTGTCGGTCGTGTTCCCAATGCCCGTATTCAGCGTTCCTCCATTCGCGACCGTGACACTGGTGGTGCTATTGCCCCAAAAAGTACCAAAATAAGTTTCCCCGAGCAAATTCAGCGTGGAGTTAGCGTCCGTGACGACGACATTGGCCGAGGTCCCATCATACCCGCCGATCGCGACTATGCCAGGGACATCGCCGGCCGGAAAATTATAAGTGACATTGCCGCCATTGCTCACGGTCAGGTTGGCGGTGCCATTCAGGCCCAGATTAAATTGGTTCGTGGAAACGGAAAGACTGCCCCCATTGGAAACGACAATATTCCCTGAACTACCGGGGTTGCCGGCGACATTAAAGTAAAAACCGTTATCGACCACGCTTGCGCCGTTGGTAATGGAAAGATTTCCCGCGCCATTGTAGCCCACTTCAAAATCGCTGCCATTGACCGAAACTGAAGCAAAGCTGCCATCTACATTGACGCGGCCGGTGCTCCCAGCCTGATCGCCAATGATAAAGTCGGGGGCGTCAGTCGTCAGATTGGCGCCAGTGAGAACGTTAAGCACCCCATCGCTGTGGTAGCCAATATAAATACTCGGAAACCCGGTCGCCGCCCAATTGGCAAATGCGCCAGTCAGCGTGATCGTGCCCAGATCGCCCGGGTTACCGTCACCAATTTGAATAGCGCCGCCAGTGGTGGTGCTCAGAGTGCCACCATTGGAGACGGTAAGTGTGCCGCTGCCGGAACTACCTATGCTCAGGTCCGTTACATTCCAGACCGAGTTGAACCCATCAATGAGAACACTCCCATTGCCGCCAAATCCGACGTCGCCAAAGCTACTGGTAACTTGAGCACCGTTGGTAATAGAGAGGTTGCTGCCGCTACCCAGGCCGCCAATAGTAAGAAGGCTGGCATACAAAGTGGATTCATCGCCATCCACCACCAAACTGCTTCCATTATTCAGTGTGAGATCGATCAAATTGGCGGTGGCGTCATCGAGAACGGACAAGGTGCCGTTCGGTTGGGAAAGCGTCAGAGTAAAGTTGGCTTCGAAATTAGACCCAAGTCCGGTGACCGTGATATTCGGGCTGTCAAAGATTCCGAAATCCGCCTGCAGAGAAAGAGTACCGCCCATAATCGTGGTGTTGCCAGTGTAAGACTCCTCGCCCGTGAGAATCCACTGGCCGGAGCCGGACTTGACGACATTGGTGAGATTGCTGGCCGAGGCGTCAAAGATGGGCGGCGCAAAGGTGTTGTTGCCCGTGTTGCTACCCGTGAAGGTCAATGTGTAATTGGCGGGAGAGGATAAGGGAGAGAAAGACAGGTCAGCCGAAGAATTCGACCAGACCATGTTGCCCGAGCCGGAGGAATCGATGCTGGCGCCATTGGGGCCGACGGTGAAAATGCGGTTGGTGCTGCCGTCGCTCGAACCGAGATATTGGAGCGTACCGCCATTAAGGATGAGGTTGGCGGCGGAAGCGGAGGTATTACCCAGACTGCCGGCCACGCCACCATCGCTCAGGGTATCCACGGCGATGGTGCCACCGGTGGCAAAGATTTTGCCGGTGGTGGTATTGTTGCCACCCAGGAGGAGCGTGCCGGCGGTAACGGTGGTGTTCCCGGTGTACGTGTCATTGCCCAAAAGGTTGACGGTGCCGGAGCCGGTTTTGGTCAAGTTGCCACTGTCGGTGAGGGCGTCGTCGAAAGTAAGAAAAGAGCCATTGCTATCCAGCGTGACATTGGCGCCGGTAGCCAAAACCGGGGTAATATTGGCGCGGATTTCCGCGCCGCCGTTTACGGCCTGAACGGTGCCATTACCCAGAGTGAAATTGACTTCGCTGGCGGTGCCAAAATCGTTGTCGGTCGTGCCACCCAACTGCAAAGTGCCGGAGTTAAGCAAGAGAGTGCTGCTGGTGCCGGCCTCGTCACCAAAAGCGCCAACGCTAAGCCCCTCATTGGCCGTTAAGGTTCCGCCGTTGATAATAATTGTGCCGGGGCTGGTTGCATCTTCGCCATCAAGTAAAGGTCCGCCAACATTCACCAAAGCGCCCGAACCAATCGTCAGAAAACCCGTGCCGCCGAAGCCAATGCTGAGTTGTCCATCCACTGTCCAGGTGGAATTGGCACCGCTGACGAGCACGATGCCCGTGCTGCCCGGATTGCCTACATTGGCACCCGAACTATGGACCGTGCCGCCGCTGAGGATTGCCATATTGCTGGTGGCCGAATTGTAGTAGCCGACGGCGAGCGAGCCGGTCACGCTGGCGCCATTGGAAACAGTGAGGTTGGCCGCGTCACTGTAGCCCACGTAAATCGTGTCGGTCGCGGCCAGAGAAGAATTCGCGCCATCCACCACAATATTGCCGAAGCTACCGGTAAATTGTGCGGCAAAAACATTGTCGGTCGATACTTTACCGCCATTGGTAATAGACAAGGAGCCGTTGCCAAAGCCGCCCACTTGCAAATCCTGGCCGTGGTTATTCCAAGTCGAGTTGGCTCCGGTGATGACCGCGCTACCCAAGGCATTGCCACCGACCGCTCCACCCTGGCTGCTGAGCACGCCGCCATTGGAAATCGTCATATTGGCCGGACCGGAATAGCCAATGGTGACAACACCGGTCGAAGTCCAGGTCGAGTTTGCGCCATCCAAGGTCACGGTGCCCGTACCGCCGTTTTGCCCAACCCGGCTGTCGCCGGTCGTATTGAGTAAAGCACCATTGGTAACAGAAATGCTGCCGTTAGTGGTGTCGCCCGGGTTTAGACTACCGGATGTGCCAAGAGTGAGATTGGAACCCGTGCCGGTGACCGTGACATTTTGCCCGGCAAAGCCATTGGTGATATCGAGCGTTCCCCCATTGACCACAGTGTTGCCCGTGTAAGAGGTTAAGCCAGTCAGAGCCAGTTCACCGTTGTTGATTTTGGTGAAGTTGCCAGTGCCACTCAGGTTACCGGACCACGTAACGGTGTGGCCGTTGGTGTCGAAAATGGACGTCGCCAGATCGCCGAGGGTGACGTCAACGGAGGCGGAAAAATTATTGGCGGCCTGGAGCGTCGCATTGCCAAAGTTAAAGGCGTACGTGCCACCGGTGGAGCTGATGCCGTTGCGTAATTGCAAAGTGCCGCCGCTCAGGTTGTAGATGCTATTGCCCGAGCCAAACTGAATGCCACCCTGCGCCATGAACGTGCCACCCGTTTGATTAATCGTCCCGTTCGCGCCAGCGAAACTGGCCATGAATAACGTCTGCGCAGTGCTCGAACTGAACGTGCCATTATTTGAAAGGTCAAGGGTGCCGTTGCCGCGACTGCCAATGACCAAGTAGCTAACGCTGAGAAGAGAATTGATGCCGTCCACAGTGATGGTGCTTTGGCTGCCCGCCCGAAGACCCACATATTCGCCAAAGGTGCTCAAGTCGGTCACATTACCTCCATTCAAGACGCTCAAGCTGCCGTTGCCAAAGAAACCGACCGCCAGCGAACTATTGCCGGGATTCCAGGTGGAGTTGGCACCCGTGACAATCATGGTACCGTTGCTGCCAGAATTGTACCCGATCCAGCTGCCGTTGCCGCCACCGCCGGTATTGAGCACACCACCATTAGCAATCGTCAACGTCCCGTTGCCGGTGGAACCGACGAAAAGTCCGGTCGAAGCGGAAGTGTCGGTCACGGTAGAATTGGCCCCCGTAATGGTCAGCGTGCCGACCGAGTTCGCGCCCGTGGCGATGGAAATACCCGTGGTGCTGGTGATTAGGCCGCCATTGGAAACCGTAACGTTACCCTGGGCACCGGTGGTTGAGGCCACCACCAAGTTCTGGCCATTGTTCCAGACCGAATTGGCGCCATCCACGAGAACAGTTCCAATGCCATTCGTGTTTCGTCCGACGTAGCCGACGGTGTCAGTGACATTGCCGCCCGCGAGAATGGAAAGGCTGCCGTTGCCCGAGCCTCCAATATCCAACTCGGGACCGGCGTTCCAAGTCGAGTTGGCTCCCGTCACCGTGACCGTGCCGTTGCCAGTGGAGATATAACCCACGGTCCCATTCACACTGGTGACATTGGCGCCGTTGGAAACAGTCAAGGTGCCGAGCCCAACATAACCGACGTCCACGCTGGCGGTGCTGTTCCAGGTGGCATTGCTAATGGTCGCATTTGCGCTCCAGCTGGCATTACTGGCGAGTTGAACACCGGCGGCGTTGTAGGTTGCCCCATTGGCAATGCTCAGGGTGGCATTGGCCCTGATGCCGAATTGCGACGGTCCAACAACATTCAAGGTGCTGTTGTTCCCGTTCAAGATGATGTTACCGGTAGGCGTGCCACTGCCATCAGCAACAGACAAACCATTGGCACCGATGGAAACATTGCCGCCGTTCGTGATCGTCAAATTACCTGGGCCAAAATAGCCCACCAAAAGATCACCGGAATTGATCCAGGTTGAATTGGCGCCATCTACGGTGACGGTGCTGTTTTCAATAATGCCAGCGAGATCGATTACCTTACCGCCATTGGTAATGGACAGGCTGGCCGTGGAACCATTGGTCCCGAGCCAAAGATCCTGGGCGTTCGTCCAAGTAGAGCCATTTCCAGTAACGAACACATAGCCGTGCGTGCCGGCGTCGTGGCCGACATAAGTGCTGACGAAGCTATTGTTACCATTGGAAACAACCGCGCCGCCGTTGGAAATCGTGAGATTGCCATTGGCGGAGTAGCCAACATTGAAAAGGTCAGTGGTCGTCAGCGTTGAGTTCGCGCCATCCACCGTGATATTGCCGGCCGAACCGGAGGCGAAACTGACATACGTGACGCCGCTAGCAGTGACATGGCTGCCATTGGTTATCACGAGGTTGCCCGGCCCGAAGTAGCCAACCAACAGCTCGGCAGAATTAATCCACGTGGAATTGGCCCCGTCTACCGAAACGGTTCCATTGCTAATGAGGCCATTAGTGTTGGCAACATTGCCCCCATTCGTAATGGCCAGAGTGGAAGCATTGCTGCGCCCCACATCCAGGTTGCCGCTCATTGCCCAAGTGGAATTCGCCCCATCCACCGTAACGGAACCCATGCCGCCCGTGTTATAGCCAAGATCACCGGTAGTGCTGGTGACATTAGCGCCATTGGCAATCGTCAAATTGCCGATACCGGCATCGCCAATCCGCAAGTAACCGCTGAGGTTCCATGCGGAGCCCGTGTCGGTGACTAAAACCGTGCCATTGGAACCTGACTCGCTGCCCAGAACGCCATTGCCACTCGTACTCAACACTTGCCCACTTGAAATGGTGAGCGAAGTACCTGCGTTGCTACTGGAGTCGAATCCGATGATGATACCACCTGATGCGGCAGCTGCAGTTGAGATCACCGGTTGGAGACCGGTATCCAGATTGATGACAGTTGAAAGCGCCGAGGTGGGGATGGCGGTTGACCAGTTGGTGACGTCGTTCCATTCGCTGCTGGTGTTTCCGGTCCATACAGTCTGGGCTGGGCTTGCACGGGAGCCAAACAAATAGGCAACGATGACCGTCCCGAGCACGCTTGAGACAAACGAACGCCGAAGACCATAAAAAGACAGAGCCCAGCGAATGAACGCTAACCGGGCACGACGTAAGTCAGAAAAAAGATTTTTTTGGACAAAAAACATAGAACAAGCCTGCGCTGAAAATTGAGCACAACCGCCTACCGAAAGAATTAGGAAGGGGCTAGGCGACACCTAAATAGCATATCTCATACTATTCACGGACTTGTAACGAAATACCCTAAATATATAGGCAATATACCTCATTGGAACGTTGGGGTTTACTCCTCCGTTAGGCTCAATTGATGGCAGATTTCATTTTTTCTCTACCGCTGGAGGAAGTGCAGCACCAACGCCGTCCCTAAATGACCATCGTGTTTTACCCCATAAAGGGTTTCTCGTCCCTTGCTCACTGCAAGTCACACATCCACTCGTCGGATTGGTTTACCAGGAGAAGGCGCCAAACTACCGCCTAGTAAGACCACCCACCTCACCATCTGGTTGGATGTTTAGAAATCGAGGGTTCGATTCCCTCCGCCCGCACCAGTAAGTCCTAACTTGCCCGCCTGAGCGAGGGGCCCATGGTTGAAAAATATTTGAAAAAAGACCTTGCGTTTTTAATTGTATCTATTAGAGTAACATCAATGGCAGTCAACACCCAGTTCTCGATTGCAGTGCATATTATGGCCGGCCTCGGCTATAAATGCGGCACGGACATCACGTCCGGGCACCTCGCCGAAAGCGTGAATACCACGCCGAGTTTTGTCCGCCGGGTGCTGGCGAAATTATCCAAGGCCAATTTATTGGAAACGGCGAAGGGTAAAGCCGGCTCCTGCTGGCTGGTGCGAAAGCCCAAAGACATCTCGCTGCTGGAAATTTACCACGCCGTGGGTGCGCCCAAGGTCTTTGCCATCCACCAATATGCGCCCCAGAAACCGTGCCAGATTAGCTGCAACATCAAAGCCGCCCTGGAATGCGTGTTAAACGAAAGCCAGAAGGCGATGGAGCAAAAACTGGGCAAAATCACCCTGGCGGACGTCATCACCGAATTAAAAAAGTGCTGAATTTCTTTGACTTTAAATGTTACTCTAATAATTACATTAATGCTCCGGATGTTTTCAAAGCGGCATTTAGCCTGCTGTAACGCCTGCCCGGGCCACAAACATTCGGGGTAAACCTATTACAGAAAAACATGAAGCTCTCCACTCTTTCCCTCAGTTGGGCGACCTTGGCGCTGTTATGCAGCTGCGCCGTCGGACCCAATTATCAGACGGCCACGATTGAAACACCGGCACATTTCACTGAAGACGGTTCACCCTGGAAGGAAGCCACGCCGCAGGACAACCTGGCCAAAGGCCCGTGGTGGGAAATGTATGCCGATACCCAACTCAATGAGTTGGAGCAGCTGGCCACGGATAATAATCAGACGTTGAAGGCGGCCATCGCTCGCGTGGACCAGGCCCGCGCGCTCAGCCGCGTCGCCAAATCGGAATTTTTTCCAGCGCTGTCCCTTGACCCTTCCGGCTCGACCTTTCGCGATTCAGCCAACCGTCCCCTACCCCCGCCGGCTCCGCAACAATCTTATTATGCCAACGATATCGTGGCGCCGCTCGACTTGAGCTATGAACTGGACATTTGGGGCCGGGTCCGGCGCGCGAGCGAAGCCGCCACGGCGGATTTTCAGGTGAGCGCGGCTGACTTTGAAACCATCCGGCTGACGCTCCATGCGGAAGTGGCGCAAACTTATTTTTCCCTGCGCGCCGTGGATGCCGAGCTGTCGATTCTCCAAAGCACGGTCGGCTTGCGCGAACGGAGCCTCGAGCTGATTCAAGACCGCTTTCAGGGCGGAGCGAGCAGCGACCTCGAAGTAGCCCAGGCGGAAAATGCCCTGGCAACGACCCAGGCGGATTTGGCAGACGTTACCCGGCAGCGCGAAACCTTTGAGCATGCGTTAGCTGTGTTGGTCGGCAAACCGCCGGGAGTTTTCCAGCTTGCCTCAGCCTCCTTGAGCGGACTGCCTCCGGAAATTCCGGTCGGGACACCGGCCGACCTGCTGGAACGCCGGCCCGATGTGGCCCAGGCGGAACGCGCAATGGCGGCGGCGAATGCCCGCATTGGCGTGGCCAAGGCGGCATTTTTCCCGGCCATCCGGTTGACGGGGAGCGCCGGTTTTGAGAGCGTCAACTTTGGCACACTGTTCGACTGGCCGAGCCGAATGTGGGCGGTCGGCCCCAGCATATCGCTGCCAATTTTTGAGGGCGGAAGGAATAAAGCCAACTACTCCCGCGCCGAAGCGGCCTATGTCGAATCGGTGGCGGATTATCGCCAACAGGTGCTGGTGGCGTTTCAGGAAGTGGAAGACAGCCTCAGCGGATTAAAAACGCTCTCCCAGCAGGCCACGGCCCAGGAAAAAGCGGTTTCTTCCGCCCAGCGGGCCTACGACATCGCCAATTCCCGCTACAAGGAAGGCTCGATCAGTTTTCTCGATGTCGTGGATGTCCAGCGGACGCTTTTGCAAAACCAGCGGCAGGCCGTGCAAACCCTCGGTCAGCGTTATGTAACGAGCGTCTTGCTCGTCAAAGCGCTGGGCGGCGGCTGGCAGGATTCCTCGATCAAGGAATTTTATCCAACGGCCAAAAACTAAACGATTTCGTTCAACACTTTTCACCCAACTCCTTTTAAATCCACTCCCTATGAACTCCGCTTCATTCTCCTTCGCTCGCCAACAAATCGCCTTGGCTCTCGGCCTGGCTGCCCTCGGCAGTGCGGTCTTGCTTAAATCTCCGGCCCGGGCCCAATCGGCCGCCGGAGCACCTGCCGCTGCCGCCGTGTCGGTGGCCACCGTTAAGGAAGTGCCGGTAACGGAATGGGACGAATTTTCCGGCCGGGTGCAGGCGATTGACCGCGTGGAAATCCGCCCGCGCGTCTCGGGCGTGATTGTGGCCGTGCATTTTGAAGATGGCCAATTGGTCAAGCAAGGCGACCCGCTATTCACCATCGACCCCCTCCCCTTCCAGGCAGATTTAGCTCATGCGGAAGCCATGCAGGCCGGGGCGCAGGCGCAACTCGCCCTGGCGCAAACCAATCTGGACCGCAGCAAGCGGTTGATTGAAAACCACTCGATTGCGCAGAGTGAATTGGACCAGAGCAACGCGGCGTTGCTTGAAGCAGATGCAAATTTGAAAGCCGCCAATGCGGCGGTGGATACGGCCAAACTTAATCTCGGCTACACCGAAATCACGGCCCCCGTCGGGGGCCGCGTTTCGCGCGCGGAAATCACGGTGGGCAACCTGATTGGCGCGGGCCCGTCCGCGCCGGTGTTGACCACCCTGGTTTCGGTCTCGCCAGTTTATGTTGAGTTCGATCTCGATGAACAAACCTTCATCCGGTATGCGGCCAGTGGTGCCGTCGGCAACTCAGGCGTGGAGCACATTCCCGTGTCGATAGGCCTGGCCAGCGAAGAAGGCTACCCGCATGAAGGCCATCTGAAGTCCATCGACAATGAACTCAATACGACTTCGGGGACGATCCGCGCCCGCGCCGTCGTGGATAACACGGACGGCAAGCTGACACCGGGCATGTTTGCGCGGGTGCGCACCGGCGGCTCAATAGAGCAGGCGGCCATTCTGATTGATGACCGCGCGGTCGGCACGGATCAGGACAAAAAGTACGTCTTGGTCGTGGATACCGGCAACAAGGCGGTTTACCGCGAAGTGAAATTGGGCCCGACCGTCAACGGCCTGCGCATCGTTCGCTCCGGCCTGCAAAAGGGCGAACGCATCGTGGTGGTCGGCCTGCAGCGGGTGCGGCCCAATGATGTCGTCGCGCCGACGGAGGTCTCCATGGACCGCAGCCCGCCGACCGCAAAAATGTAACCTCTCCGCCTTTCCACCTTTGCCGCTGTCGACATGAACATTTCCAAATTCTTTATTGATCGTCCCATTTTTGCGGGCGTGCTGTCTTCGCTTATTTTAATTGGCGGTTTGATTGCCATGGGCAATCTGCCCATTTCCGAATACCCGGAGGTGGTGCCGCCTTCCGTGGTGGTCAAGGCGCAGTATCCGGGCGCCAATCCGGAAACCATTGCCGAAACGGTGGCCGCGCCGTTGGAAGAACAAATCAACGGCATTGAAGGCATGCTCTACATGTCCTCGCAAGCGACGTCGGACGGGTTGATGACGTTGACGATTACCTTCCGCCTCGGTGTTTCGCCGGATCTGGCGCAGCAATTGGTACAAAACCGGGTCAACCAGGCACTCCCACGGTTGCCGCAGGAAGTGCAGCAACTGGGCGTGACGACTGTCAAAAGCTCGCCCGACCTCACCATGGTCGTCCACCTGCTTTCGCCCAACAACCGCTACGACATGACCTACCTGCGCAACTACGCGTTGCTCAATGTCAAAGACCGGCTGGCGCGCTTACCAGGCATTGGCGAAGTGGGCTTGTTTGGCTCGGGGGACTATTCGATGCGCATCTGGCTTAACCCACACAAAATGGCCGAGCGAGGTCTGGCGGCGAGCGATGTGGTAAAAGCCATTCGCGAACAGAACGTGGATATCGCGGCGGGCGTGATTGGCGGTCCGCCAGCGGATTCGGGTGTGGATTACCAAATCTCCGTCAACGCGCGTGGCCGCCTGGTTTCCGAGGAGGAATTTGGGGACGTCGTGGTCCGCGTGGCCGCCGATGGCGCGGTGACGCGGCTCAAGGATGTCGCCCGCATTGAATTGGGGGCGAGTGAATACGCGCTGCGCTCGCTGCTCGACAACAAGGCGGCCGTCGCCATTCCGATTTTCCAGGCGCCCGGCTCCAATGCCCTCCAAATCTCCGACGATGTGCGCAAAACCATGGCGGAATTGGCGAAGGACATGCCTGAAGATGTAACCTACCAGATTGTTTACGACCCGACGCAATTCGTCCGGGCCTCCATCCATGCCGTAATCGAAACTTTGCTGATCGCCATTTTGCTGGTGGTCATCGTGGTGGTGGTCTTTTTGCAGACGTGGAGGGCCTCACTCATTCCGCTGCTGGCAGTGCCGGTTTCCGTCATTGGTACTTTTGGCGTCATGCTGTTGCTCGGTTTTTCCATTAATGCGTTAAGCTTGTTTGGTCTCGTGCTGGCCATCGGCATTGTGGTCGACGATGCCATCGTCGTGGTGGAAAACGTGGAGCGCAACCTGGAGCGCGGACTTTCACCCCGGGAAGCGAGCTACAAGGCGATGAGTGAAGTTTCGGAGCCGATTGTCGCCATCGCCTTGACGCTCGCCGCGGTGTTTGTGCCCCTGGCGTTCGTCAGCGGATTGACCGGCCAGTTCTTCAAACAATTTGCGCTGACCATTGCGATTTCAACGGTCATCTCGGCCTTCAACTCGCTGACCCTTTCCCCCGCCCTGGCCTCCATTCTACTTAAAGAGCACGGCGCCAAGAAGGACGCTTTCCAGCGGCTCATCGATTTTCTTTTCGGCTGGTTTTTCCGTCCGTTCAACAAAGTTTTCCACCGCGGCTCGACGTCCTACAGCACCGGCGTGAAGACTACGTTGCGCCATAAGATGGCGATGCTGTGCGTTTACGGGCTGTTGATTGGCACGGCATTGTTCCTGTTCCACATCGTCCCGGCAGGCTTTGTGCCGGCGCAGGACAAACAGTACCTTGTAAGCTTTGCCCAGCTGCCCCAAGCAGCAACGCTGGACCGAACCGAAGAGGTCATCCGGCAAATGAGCAAGATTGCCTTGCAAAATCCGAACGTGGAGTCGGCGGTAGCCTTCCCGGGCTTATCTATTAGCGGATTCACCAACAGCCCCAGCTCGGGAATTGTGTTTGTGACGCTCAAGCCCTTTGATGAACGCAAACACGCTGACCAAAGCGGCTTCGCCATTGCGCAGCAGCTCAACCAGCAATATGGCGCAATTAAAGATGCCTACATCGCGGTATTCCCACCCCCGGCCGTGCAAGGCTTGGGCACGATTGGCGGATTCAAACTGCAACTGCAGGATCGCGCGGCGCTGGGCAATGACGCCCTGAACGATGCCCTGGGCGCATTCCTTGCCAAAGCGAACCAGACTCCGGAGTTGGCCGGGGTGTTTTCCGGCTTCGAGATTAATGTCCCGCAATTGTACGTGGATGTGGACCGCACCCGGGCCCAACAACTCGGTGTCTCGATTCCCGACGTGTTTGATACATTGCAAATCTATCTCGGGTCACTCTATGTGAATGATTTCAATAAATTTGGCCGAACCTACCAGGTGCGGGTACAGGCGGATGCGCCGTTCCGGGCCCATGCGGAAGACATCGGTCTGCTCAAGGCGCGCAATAACAAGGGCCTGATGGTGCCACTGTCTTCGCTGCTTAATATTTCCCAGAGCCACGGCCCAGACCGCGCAATGCGCTATAATGGCTTCCCCTCGGCGGATATTAACGGTGGGGCGGCGCCGGGTTACAGTTCGGGGCAAGCCCAGGCCGCCATTGAGCGGATCGCCGTCGAAACTTTGCCGCGCGGCATTGGGTACGAATGGACGGAAATAACCTACCAGGAAAAAATCGCGGGTAATACCCTCTTCGTCATCCTGCCACTCTCCGTGTTGCTGGTATTCCTCGTCCTCGCGGCCCAATACGAAAGCCTGACGTTGCCGCTGGCAGTGCTCCTGATTGTGCCGATGGGCCTCTTGTCCGCCATTGCGGGGGTTTGGTTAACCCATGGCGACAATAATATCTTCACCCAGATCGGGCTGATTGTGCTCGTCGGGTTGGCCTGCAAAAACGCCATCCTGATCGTTCAGTTCGCCAGCGAACTGGAACACCGGGGGCAAAGTATTTACGATGCCGCGGTCGAAGCCGCCCACTTGCGCTTGCGTCCCATCCTGATGACCTCGATTGCTTTTATTGCGGGCGTTATCCCACTGGTCGTGTCGACGGGAGCCGGCGCGGAAATGCGCCATGCCATGGGGGTGGCCGTATTTGCCGGGATGATTGGCGTGACAGCCTTCGGACTCTTCCTGACACCCATTTTTTATGTGCTGCTACGGACGCTGGCCTCCCGCTGGAAGCGCCCGACCGCAGCAGTAGCAGCCCCGGCTGCACCGTCGAGCCACCAATAAAGCCTTGCAGCACAGCAGGCTTGGGCGTAGATAAATTGCGTCTTTCCCCACTTGTTCCCAAGTGAGTCAAGAACGCCCTAACGGCGTGCCGGCCCGGATAGCGGCGCCTGCCGCCGGGGTGCCTCTCGCCTCCCCCTCCCCCGGCCCGATGTCACTTCCGCGAATCTCCCGTCTTTGCGCATGAGCAATCTCACCACCGACCTCCAAGATTGCTACCGCACTTTGGAAATCAAACCTGGCGCTTCGCAGGACGAAGTCGATCGCGCCTACCAAAACCTGACCAAAAAGCTGGATCCCAACCGGTTTGCCAACGACAAGCCGCGCCGGGCCAAGATGGAGAAGAAACTGGAAAAGCTCAATGACGCCTACGCGCAACTGAGCGCTGAACTACGCAACGACAGCGCCCCGGCCACCGCCGCCCCAACCCATCGCCCCGAGGGCTATCACTGGACCCAATCCTGGAAGTACCTCTGGATTTTCGGCGTGGCGTTTGCGATGACTTTTCTACTCATCGACAGCAAGTACAAGCTCAACGGGATTGATTCGACCACGAAAATGTCGGTGGTCAACCTGCCGGCACCTGCACGCGACCTAAAGTCGCCAACCGGCTACCCCTACAACCAGCACGTGCTGGTGATGCCCGCATTGGGTACCGACGGCTACCACTGGATCATGCAGACGGAAAAGATGGTGGACGGCGAAGAAGGCTGGCGTGTACGCCATACGGATTATGACGGCCCTCCCGATGGCCGCGAAGTGCATTGGAGCTCGTCCCTGCATTGGCTGCTGGCCGTCCTGGCTTGGTTCGATCACCTGGTGACCGGGTCGCCGTACATTGTTTCCCTCGAGCGAACCGCACCATGGGCCAACACCTTTGTGCTGGGGCTGATGATTCTGATTGTGCCGGCCGTCGTCGCCCGTCGCTTTGGCTCAATACCGGCGACGTTGATTGCGCTGACCTTTGTCGTCGTTTACCCGTACTATGAGTTTTCCTTCGTCGGTTATTTTGACCATCACGGCCTTGCGGCCTCGGCGGATTTGCTGATGGCTTTGCTGCTGGCTGGCGGCGGCGCAGGCTGGCTGCGCAATGCCGCCGTGAACCCCGAAAACCTTTCGACCGTCGATCGGGCATTGTGGAAATGGCTGCCCGATCGCGCGCAAGCCAAGCGCTGGATGATCGCCTCCGGCATTGCCACCGGCACCGGCTTGTGGGTCAGCTCGGCGTCCATCGTGCCCGCCCTGGTCGGCATGGGTTTGGGAGCAATCTTGTGTACCGGATGGCTGGCCCGAAAAAACAGCGACAAGGATGTCGGCGTGGCCGACCCAACCTTGTGGCGCGTCTGGGGCAAGGCTGCGGCGGCAGCGAGCATTTTTTATTATCTCCTGGAGTATGCGCCTTCTCACTTCACGATGCGCCTCGAGGTTAATCATCCGCTCTATGCCTTGGCGCTGTTTGGCGCCGGCGACATCCTGTGCCGGCTAAGCGAAGCCCTCCAGGCGACCGGAACGGCAAAAAGTTTTAGCGCCGGTACCAGCAAATTTACCCATTCCCTGTTTGAAAATGGCCAGCGACTGGCCATTTCCGCCGGCTGCGTCTTGCTCCTGCCCTTGGTGGTGATTGTCGGGGGTGAAAGCGTGTTCGTGATCCGTCCGGGGTTTTTGCTCAACCTGCACAATGATTACATTTTGGAGTTTCGCACATTTTTCGAACAAATGGGTTACCTGACGCCGCTGCAAATCGCCGGCGGCATCAGCCTCATCCCCCTGTCGGTATTGCCTATTTTCCTGATTTTGTGGACGCCGGAATTGCAGAAGCCCTGGAAGGCTGTACTGGCGATTGTGTTTATGCCCGCGGCGTTTGTCATGAGCCTGGCCATGATGCAAATTCGCTGGCTGGGTATTGATTGCGGAATTTGGTGCGCCGCCTTGTCGACGGCGGCATTAGTCACCACCGCCCCCGGATCCGCCTACCGTTGGGACTTGGGCGCGCGGCGGCTTTGCAGCTTTATCCTGCTGCTCCTGATCATCGTGCCCTTCCCGTCATTCACCGCTCTGCAATGGGGCAGCAATAATTTTGTCCCGGGGCTGTCGGAGCTGGATTTGACGCAGATCGTGACGCGCGACGTTTCCCAGCGCTTGCGCATGCGGCTGGGCAGTGAACGCGGGGTGATCGTCAGCGGGCCGACAACCACCACATGGATGATGTATTTTGGCGGCTTCAAAGGCATCGGCTCTCTTTACTGGGAAAACCTGCTGGGCCTGAAAACCACGGCTGCCATCTACAGCGCCACGACGAACGATGAAGCCAAGCGGTTGATTGACGCGAACCATGTCACCCACATCGCCATTTTCCAATGGGACGCATTTGCGGAAGAGTATGCGCGCCTCGGCGCGGGCATGCGCAAGCCCAAGGACGACAAGGAGCACCAGGCCCAATATGAACGGCTGTCGCAGGCGTTCATCCTCAAAATCCTGCATGATAAAATTCTGCCACCCTGGTTGTTGCCGATCCCCTATCATCTGCCCGACCACCCCATGCTGCGAGGCTCTTACGTCATGTTGCTGGAAGTAGTGCCCGAGATGTCAGAAGAGGAATATTCCCTGCGCATTGGCCAATGGTATTTGAATTCCGGCGCACCCGACGCCTTGAAAAATGCCCAAGGCCAATTTGAGGCCATTGCCAATAAATACCCGGATTACTACGCCAACATCATTAATTTGGCGGAGGTCTACCAAGTGGAAAAAGAGACCGACCTCTATAACAAGTATTTCCAAAAAGCGCTCGGCATGTTGGATCAAGCCAACACTCTCGCGCTGCAGGACCGGGTCGAGCTATCCATCCTGCTTTTTACCTCCGCGCAAAAAGAAAAGGCGGAACAGCAAGTGCTGGCGGCATTGACCGCGGCCAACGAAAAAGAATTGCGCAAGCTGATCCCGGAGCGGCTGGCGACCTTCCTGCAAATTGCCGCCGGGATCACGGGGCCAGGGACAACCTCCCTGCCTAACTTCGACTTGGCCGTCAGCCTGCTGCCGACGACGTTGAGCGCTCCCGTTTTGACGCAGCGGGCCGCCGTCCTCTATACCACCGGCAACAAAGCTAAAGCCGTTGAATTACTGCGCACTGCCATCAAGGGCTCACCGGATTTTGGACCGGCGCTGATCACCCTCGGGCGCATCCTGGCCATCTCCTCCGATGCCACACTGCGCAACGGCGTTGAGGCGCTGGACCTTGCCGCCAAAGCCGCCAAGGCCGACCACGGCCAAAGCGCGGAAAATCTGGAACTCTTTGCCCTGGCTAGTGCCACCGCCGGCCGGTTTGATGATGCCGTGTTCTACGCCCGCCAAGCCGCGACGCTGTATGACAATACCAACCGCTCCGCCCAAGCGGATCTCCTGCGCCAGAAGATTGTGATGTTCCAAGCCCATCAAGCCTACTTCGAGCCATGATCCGCGCCCCCGGGCCTGCACTTTTGCTGCTGCTCGCCGCATTGCCGGTTGGGGCTCAAAATATTGTGCGCAGGTCGGTGGAGCAGTCCCCCAACGGGGCGATTTTGCCAGTCACGGGCGGCTTTCTTGACCTCGAGGTCCGGGCCGACAACGTCGTGCGGGTCGCGTTCTCCGCGAACCATGATTTTTTTGCCCATGCCACGTTGGATGTAGTGCCACAGTCCGGCCCGGCGCCCAAATGGCAGCTGCAGCAATCCGCGAACGCCGCGACATTAACAACCGCTCAATTGCAGCTACACGTGGATTTGCCCTCCGGCACATTGTCATTTGCAGACGCCAACAGTAAACCCATTCTTGCAGAAGTGCCGGATGGCCGCACCCTGGAAGCCGCCGATGTGCAGGATGAACACACTTTCCATGCCCGCCAACAATGGCAGGCGCAAAGTGATGAATCCCTTTACGGACTCGGCCAGCAGCAACTCGGCATCGTGGACATCAAAGGCTTCGATCTTGATCTCTGGCAGCGCAACACGAATGTCGTCATCCCCTTCCTCGTCTCGAGCAAGGGTTACGGCATTTTGTGGGACAACCTTTCCTTTACGCGTTTCGGTGATTTGCGTGAATTTGAGCCAATCCCCGTCGAATGCCTGGTAGATGCCTCTGGCCAGTCCGGCGGGTTGACCACGGGAACGTTTAGCGCGGCGACTCCGGACCAACTCCAGAATCCAATGGTGACGGCCTCCATTACTCGCGGCGCCAATGCTGCCGGAGCACGACGCGGCGGTGGCCGCGGCGGCCGGGGCGCCGGTCAGGTTACGACCCGTTGGGTCGGCGAAGTTGTACCACCAACCACCGGTGATTACCAATTTCAAACCTACTCCAACGGCGACATCAAAGTATGGGTGGACAACCAACTCGTCATCAACCACTGGCGGCAGGCATGGCTCACCGAGTATGACCAGGTAAAAATCCACCTCGAAGCCGGGAAGCACTACGCGTTCAAGGTCGAATCCGGTGGCGATCAGGTTAACACCATGACGTTGAAATGGAAGACGCCCAATCCGTCGCCCAATACTTCGCTCTGGTCGGAAGTTGGCGATGGCGTGGATTACTATTTTGTTTACGGGCCGAACCTGGACAAAGTTGTGGCGGGTTACCGCCAGCTCACCGGCGCAGCGGCGATGATGCCGCAATGGGCCTTCGGCTTATGGCAATCGCGCCAACGGTATGAGACCTCCCAACAAAGCCTCGATGTGGTCAAGGAATTCCGCGAGCGCAAAATCCCCTTCGACAATATTGTCCAAGACTGGATGTACTGGACGGAAAACGCCTGGGGCTCGCACCAGTTTGACCCCACGCGCTTCCCCGACCCGCAGGCGTGGATTGACGCCATTCACGATCTTCATTCGCACTTGATGATTTCGGTGTGGGGGAAGTTTTACCCCACGACCGATAACGCCAAGGCTATGCAGGCTGCCGGCTATCTTTACCAACCCACCTTGCAGGAAAACATCCGCGACTGGGTCGGCCCCAAATATAATTACGCCGTTTATGACGCGTTCAACCCCGGCGCGCGCCAGCTTTTCTGGGATCAGATTAATACCAACCTTTTCAGCAAACATATAGACGCCTGGTGGATGGATGCGACGGAACCGGACATTGTCCAACCCTCGCCGCCCACACTCGAAAAACAAAAACATTTCATTGGCACCACCGCATTGGGCACGGCTTCGCGCGTGCTCAACGGCTACCCGCTGGTCAACAGCGAGTCCATCTACGAAGGCCAGCGG
>Ga0206967_1081_pt1 | contig 20823 bp, 14 predicted proteins | sample Alteio_BWOrgHeat_24_FD_153259 | JGI IMG/M metagenome (GOLD analysis project Ga0206967, IMG submission 153259) | Enriched cells from forest soil in Barre Woods Harvard Forest LTER site, Petersham, Massachusetts, United States -... | ecosystem: Environmental > Terrestrial > Soil > Temperate forest >...
TTCCATGGAAGTTTTTCAATGATGGTAAACTTCCATGCGATTGCGAATTATTTTAAATTAAGCGGCGGTGATTATTTCTTGCAATCTCCACGTAAGGGTATTAAAACTTCTGTATTTTGTTCTGGTTTTACTTTTAAAGAATTAGCAGAAACTTCTATTGTCTTAAAAGAAGATATTGAAGAATTTGGCCCAGCAGATTACTTTACATTGCACCGACGTATGAGTGATACATTTCAAGATTGTGATATCGACACTATGGCCGCTCATATGCAATTAACAGGATGGGACCCTCACATTTATCTTAAAATTTGCAATCGTATTACTTCTTTGGTGAATGATGCAGACAGTGAAACCATTGCATTACTCGCAAACAATATGTCAAAACTCGCATCAAATTATTATTACATGCCTAAATCGGATTGCGTATTATTTGAAATTGGCGTATTTTTCCATGCTATTAAACGTTATCCTCAAGCGCTAGATTATTACAAACAAGCTGAAGCTTTCATTGGGGATCAATTTGGATTAGTGTATAACACTGCGCTTTGTTTACATCATCTTGAGAAAAACGCGGAAGCATTAACTTATTTCAAACGTGCTGAGCAACTTTCTCCGGATTCAAAAGAAACGAAAGAGTGGATTGAATATTTAGAGAAACCCGTGGCAACTTAAGTTAACTAATAACGGAATAGAAGTACGGCATCCGCCATGGTGAGCTCAGTGAGTATCATTGTTTTTTGTGAGCTAGCGTCCAGGGATAGATGACGCGGGAGGTACAGGGATGTACCAGGCGAACAAAAACCAATGATACTCACTGAGCTATATGCAAAACGACAAAAAACGTCGTTTACAGGATGACAGATGTCATTGCAACATATACTGAATAGCACTCTTAAGTTGCTCATCACTACATTCGAAACAACCGCCCCGCGCTGGCATCGCCCCTATACCACGAATAGTGGTTTTCAATAAAAAAGGTATCCCAAGTTTTTTCTTAGTATTCCACACACGTTTATCATTAATTAAAGGTGCATGTACTTCAATGATAGGTTGAGCGCTATGACAACTAGCACAATATTCTCGAAAAATTTTTTCACCCGCATTCGCATCGCCTGCTATTTGTTTAACAAAACTCACAGGATGATGCATATTGTCTGTAAGGGCAGGCATTTGTTCTCGATGTGTATACCAAGAAATACACAAGCCACAAATACCGCTAATAACCAATAATATTGCTATACCTACTTTATGACGCATTTTGCAAATCATTTAATGTATTTTGTAATGATTGCGCGGAATTAGTGCCTAGAATTTTTTTCACAATTTCACCTTGTGGATTAATAATAAAAGTCATAGGAATGACATCTATATTCCCAAACTGCCATAATCGTTCTGGGTTTTCTACTAATACAGGATATTGAATACCGAGTTGATGAATTTGGGTTAACAATATATCCATCGATGGAGCATCGTAATCAAATCCGAAAAAAAGTACATTGGGTTTTTTCTGCCTATAAAATTCATTTAATTGCGGAATTTCAGATGCACAACTGCTGCACCAAGGTGCCCAGAAATTAATAACAATCCATTTCCCTTTGAAATTTGCTGTATGAAAAGTATGGCCTTGCGTATCATGAAATGCAATTCCTGCGTGAGTAGTAGTAATAGAAAAAAATATCCCTAGTAATAAAAAAAATTTTCGTAGCATAAATGTCCCTTAAGCTGTCGTTAATATGAGCTTATAATCCTTCACCAATTGTAACGCTTGATGGGGATAGGAAAGATAAGCATATAATTCTCCTCTAGGATTAAAAACTAATATTTCTGCGCTATGATTAATAGTATAATTTTTTTGACCACTATTGTCTGTCGTAACCGTTGCAGCAGCAATATGCAATTGTTTTTCAAACGCAACAGTCATCGTAATATTTGCTCTGACACCAATAAAATTTTTATTAAATGCAGTCACATATTCATTTAATCTGGCAAGCGTATCGCGATTAGGATCAACCGTGACAAAAATGACTTGAGGTAATTTATCAGCGGGTAATTCTTTTTCTAGCAATTGGTACATTTTATTTAATTCAGATAATGTCGTTGGGCATACAAGAGCACAACTAGTAAACCCAAAAAACATCATCGTCCAGTGACCTTGTAATTGCTTTTTAGTAAAAGATTGATTATGGTGATCCGTAAGAGAAAAATTAGCAATAATACGCGGCTTTGGCAAGATAACGCCATCAATTGCATTTGGCACCATGACTGCCTTAATTTGTGTATTTGTTTTAGTATAGTGATGATCTGCCCATCGATATCCTAAACTCACTATAATCACTAATGCCATTAGAATAACCCATTTTCTCATAACCATCCTCTCTTTAAAAAATGATCTACTAATAATAATAAAAATAAAATTCCTAAATAATAAATCGAATAACGAAATGTGCGTATCGCTTGCTGCTTGTTATTACTTTTATAAAGGCAAATAGCATGATATAGAAACCCTAGATTAGCAGCCCCTATGCCACAAACATAGACCCAGCCTGACATACCAATTAAATAAGGCATTAAGGAAACACAAAACAATAATATTGTATACAGAACAATATTGAGTTTTGTATAGGGAACACCATGGGTATATGGCAACATAGGTACATTCGCTTTTGCATAATCTTCTAAACGATAAATAGCTAACGCCCAAAAATGCGGCGGCGTCCACACATAAATAATTAATACTAATAATAAGGCTTGTGGACTAATAGACCCTGTCACAGCTGTCCACCCTAGTAAAGGTGGCGCCGCACCTGCAATGCCACCAATCACAATATTTTGTGGTGTTGCATGTTTTAAATAAAGTGTATAACACACTGCATAACCAATCAGAGATAGAAAAGTTAAAACAGCAGTCAAGGTATTAACCATCACAATTAAAATAGAAATGCCAATTAAACATAGCGCTCCAGCAAATATCATACTTTTTTTCATTGAGAGTTTGCCCCGCACAATGGGGCGATGCTGAGTTCTCTTCATGACTTTATCAATATGCAAATCAGCAACGTGATTCATTGCTGCAGCTGCACACGCTACTAAGGCAATACCTATATTGCCAAAAATAATAGGAATAAAAGGAAAATGAGCAGATGGCGCCAAGCACATACCAACAAATGACGTTAAAATCATTAACATCACAACTCTAGGTTTACATAAAGCAATATAGTCACGCATCATATAATGCTTTCCCATAAATTAATTTAACAATGAAACTTAACATTGCTAATAAAAGTAAAGCTGCAACTAACGTATGAGCAACCGCTGTTGTTAAGGGTAATTTAAAAATAACATTGGAAATACCAATACAAAGCTGGATAAAAAGTAACCCAAATATGACATAAATAGAACGTAATAAACTCATAGAATTTTCAACATACCGCATCGCTATAAGTAAGAATATCAACAAGTAACTTGTTAAGAACAATGCACCGATACGATGAACCATATGAATGGTTTGACGAACTGGAGGCGGTAGTAAACCACCATCATAATTTAATCCTATTTGTGTGTGCGAGTAAAATGCGTCTTTAAAATACATGACTTGATTCATTTTCCCATTAAAACAAAAAGGGAAATCAGGACAACTTAATGCTGCATAATGTGTACTAGTCCACGCGCCCAATATAATTTGCAGAAATAAGAAAATGAGACCTAATACAGCCCACGGTAATAAAGAATAAAGTGGTTTAATAGTAAGATGAGAAAGATGATTAATAATATATATCAGCCAAAGGATAGATAAAATGAGAAACCCTCCCAACAAATGTTGAGAAACAATGATGGGCAATAATTTTAATGTGACTGTCCACTGACCTAATATAATTTGATAAGTTAATAAAAATATTAATAGTATTGCTAAAATCACATTACTGCGAACTCGACATGTTTTTTGACTAAAAATAATGATAATGTTTAATAAAATAAGACCGCTTAAACCACCAACAAAATAACGATGAATCATTTCTGCCCAAGCTTTATGATTACTCAATGCAGTAGGCACCCAATGGCCGTAACATCCCGGCCAATCAGGACAACCTAAACCAGCGTCAATTAAACGGGTAAAAGCACCCAATGCAATGACAGTGAATGCAAAAAAACAGGAAAATAATGCTAAATTTGCAAGATGTTGTCGTTTAACCAATTTGTGATACCTCTAATACTTTTTTTAAGTCTTTCAAAATATTCATGGGATCAGCAGTATCAGGATAATACATAAAGACATTCCCCATAGGATCCATTAAATAAATTCTACCGCTTACTAATCGATTAGTATTTGTTGTTACAATAGAAACGCGTTGACCATCTTTTCCTAATGCTTTTTGAATTTGATGTAATTGATAAGATATATTTTTACAATGAGCATCACAATGAGTGTGATATACATAGAATATCCGCCAATGTCTATCATTTTTAAATCCATGAAGTGTTAAAGGTGGATTAATTAAAACACCATGATTTATTGTTTTTAAACCTAACGAAGGATAATTAACAAATAGCAATGTTCCCAAGATAATAGGTAAAGAACTAATGAGTACAATCATCCAGAATTGAAATTTATTTTTCATCATTTTTTCGTCTACAACAAAAATATAAAGAAGCTACCAATAATATCACAGCCATTACTAACCACTGAATGGCATAACTTAAATGCTGTTGTGGAGCTACAGTATTTATTGTCCAATCACGGATAAAGCCATTAGCGGCTTTTGGATCCAAACGAATAATAAATGGATAAAACGATTGTTTAGTTAATTGTTGTAATTCATTAATATCAATTTTTTGCATCATCAAAGGAAAGTGACTCGTATTTGTGATATTTTTACCTAAGATAAATTGCGATTCATTAATTAATTTTACATATCCCATAATATGCTGCATCATCGTCAAGGTATCAAATGGAATATTTTTCACCCATCCCCTATCGATTAACAACAATTTTTTATCTCCAAGTATTTTCAAGGGAGTAATAACTTCATATCCTACTTGACCACGGTAAAATTGATTTTGAATAAATAAAGTCAGATTATGTAAATAAAGTCCTGTGACTTCAACGCGTCGAAATTCTAAATTTGAATTAGGTAATTGTATGAAGGGTATAGGTGCTGCCGTTAATCGTTGTTGATAGGTTGCAATTAAATTTTGTTTAAAATGATAGCGATGGAACTGCCAACTACTTAAAAAACAAAAAAACATAGTCAGTAATAAACACGGTATCAATAATGTAAAGCGGACTGAATAATAACGATGGAATAATTGCATGCAACATTTTACCCTGATGAAAGAAGCATTATAGACCCATTACGGCTTTTCGTAAACACAAAAGGTATTTTTGCCTGCTTTTTTTGCTAAATAAAGGGCTTGGTCTGCTTGAATGATAAATTCCTCATCACCAATATCAATATCATGGTTATAAAAAGCAATCCCAATGCTAGTGGTTACATTAATGGTTTGATTGTCTACTTGAAAAGGCTTTCTTACCTTTTCTAAAATTTGATTAGCGACTTGTAATGCAGCCGTTTTTTCGTTTAATTCTTCTAATAAAATGACAAATTCATCTCCACCAAATCTTGCTACTGTATCTGAAAAACGAACGCTGTGTAATATGCGGGCAGAAAATAATTTTAATAATTCATCTCCCATATTATGTCCTAAAGTATCATTTATTTCTTTGAAGTGATCAATATCTAAATACATCACAGCAATTAACTTTCGATAACGCTTTATGTGCTTAATAGCAGAAGATAGTTTTTCTTGAAAATAAGATCGATTATATAAATGCGTTAAATAATCATGATGAACCATAAATTGTAATTTTTCTTCTGCTGTCTTTAATTCAACAATAGCATCATTTTTTTCTCGTAATAATTTCTTTTTCGTATCATGAAAAACTTGATTTGCTAATGCAGATCCTAAAAATCCTGCCATCAATTGTAATGTTTGAATATCCTGCTGACTAAATCCATCCGCATTAGGCGAAAGAATTTTTAATACGCCAACCGCATTACCATGATGCAACAGCGGTGCAACTACCATAGAACGAGCACCCACTAAACGACAGGCTTGAACATTGACTCTTGGATCCGTTTCAGAATCTTGGCAATACAGTACTTCACGAGTTGCCACACATAAACCTGAAATACTATTACTACGCGGTAATCGTAATCCTAAATGACTCTTTACCGTACCTACGGCTGCGCGATATACCATCTCATCTTCATCAACTAATTCTACTACCACCCCTGAGGCTGGGGTCAATTGTTGCATTTGCTCGACCACTAAGTCCATAAATGTATCTAAATTGACCACAGCCCCAGCTAGTCGAGACTGAGTCATAATGATTTGATTTAACTGATTAATTAATTGATCTTGAGTTATCACATTATCTTGTTTCGACATATATTTTCCTCTCAAGATAAAGAATAATTTTTAAATTTTTTGATCTAATCAATATGTTATAGCTAATTCTCACATCTATACCATTCCAATTATTATACACCACCTGGTAAAATATGTTAAAATGAATTATCGCTAGAAAGTTAAGAGGATACGATATGTTGTATTTCCTATTGATTCTCATGATCGCGGTGAGCACTATATTGATTATAGAGCGTAATAATTCCTATCATAATATTGGACGTCGTTCCTCCACATTGAAAAACAAAGAAGATTTTCTAAATACGGCAGCTTGTGCACAACAAACAACACCAACAACATCGTCATCTAGTGCCAACCAACCCTCTACGAAATTACAAGGTACAAAGATATTAGATGAAAAATTGAATGAGTTAATCATTCAAAGTAAACGTTTTGAAAAACCTTTTGCAGTCATGGCATTAAGTATAGATGAATATAACTTGCTTATTAGAAATTACGGCCAGGAAAAAATAAATGAACTATTTTCATTAATTGGGGATCGATTAAAATCAGTCATCAGACAAGTTGATAGCGTTATTTATTATGCGGGCGATAAATTTATTTTTCTTTTACCACAGCTATATATGCCAGAAACGGCTGTCTATGTTGCTCAACGTTTATTAGATAGTATTGTATTACCATTCGAAATTAAAAATAATAAGATTACTCTGAATGCTTGTGTGGGTATTGCGATTTATCCTTTTGATGGCGAAGATCAAACAACATTATTACGCAATGCAGAAACAGCACTACTACAAGCAAAATCATTAGGGAAAAATTTATTTCAATTTTATCATCAAGAAACTCAACTACTTGGAAAACGTGAATTAAGTTTAAAAACGATGATTAAAAGCCCTGCTTTCTTAAGTAATATTGTCATTGATTATCAGCCTTATATTGACACACAAACTAAAGAAATATAATGTATACATGCTATCCCTTATTTAAAACATCCTGAATTTGGATTAATTCATTTTGCTGATTTTTCAAGAATCACTGAAAACTCAAAGAAAATGGGAGAATTAGGAGAATGGTTATTAAAAACCACAATAACCCAATTCAAAAAATGGCAAATAGAGCATTCCTCGCCAAATACGGAATTACTGTTAACCTTAACAAAAAAACAATTTGAAAATACAGATTTTATTAACAATATTTGTAATATTATTAACGAAATCCAATTAGATCCAAAAAAACTAATTTTCGAAATTTCTGAAGATATTAACGATAGCAATATTGAAACTCTTAAAATGTCATTTAGTCGTTTGCATGAATTAAATGTTAAAATTGGTGTAGGAATTTTAGTATTAGGACATATTTCTTCAAGAGGCATAACTAATTTACCTGTGAGTTATTTAAAAGTAGACCACAAATTAATAAAAGATATTGATACTCATGAAGAAAGCAAGCATATCTTAGCGCGCATTGTCGCTCTTGCCCATCATTTAAAAATTGGCATTTTGACTGAAGGGGTTGAAAAAGAACAACAAAAGGAAGTATTAGAAACGTTAGGTTGCTATATTATGCAAGGTAAAATCTTTTCGAATAATACCAAAATTATTAGCTAAACGTCGTTCTTTTTATAAGGTGTCATCGCGAGGCCGCGTAAGCGGCCGTGGCTGTCATTGCTGCGAGCTGACGCGTAGCGTCATTGCGAGGAGCGTAAGCGACGAAGCAATCTACATACATGGATTGCTTCGGAGCTATGCTCCTCGCAATGACGGGATCCTTCCTCATTTCACTCCTCGCAATGACGATTTTCGACGCCTACACTTAGATGACATTACGACAGATTTCGTTCTCTCACCCAAATCTTTCTAATCATATAGAAAAACCGGGAAGCATATGATCGAGATGCGGTATATAACACTACCGTACCACGCTCAATATGATTAATATTAACAGACTTATCAGAAGTCAGTAATACACGATAAATAGAATCCACCGGCGTATAATTCCCTGAACTATCATCATAGGTTGCAATAGCTCCGCCCAATTCATTGGCATGATAACAAGGCGTATCTGCCACATTATTTTGATTTTTATCTTCTTTAATTTCTGACGAATATTGACAATTTAATTGCGTCGTATTAATTGGATCAATTTCTGTTACCTTAATTGGAATACGTGAATCACTCAAGCTATGTGGATAAAAATAGCCTGATAACCCAATTTTTACATAATCTAAATCAGTTTGTGGAACATAAGCCTCCACTTGCCCAATGGTAGAATAAGTAACATCAGCAATCCACTCGCCTTTTGCAACATACATACCAGGACGCAGATCGGGTGCAATTTCTGTCACTACACCATCTTGTAACGCTTTTAACAACAATCTTTCCCGTAAAGAATAAAATTTCTTATATTCAGATCTTGCTTTATTTATATCAGATAATAATACGCTAATTTCTTCAGGGTTTTTAACATTAATCTTCGCATTACGTAATTCACTTAATTTTTTATTATATTCTAATTGTACCCGCTTTAATGCATATTCGAGTTCAGCAGAATACAAGGTCACAACTATTTGTCCTGCTTTAACTTGGGCATGCAATGCAGGCATTGTTTCAAGCACACCTTCTTCTGGTGCAATCAAAAATTCATGATCATAGCTTAAGGTAGCAGGCATTTTGATAGTATCTTGAATGGGGAGAAAAAATAAAAAAATAAGAATACCCGCACCAATTGATGTGACTGTTGTATTCACATTAAGAACAAATCGATCTTTATAGGTAACCCAGTTCTTAACTTCCGTCACAATTGGGCCTAAAATGAAATAAAACATTTCTATCGCAAATAAGATAATTCCTACGATTTTAATAAAGAAATGATAAACTAATAATGCGATACCAAAATATAATATCAAACGATATGCCCATGTAAATAAAGAATAAGCAACTAACAAATTATGCATATTCTTAGAGTATTGTTCGGGAGGAGGATCTGGCCAATCAAACAACCATCGGCGTATTTGCCAACGTGTTAATGCAAAAGCACGAGGTTGTAAATTCGGCATTTTTAAAAAATCAGCCAATATGTAATAACCGTCAAAACGCATAAATGGGCTGGCGTTAATTAATAAGCTACCTATCCAATTGACAGTAATTGTTACATAACAAATCGATTGCAAAGTGAGGTTATGAGTATTAGCCCAAATCAATGCGGCAATAATGACGATATAAGATTCAACCCAAATACCTGCTAATGCAATTTGTAAACGTTGTTTACTATTCAAAGACCAGCTCAATGTCGTATCGGTATATAACACTGGCCAGAACACTAAGAATGCCACACCTAAGGAAGGAACATAAATTCCATACTTTGTACACATGTAAGCATGGCCTAACTCGTGACAAAGTTTACAAAGTAAAAAAGCGATTAATGAAAAGAATAATCCTTGCCATGTGAATATAGCAGGAAAAGTATGCACAAACAGCGTCCATTGATCGCTGACTTGGTAAACAGCGATGATACCAAGCACTGCCATCACATAACCCACATAACGATGAAAAACTAATAATGCGATATGTTGCGTACGCTTTAAAAAAGCGTCGGGATGGACGAGCGGTATACGAAAAAAAAGATAATACATAATTAAGCTATGTATCCAACTATCGCTTTTAAATAATTTTTGTTCTTTACCAAGTTGATGAATTTGATATCCGCTTTGATCAATTAAATAATTTTGCTTAAGAAATTGTAAGATATTTTCAACATCACGTGCTTCTATTTGTAATGTAGTTTCTTCATTTATAGCTGAAACAATTGCATCAGGATCTCCTAAATTCCAATGCATCAGAATTTGATATTCCACCCAACCAATAATAAAGAATTTATTGCGCCCTGGATCATGCATAGTCCATTGCGGTTTGCCAGAAACATCATAATCACTAAATGCAAACGTGATTTCCTTGCGCAATTTAGGTAATTGCATAACTTAAATCCCTAATAACTGACGTAGCGCTTGCAGTGGTCGTCTTATTAAATAATAAATAAATGGCACATGGTTTCCATATAACGATACTGAACCCTGAGCACCAATTTGCGGGCTATCATTTTGATTTACAAACTCAGCATCATATTGATAAGCTAATACCTTGTTAGGAAGTAATTTTGCATTGTATCCCAATGAGGTTAAACTCACGGGCATAGAGTTCAATTTTCCAAATAAAAAGAAATCTCCCTTACCTCCAAGCTCCAAACGGATTACATCAGCAATAGGTATGGTAATTCGTAATTTGACTTGATCTGGATTGGCTACCTCTAAAATACGCTCACCTGTATGTACAGGTTGCCCTACCCAATCTTCTCTACTATCGAAAATAACGACACCGGAAATAGGACTTTTCAATTCTGTCTTTGCTAATAAATTATTAGTGTAATCAAAATGCGCTTGATCAATTGCTAATTGCGCTTGCAACACAGGGACTTCTGAGCGTTTTGTTTTATCATTAAATCCTTCATTAATCACCGTTCGTAATTTTGCTTGTGTTAATTGAATATTTCGTTGATCAACTTCTAGCGTTGATTTCAAATCAGTTTGATCGAATGTTATTAATAATTGCCCGTTTTTCACTCGCTCGCCAGGAGTCACAGCAAACGATTGAATGACTCCTTGTAATGGAGAATTAATCAGTATAGGATCTTTCGGCACAACGGTTCCTGTTCCATGAGTTGTGATGCGTATAGGGAAAAATATAATGATGATTATTCCTATAACTAACGGGCGAAAATAACGTTTTTTCCTGAATTCAGTCCACGTCGTCAACGTCACCGGTTTGGTTAATACAGTCCATGTATATTGATAACTTGCAATTAACCATTTCAGCATTTTTATTTCTGAATCGGTGAATTCAATATCGTTGAAAAATACTATTCCCCCTGTTAAAACACCGGATTTACTAAGAAGTGGACACCATAATAAAAAACGAGGCAGAGCTTCAGGCCAAACACTCGCTAAATCATCTGTTCCTAACTCTAATTCTTCCGCGCGATATTGTCGTACTTCTTTAGAAGAAGGAGTATCAGCAAGCGTTTGTATTTTTTGTTTTAACCATTGATTAGTCGGTGCATGTACATCGAGCTCCGCAATACCTGATTGCGAAACTAAATGCACACCAATCATTTTATGCATTTCCCAAAAACAAGCGGTATGGTATGAAATAAGTCTGTGCGTTTCATTCGTAACGAAAAATCCAAATTCACGAATAGTAGAGATCTTCCTCACCTCATCATCTAAAATGAGTAAGGTAGCAAGTCCTTCTATTTGTGACTGTATCGCTTCGTTTGGTATATTCAATGCTTACCTGTTCCTTTGGGATTATCTAGAAAACTTGCCTGCCCGCTCATCCCAGGACGTAATGCGGGATCGGGTGGAGTAATGGTCCCAATAATTTTCACTGTTTGACTTACTGGCTCTATTTGCGGATTTATCCGTATCACAGTAGCAGTCACTGTTTTATTAATATCATTCACATGCACCGAAAATTTTGAACCCACACGTAACCAAGTTAACCATGTCGAAGGTATCTGGATTTCAAGATTGAGATTTTCAGTATTGACAATCTTGAGTAAAGGGTCTCCTGGTTTGACTGTTTCAAGTGGATGTACTAGTACATCCGCTACAGCTCCGTTAAAAGGTGCGATAATCACACACTTCTCAACAACCACTTTTAATTTATCAAGTTCTGCTGCTGCTGCTTTTGCTTCTGATTCTGCTTTGATAAGCTCAAATTCACTAATAGATCCATACCCTTTTAATTTTTTTGCGCTGTCCCATGCTTTTGCTGCTACATCTTCTTGTGCTTGTGCTTTTTCAAGATCCGCTTGTTGAGAACGGCAATCGAGTTGTAATAAAATATCACCTTTATGAAAGATACTGCCTTCTTTCACAGGTAATAATGCGACACTCGCTGTTGTTTCACTCGAGAAAGTGGCTTCATTACTAGAACGAATGACAACATATTCTGGTGTATTGCCTTCTGGACTTTCAGTATTCTCAGGAACACTAGGCAAGCTAGGTGGAAGTGTGGATGTAGCTGGCTGCCCTAAGACAGCATGAGACAGGGAAATAGAAAACAATAAAAAGAGACAGATTAAACTCTTGTAAATATCCATAGTGCACCTTTCCCTAGTATATCTATGATTATTCTACCATAAATTCTTTAAGTTGTTGCTTTATTATCACAATTTGAATGAGGAAATATCTTGCTATATGCAAGATTGATGAACTGAGGAAAGTTAGCATTATTGCGTATAGCAAAATTCCGTTTTAATGCTTTCACCGCTTTATCTAGCGGTAAATTCATAATATCAGGAGGTAAAATATCAACTCCTATGGATAAATATAATTCTCCTAATACGGTTGATAGATCTGATATCAGTAAGTTTTCATCCATTTTTGCTGCTATTGCTTTTAATCTAGACAGTATCACTTGCTGATCGCTGGCCAAAGAAGCTAAGCGACGATTGCTATTTAATTGATATAATTCTTGCGCAGTTAAATATTGTTTATGAGCAACAGCATACTCTCTACGCAACGTATTATAGTGAGCAAAAGCGTAACGTGTTTCTGTTAAAGCTGTCATAGTTAATGCCATTAACTTAAGGCGTTCAAATTTAACTTGAAATTCTGCTGTTTTATAAGTGGTTGGTAATGATGCTAAATTTAATAAATTCCAAGAAACATCCACTGAACGATCAAGCCATATATTATTAATTAAAAATTTATTGCTGTTATAGTTCCAGGCGCCATAGTTAGGGGTAATTCCTGGCAAAGATTGTAAGATAACTGTCTTAACACCAAATTTTGCAATACGTTGTTGATATTGCTGGCCACGTAATTCTGGTCGGCTGACTAGCGTAATTGCATCCATTTTTTGAAGATCAACATATCGTAAATTTTGTGCTTTTCTAAACATCGCTGGTAATGGTGCTAATACAATCTTTTGATCTACAGGTAAAAATAATAAATGCCGTAATTCGGAGATAGCTTTATCGTATTTATATTGCAATTGAATGAGCCTACGTTCTCCCTCTAACAATGCTGCTTGATAATTAAGTATACTCTCTTTCGGAATAGTATAATCTTTCGTTGCTACGACTAATTTCGCTTTTGATTTTTGCAATAACTTTTGAAAAGCTTTAGTGTCATCCATTAATTGTTGTGCGCTATAAGCACTCCAATAAGAGACTAAAATTTCTTGTGCTAATTGTTGTAATTGCCGTCTTGCTTCTTCTTCCGCAATTAATACTTTTTCACTTTGTTCTTTTGCACGTACATAATTGATGCCAAAATCCAATATATTCCAACTCAATGCAATACGCGCAGAACGAACGGTATCAGGCGTTGCGTTTAATACGTCTGTGGGAGTACCTGCAGTAGTAATACCAAAGCTAGAAAATGCATTACTTCGTGTATAGAGTGAACCTGTTGCATTTAAAGCGGGGAACATCGTGAATTCCGCTACTTTTAATTGGCCGATTTGCAAAGCGGTATTTACTAATTTAACTCGATAATCTAAGTTATATTTAACTCCACGGGCCAATGCTTCATAAAAATCCATTTTATGAGTAGGTTTTTCCTGTTCTGAAAATAATTGTTTTAAATCGTTAGTGGCTTCATTATATCGTTCATCGATAGTCAAAGGAGGTGAGGAGACGCTGCAAGCCGTCAAGAGAGAGACTAGATAAAAAATAATTCCTTTTTTTATCATTTATAATTCCTATCTATTTTAATAGATTAGCATTATTTCTATCTCTTTGAAACATAAGAGAAATAATCCTTAATCTTATCATGTATGAGTATTTTGTCACAACCCTCTTCTCTTCTGTTCTATAACTTATTGTTTTATATAGGAATATATATATAATCGAAAGCTTCGTCCAGTTATCCTTAGATGAGCTATAATAATAGTGTAGGTGTATTTTCGTTGGGGGCATCATAGTATGAGCTCGCGAATTAAACGTGATAAACGTAATCGTAAAAAACGCGCATATAAATATGCTCCGTTAAAGCATGCGCTTGAACCCCGTTTATTGTACGATGCCAGCTTAATTGCTCCCCCTCATCATGAAGTTGCTCATACTGAAGCTCACGTTGAAGGTCATACACAAGCTCATGGCGAAGGTCATGCAGCAGACGCCGGCGAACCCGTGGCACATAACACGGCGCCACATGCGCCATACCCTGTCGTACATCCTATCCAAAGAAGCCATACCGATCCAACAAAACCTACGAGTCCCGATGCTGCTAAACCTACTACTGAGAAAACTCATACTGATCATACTCATGAATTAGATGCATATAGAATTTCTAACTATGATAAATCATCATCAGAATTTACTAATACGCATAGACTACAAGAATTTTCGCATTACACGCCTCCACCTGAAACATTAGTTTTTATTGATTCTCGTGTACCTGATATTAATGCTCTCTTACAAGGAATTTCACCTACTGCAAAAGTATATATTCTCAATAGCAATGAAGATGGTATTGCGCAAATTAATACTATTATTTCTGAACAACGAGCTCCTATTGCATCCATCCAAATTATTTCGCATGGCGCTAGCGGAGTTGTAGAACTAGGCGATAGTCTTTTAACAGATCAAACATTAACAACAGAATATGCCGCAACCATCGCAAGCTGGCATTCACATTTAACTGCGAATGCTGATGTTTTGTTATATGGGTGTGATATCGCTGCAGGGACTGTCGGTCAAGGTTTCGTAACTGATTTAAGTAAAGTGATTGGTGTCAGTGTTGCTGCATCAACTGATGATACGGGCGGTGTAATAGCAGGTGGTAACTGGACTCTTGAATATCAAACGGGGGCGATAGATACCAGTGCTTATACTATTTTTAGCGAACGTGCACTAGCCTCATATGATTTTCTATTAGGCACAGTGACTGCAACTACTGTGGGTGGTACGTTTACTGAAGGCGGTTCTTCTACTGCACTGTTTTCTAGTGCGAGTGTTTCAGATACTTCTAATATTAAATCTTTTGTCTTCACTGTGAGTAATGTCACAGATGGTGCTGCAGAAGAAGTTACTGCAGATGGATCAACTTTTTCTCTTACCAATGGTAATACAGGAACAACAACAACGAATGCCATGATTTTCACTGTCAGTCTAAGTGGCAGCACTGCAACTGTGACACTAACTAAAGCTGCTGGGATCACAACGGCTAAAACTGCCACGCTTATTAATGGCTTGAAATATCTAGATAATACCAATGATCCTACAGGAGGAAACCGTGTTGTTACTCTGACACAAATGACTGATACTGCAAATAACGTATCGACTCTATCTAATGCATCGACTGTCAATGTTGTTCCTGTTAATAATGCTCCAACATTGACAGCAACTGCAGTGGGGGGAACCTTTATTGAAGGAGCAGGTCCGGGTGTTATTGGAACACCTATTACACTATTTTCTGGTACCAATGCGTCACCCATTGAAGCTAGTCAAGCAATTAAATCAATTACTTTCACTGTATCAAGCTTAAAAGATGGCGCTTCTGAACAAATTAATGTAGATGGATCTACTATTTCACTTGTTGCTGGATCAGGTACAACTGCAACAAATGGACTGTCATATACTATCACTGGGACTACAACCGCAACTGTTGTATTAACAAGCGCAACAGGTATTAGCGCAGCTGCAACTAATACCTTAGTGAATGGCATGACTTATCAAGATATAAGTGATACTCCAACCACGGGTAACCGTAGTGTTAAGCTCACCCAAATTGTGGATACCGGTGGAACAGCAAATGGTGGTGTTGACACAACAACGTTAAACATTTCTGCAACCGTTGGTTTAACTGCTGTTAATGACCCACCAACAATAAGCACTACCATTGTAGGTGGTAACTTTATAGAAGGACCAGGTGTAACAACGGGTACTCCAACTTCACTTTTTTCAAGTACAAATATTTCGACAGTTGAATCAGGCCAATCCATTAAATCATTTACGTTTACAGTTTCGAATGTCACAGATGGTGCCGCTGAACAAATTAAGATTGATGGTTCAACTATCTCACTTGTTGCTGGAATAGGTACGACTGTTACGAATACATTGGCTTATACTGTCACTGTAAGTAGCGGCACTGCTACCATTGTATTAACAAAAGCGGCAGGGATTAGTACGGCAGCTTCTGATACTTTAGTAAATGGTATGCAATATCAAAATACTAGCCAAGATCCAACGGCTGGTAATCGCGTTGTCACCTTAACTCAACTTGTGGATACAGGCGGTACAGCCAACGGTGGTATAGATACTACTAATTTAACGGTTGCTTCAACTGTGACTGTTGTTCCTGTGAATGATGCGCCTACACTTTCTGCAACCGCTGTTGGTGGAACTTTTACGGAAGGCGCTGGTTTAGCAACTGGCACACCTGTTTCATTATTCTCTAGCACCAGTATTTCAACCATTGAAGCAGCTCAAGGCGTGAAATCTTTAACTTTCACTGTTTCGAATGTGACAGATGGTGCTTCTGAACAAATCAATGTGGATGGATCCACTATTTCACTGACGAATGCTAATTCTGGTACAACTACAACTAATGGTATGTCATATACCGTTACTGTTACGGGTGGAACGGCTACTCTTGTCTTAACAAAAACAGCAGGTATTACCACCGCAGCTGCTGACACTTTAGTGAATGGCATGACATATCAAAATAGCAGCCAAGATCCAACGGCTGGCAGCCGTGTCGCTACATTAACGCAAATTGTTGATACCGGTGGCACGAGTAATGGTGGCGTGGATACAACAGGATTATCGATTGCTGCCACTGTCACTGTCGTTCCCGTCAACGATGCACCTACACTTTCTACTACAGTAGTTGGCGGTAATTTTATTGAAGGAGCAGGTGTATCTACTGGTACACCTACCACACTTTTTTCTAGTACTAATATTTCCGCTGTTGAAGCCGGACAAAATATCAAATCATTCACATTCACTGTATCTAACGTGACGAATGGTTCTGCTGAACAAATTAATGTAGATGGTTCTACACTTTCTCTTACTGCTTCGAGTGGTACCACAACAACAAATGCTATGAGTTACACTATCACTGTGACTAGCGGTACTGCAACTGTTGTCCTAACAAAAACTGGTGGTATTACCTCTTCTGCTGCTAATACTTTAGTAAATGGCATGACATATCAAAATACAAGTCAAGATCCAACAGCAGGTAATCGTGTCGTCACATTAACGCAACTCGTTGATACAGGTGGTACAGCAAATGGTGGTGTGGATACGAGTGGTTTATCTGTTGCTTCTACTGTCACGGTGGTTCCTGTTAACGATGCACCTACTTTATCTGCTACCGCTGTCGGGGGAACTTTTACAGAAGGTGCGGGTCTTGCAACGGGTACGCCTGTTTCTTTATTCTCAAGCACGAGTATTTCTACCATTGAAGCAGGTCAAGGTGTGAAATCATTCACATTTACGGTATCGAATGTCACTGATGGCTCTTCAGAACAAATCAATGTCGATGGTTCAACAATTTCTTTAACCAATGCTAATTCCGGTACCACAACAACGAATGCTATGAGTTACACTGTTACAGTATCTGGCGGTACTGCTACTCTTGTCTTAACAAAAACAGCAGGTATTACGACTTCTGCTGCTAGTACCTTAGTAAATGGCATGACATATCAAAATAGCAGCCAAGATCCAACAGCCGGTAGTCGTGTGGTTACCTTATCTCAAGTTGTTGATACCGGTGGTACTTCTAATGGTGGTGTCGATACAACCGGCTTATCTATTGCTGCCACTGTGACTGTCGTTCCTGTTAACGATGCTCCAACAGCAAGTGTCACTGTCGTTGGTGGTTCTGCTTTCGAAGATATTCCTGCTACACTTTTCTCTAGTGCAAATATTTCAACCGTAGAAGCTGGACAAAATATTAAATCTCTCACTTTTACTGTTTCTAATTTATCAAATGGTTCTAACGAAATAATTAATGTAGATGGTTCCGCGATTGCACTTGTTACCTCAAGCGGCACTACCACCACAAATGGAATGTCATACACTGTGACAGTCGCTGGAGGAACAGCAACTGTTGTATTAACTAAAACAGGAGGTATTAGCACATCTGCAACTAATACTTTAATTAATAACATGACGTATCTTAATAATAATCAAGACCCCACCACTGGCAATAGAGTTGTTACATTAACGCAAATTGTTGATACCGGCGGTACAGCAAATGGTGGGGTGGATACTTCGGGTTTATCTATTGCATCAACAGTTAATGTTATCTCTGTCAACGATCCACCTACTCTTTCTACTACTGTTGTTGGAGGTAATTTCATTGAAGGCGCTGGTTTATCTACCGGTACTGCGACTTCTCTTTTCTCGGGTACCAATGTATCTACTATTGAAGCGGGTCAAACGATTAAATCTTTAACCTTCACTGTATCGAATGTTAGTGATGGTGCAGCAGAACAAATTAATATTGATGGCGTTGCAGTTTCACTAACGAATACTAACAGTGGTACCACTGCAACAAACAGTATTGCTTATAGCGTTACCGTTTCAGGTGGTACAGCAACGGTTGTATTAACGCGAACCGGTAATATGACAACCGCATTAACAGATACTATTGTGAATGGATTAACATATCAAAACACTAGCCAAGATCCAACAGCAGGTAGTCGTGTTGTCACCTTAAGTCAAATTGTCGATAGCGGTGGAACAGCAAATGGCGGTATCGATACCAGCGGTTTAGCTGTTGCTGCTACTGTCACTGTGGTTCCTGTTAATGATGCACCTACTTTATCTGCTACCGCTGTTGGGGGAACTTTTACAGAAGGTGCTGGTTTAGCAACTGGCACACCTGTTTCATTATTCTCTAGCACCAGTATTTCAACGATTGAAGCCGCTCAAGGCGTGAAATCTTTAACTTTCACTGTGTCTAATGTGACAGATGGTGCTTCTGAACAAATCAATGTGGATGGATCTACTATTTCACTTACTAATTCTAACTCTGGTACGACTACAACCAATGGCATGTCATATACCGTTACTGTTGCAGGTGGAACAGCTACCGTTGTCTTAACAAAAACAGCAGGTATTACCACTGCAGCTGCTGACACTTTAGTGAATGGCATGACATATCAAAATAGCAGCCAAGATCCAACGGCTGGCAGCCGTGTCGCTACATTAACGCAAATTGTTGATACCGGTGGCACGAGTAATGGTGGCGTGGATACAACAGGATTATCGATTGCTGCCACTGTCACTGTCGTTCCCGTCAACGATGCACCTACACTTGCTGCAACAGCCGTCGGTGGTAATTTTGTTGAAGGCGCTGGTTTATCTACCGGTACTGCGACTTCTCTTTTCTCGGGTACCAATGTATCTACTATTGAAGCGGGTCAAACGATTAAATCTTTAACCTTCACTGTATCGAATGTTAGTGATGGTGCAGCAGAACAAATTAATATTGATGGCGTTGCAGTTTCACTAACGAATACTAACAGTGGTACCACTGCAACGAATAGTATCGCTTATAGCGTCACCGTTTCAGGTGGTACAGCAACGGTTGTATTAACACGAACCGGTAATATGACAAGCGCATTAACGGATTCAATTGTTAATGGTTTAAGTTATCAAAACACTAGCCAAGATCCAACAGCAGGTAGTCGTGTTGTCACCTTAAGTCAAGTCGTTGATAGCGGTGGTACATCGAATGGTGGTGTCGATACCACTGGATTATCGATTGCTGCAACCGTCACTGTCGTTCCTGTCAACGATGCACCTACACTTGCTGCAACCGCTGTCGGTGGAACCTTTACTGAAGGTGCTGGACTTGCAACCGGCACACCTGTTTCTCTATTCTCTAGCACCAGTATTTCAACGATTGAAGCAGCTCAAGGAGTGAAATCTTTAACTTTCACTGTGTCTAATGTGACAGATGGTGCTTCTGAACAAATCAATGTGGATGGATCCACTATTTCACTGACGAATGCTAATTCTGGTACAACTACAACTAATGGTATGTCATATACCGTTACTGTTACGGGTGGAACGGCTACTCTTGTCTTAACAAAAACAGCAGGTATTACCACTGCAGCTGCTGACACTTTAGTGAATGGCATGACATATCAAAACTCTAGCCAAGATCCAACAGCTGGCAGTCGCGTCGCTACATTAGCTCAAATTGTTGATACCGGTGGCACAAGCAATGGTGGTGTCGATACTACTGGATTATCGATTGCTGCCACTGTCACTGTCGTTCCCGTCAACGATGCACCTACACTTGCTGCAACAGCCGTCGGTGGTAACTTCACTGAAGGTGCAGGACTCGCAACCGGTACAGCAACGTCTCTCTTCTCC
>Ga0206967_1042_pt2 | contig 20723 bp, 17 predicted proteins | sample Alteio_BWOrgHeat_24_FD_153259 | JGI IMG/M metagenome (GOLD analysis project Ga0206967, IMG submission 153259) | Enriched cells from forest soil in Barre Woods Harvard Forest LTER site, Petersham, Massachusetts, United States -... | ecosystem: Environmental > Terrestrial > Soil > Temperate forest >...
GCATTCCTGCGGCTGTCTGAAGCAACATCGTGGTTGATGTTGCCTCCTTTTCTTACGATCGCGGTTTGGGGCTCGGCTGGTGTCGAAATCCTTTTCGGCACCAAATGGCAGACTAGCGGTTGGATATTGCAGGTGCTGGCAATTCAAGTTTTCGTCTATGCAATATTCTACCTTTCTGAACCTCTTTTAGTCGCAATGGGACGGACCCGCGACGCCTTCAAAATCAGGCTTTGGCAAGTCAGCTTAGATGTCGCGGCTCTTTTATTAGCAGCCTCCTTCGGATTCTCCTCCGTCATCATTGCGCAAACAGTAGCGGTCTTTCTGGCCGCACCTATAATGTTTATCTATGTCTCGCGTGCTATCAATCTTGATCTACGCTCACTTTGCACGACGCTATGGAAACCATTTGCATTTGCGGGGCTTTTTATTACCGTTGCCTTCACGCTACAGCTTACGATGGTCAACCGTTTTGGCCTTTTTGGTCTTATGTTCTCGCTGACCGCAGCCTATTGCTGCTATTGTGGCTGTTTTTTTCTTTTTGCTAGAGCGGAATTGCGCACAGAGGCAATCAATATGATACGGCGGTTTTTACCGAAGTCGTGATTGACTTGTGCAGAGGATCGTCAGTTCATCAGGTTAATTTTTCAGCGACTGGCCTCGTACGGCCAATTCATTGCGTATAGATAAAAATTTCATCGGTGATGCACAAGTAGACGGCGCGCAATCAACGCGCGTAGGAAGAAAAACTTCTACAGTTAACGCTCAACGCAATTGGTGAAAAAAATTTTAGCGTTACGCTGTTTTTGTAACTGTTGCCACTAGCTCTTTTCGTCGCTGATGCAGGGTCGGTGCAACATGCCACCGTCGATACCAAGCTTGGAACATCAAAATGTGCCAGAGAACATTTTGCCAATTACGAGCCCCCGAAAGGTGTTCGGCCCAACGTCGATGCACTATCGTCGGATCAAGAATGCCGTCATCGCGCATTTTGCGCTGATCCAGCAATTCTTCGGCCCAATCCCGCAGCGGCCCGCGGATCCAATCGCCAACCGGAACACCAAAACCCATCTTTTCGCGCTCAACCAGTTGCGGTGGAACGTGGCGATGTAGCACTTTCCGCAGTAACCATTTACCCGTGTTGTGGCGAACCTTGAACGCGACCGGGAGTCGCCAGGCGAACTCGACCACACGTCGGTCCAATAGCGGCACTCGCGCTTCAAGTCCGACAGCCATACTTGCGCGGTCGACTTTCGCAAGGACATCTTCGGGTAACCATGACAAGCTCTCCATTATCTGGAGCCGCGATATCGGGTCCACATTCCTTGGCACATTTACAAAATCAGCAAAATAGTTCGCGCGCTTCGCGCCGAGAACGATGGGCTCATATCCTTCGGTTCCGCGCATGCGACAAAGGTCGTCAGCGGACTTGTAATCTAAAAGATCTCCAAGCTTGTGCATTTTGTGGCCAACATTATTGAATTTTATTGCTGGCGCCAGTGCATTGGCTAAAGCATTCCACCGCAAAGGCTGTACGGACTTAAGGGCGGCGCCTCCAAGATGTCGAAATAGATGCGGAATCCAACGTGTCGCCCGATAAAGTGAATTTGTCTGAAGGTAGCGGGTATAGCCCGCGAATAGCTCATCTCCACCGTCGCCAGTGAGCGCAACTGTAACTTCACGTCGAGACATGGCTGAAAGAAGATAAGTAGGAATCTGCGAGGGATCGGCAAACGGTTCGTCAAACCACTCGGGTAGATCGGGAATAATTTCTAGTGCGTGTCGCGGTTCGCAATAGAACTCAGTATGGTCGGTACCAAGGTGCCGCGCTACAGCTTTGGCATGCTCGGCTTCATTGAGATCTCGCTCATTGAATCCGATGGAAAATGTTTTTACCCGGGTTGAAGACTGCACTTGCATCAGTGCAACGACAGTTGAAGAATCAATGCCACCGGACAAAAATGCGCCCAATGGAACGTCGGAAACCATTTGATCTTTTACAGCGCACCGCAAGACATTCTCAAGTTGAGACGTAGCTTCTTCAGTTCCGACCGGCAGTTGATTTGACAATCCACTTTGCGCGACGGACTGAAAATCCCAATATTTTACGACACTAGCGGTCGTACCGAATTTCCAGGTGAGAATGCTTCCTGGGAGGAGTTTGTAGATGTCACGATAAATTGCAACGGAGCCAGGTACATATCCTAGCTGCAGAAAAGCCTCCAACGCATCCGAATGGATTTCTGGTATCCAGCCAGGTATCGCCCGTAGCGCCTTTATTTGAGAAGCAAACATGAAAAAATTGCCATGTTGCCCCCAGTAAAGAGGCTTCACGCCAACATGATCGCGAACCAGGTTGAGCGTCCGCTCCGCACGATTCCATAATGCAAATGCAAATATGCCATTCAGCCGCGGCACAGCTGCGTTAACACCCCAAACACGGCAAGCCTCCAGTAGAACCTCCGTGTCGGATTCGCCACGAAAACTACAGCCAGCCACTTTAAGTTCAGCGCGGATCTCCTTGAAATTGTAGATTTCTCCATTGAAGGTGATTACGAGTTTTCCGTCGCCCGAAATCATGGGCTGACTTCCGGCGCTCGAAAGGTCCAGAATTGCCAAACGCCGATGTCCGAAAGCCACGCCGGCCCCGAGGTCGATCCATGATCCGCTTCCATCAGGGCCTCGGCTCGCAAGACTGTCCGCCATGGAGCCGATGGTTCGATCGAACTGTTCCGGGGTGACCAGTCCACGACCGTCAAGAAAGCCACAAATTCCACACACAATAACACTCCGCGTTTCAGACTTGCGCCGGCCTTATTTGATTCCGAGTTCTATCAGTGTAACGCAATTTCACATTTTATTTCGCTGCAGGGACGCATCATCCGTGCCGACCCAAATTATCAACTCGCTGTGCAGCTAGCCGCCAATCTGGGTTTTGAGGAATCACCCGATGTTGCCAAGCATTCACAAACTAATTCATGAAACGTTCGAGCCATATTGGTCATATCGACCGAATGGGCAGATTGCCTTGCGCCCTCCGCTAGCCGCTCCTGTAGACCTCGGTCGCCCACAAAATTATCGAGCGCGTCAAAAAAGGCATCTTGAGATTCGGGAAGCAAGAGACCATTGACCTTGTCATGCAGATATTCGATTTCGGGACTGTGGAGCTGCCCGAGTCTCGTTAGAGTCGGAACGCCGTGAGCAAAACCATGCGTGATAGCAAGACCAAGAAACCCCGGCACCACTATTGCTGCGCTTATTCGAAGAGCGCGCGCAAGCTTCATATCATCATGAGTATGAAACACTACGTTTGATAAACCGTCTGCCATCGCATGTAATCGCGATTCTTCGGAACCCTGTCCGAAAATAATTACATCTACTGGGAGTTTTCGGTCAGCACATCTCCTTGCATATTTAATAAGTAGATCAATGCATTTTGCGCGCTGAAATCTACCAAAGTAGGTAAGTTTGATACTATCGGCTCGTACACCAACTCCACTATAGCAGTCTTCAATCGGCTCGGCCGAAACCAAGGCACGAAACTCGGCTTCACGCTCCGTGTCGACAGTGTTCTTGAGAACTCTGATTCGCTTCGGCGGCACTGGAAGGTTTTGCAAAACCTTTTGGCCGCTCTCCGTGTAAACGAGATAACCTGATGAGAAACGATACATCAAGGACTTCAAATAAACCGCGACATGCGCAGAGATACGGGCCAAAAGAGATTCTTGTACAACATGATATTGATGATACCCAAAACCCCATAAAATAACCGGTCGTCTGCGGAAGGTCATGATGACCGCAACGGCCAGATTTGATAGAAACTTGATCTCGTCCCCGATCACAACGGCCTGGAATTCTCCACGAAGCACACGCCACACCACGGGTTGCCAAATCCACGAGCGGCCTGCAAAGCGACCTTCGAGGTTATTCACTTTGATATTCTGGAAGTCATAAGGCGGAGAAGCAAGAATAAGATCCGAACCCTTTGGTGCCGATCCATGTACTACAACATAGTTAACGGTGCCGAATTTACCCAGACGCTGGTAAAATGACTTCCGGTATATTGGAATGCATCCCTGATGGGATATGAAAACACTGCTCGGCACACGCTGACGGGACGCATATTCAGGATAATTGACGATAGAATGGATCATTTTCATCAAGCAAATGTATAATACCTACGCTACCTTTGCGAGTAATTTGTATTGTCTTTTAGGGGGGTCGGAAAATGCGCGTCGAATTTCTGGGCGTTCCTATGGATGATTTGACGCTTGAGGAAACGGTTGCTCAAGCCGCGCTGGCAATGCGCGAGCGACGCCGGTGCCAACATGTTGCACTGAATGTTGCCAAACTTGTAAAAATGCGAAGCAATCCAGACCTTCGGCGTGATGTCGTTGAAAGCGACATTATTGGTATTGATGGCATGGGGATTGTCTGGGGCGCACGCTTGCTGGGACTAAGCATTCCAGAGCGCGTTGCAGGAATTGACCTTTTAGAACAACTATTACATCTCTGTGCTCGAGATGGATTTCGTCCATTTTTTCTTGGCGCAACTAAAGATACTCTTGAGAAAGCTATTTCCGTACTGCGCGCTAAACTACCTACCCTGCAAATAGCGGGTTGGCATCACGGCTATTTCGAAATGAAAAAAGATCAAGAGATAGTGCAAGCGATTCGCGAATCCCACGCTGACTGTCTTTTTATCGGCCTTCCGACTCCTCGTAAGGAGCACTTACTGGCAAATTTCCGAGACAGTTTCGGCGTCTCGTTTATTATGGGAGTTGGAGGATCGTTTGATGTCATAGCCGGCGCGGTCAACCGATCTCCTCTCTGGATGCAAAATATCGGTCTTGAGTGGCTTTATCGGACGTATCAGGAGCCCCGGCGCATGATTTGGCGCTATTTCAGCACAAATACTATATTCGCTGCTCTTCTCGCCAAAGCCATGATTGGTCGGATGGCTAAATAGTTTTCATTAAACCGTGCAACGCAATGATCTGTAACCCCAGATTTTGGGGGCAGCCCCTCATAGACCAAACAGTATCCAGCCGCTTATGTGCTTGCAACTATTTAGCATGCTCTACTACCGACACGCTGAGCCGATCCCTCATATGAATCAGAAAAATAAATAATGCGACGACTCGCTGAAATTTTTCAGTGGTATAGATCGCGGCTTGCGAATATGAGCCCATTAGAAATTATTCACCGCGTCATTGAACTGAAGCGCAAATTGTTGGGATATCGGTTTTGTAAAGACTGGAACGCATTTCGGGCAAACGGAACATTGGCAAAGCTTCCAGGAGTGGACGAGAGATGGGAAACTGTATCGACTGATTTGAAAATGGTTATAGCCGAAGAGGCGACAAAGGTTCGGCTGGGACAATTCCACTTTCTTGGTGCAAGTTGGCATTCACGTCCTACCATGCCTATTGACTTCAGCTTTTGGCATCTTAGTCCGGAGAATACGCCTTGGCCCGGTCAGAAAGACTACTGTTTTTGCATTCCCTTTCGCTCGAAACTTAAGACGTCCGAAGTCAAGCATGTCTGGGAAATCAATCGACTTCAGTACTTGGTTCCAATTGCCGTAGATGCTCGACTGCGCGGTGATTTTTCAGCACAAAATTTTATTATTGACACTATTTTTTCTTGGATGGAAGGAAATCGGCCCTACTTGGGTATCAATTGGGCGTCGGGAATCGAAATTGCTCTTCGCGCTATCTCAGTCGGCTTGACGATTTCTATATTAGGAATCGAGCGTCTTGATGAGGGGCAAAGAATCCAGCTCGAACGCTTCTTTTCCGCTCACGCTTTCTGGATTGATCGTTATCCCTCGCTTTATTCGTCTGCCAATAATCATCGGGTCGCGGAACTTGTGGGTTTGCTATTTTGCGTTGTTCTTGCACCAAACATTAAGAACGCTAAGTTTATTCGGAAGCGCGCTCCCTTGCAAATTCTTGCTGAGATCGAGCGACAAATTCTGAGTGACGGCGTGGGCGCCGAGCAATCTCCAACCTATACCGCTTTTACGGTTGAACTTTTTCTCATTGCATTGCTCATAACAAATATAGACGCCGAAACCCTTTCGGATGAAACACGCCGACGCCTAGGTTCATGGGCAAATCAAGTACAGTGGATGATGGATACGACTGGTCAAGTCCCAGCCATCGGCGACAACGACAGCGGTAAAGTTATCGCACTCGCTCAAGGCCCAGAACCGCGCTATGTCGCGTCCATCGTGGCCGCTGTTGCCGGCTACTTACAACGGCCCGATCTCGCGCCTCCTCGTACGGATTGTCATCTACGCGACATCATTTTCAATTCCATCACTAGTAACAGACCCGTTAGCAGTGGGTTGCGAACATGGGACCAAGGCGGCTACACGGTCTCTCGCACTCGCGCCTTAAAACCGATTGTCTTGACCTTTGATCATGGACCGTTAGGTTTTTTGTCTATTGCTGCTCATGGACATGCAGACACGCTTTCTATTTGGCTTTCAGTTGAGGATGAGCAGGTAATTATCGACGCCGGTACTTACTCCTACAATATCGATCCTGTCTGGCGCGCACGGTTACGAAATACCCCATCACATAACACTCTTTCAATAGCCGGTTTTTCCTCGAGCCGCAGCTCAGGAACCTTCAACTGGGCCAAGAAAACAACCGGCCATCTTGTTTCAGTCGTGTCGGGCCCGCCCCACGAAATTATTGCCGAGCATGATGGATATCTCAATCTTTTCAATGTGCGTCACCGCCGTACAATTTCTTTTGTAAGTGACGATTCCTTTACACTCACGGACGAATTGATCGGTTCTTCGATCGAAAAAAATGTCGCAATCTCATTCTTAATAAATCCAAAGTACTCTGCTTGCGTGCCCAATGAAACAGGAAACGTCGTTATGGTACGAAATGAACGCGGTGAGGTATTGCGACTAAGCGGAGATGGATCTTTGACCCCTCGCATTGTTCGCGGAGATGCCGTGAATGGGTTAGGATGGATGTCTCCGTCCTTTTGCGTGCTGATTCCTACCGATCAGATTCTTTTTGAGGGAAACCTCGGCAAGCCTTCGCGAATAACAATTGATATTTTATAATAGAGACAGCAACGACAACAGGAAACAAGCTATCGCCGGATATCTATTTGTTATTATTTTTGGGATAATTCCAAGTAATCGTGTTGAGAGGTCATGATCGAGAATAGACGCAAAATTCGAGTTTGTATGTTTCCATCTCATAATCCGATCAATGAGGGGGTCAACTTAATTGCACGCGGGGTTATGGATACTGGCAAGGTGGAGATTAAGAAATATAATTATGTAAAATCCATTTTTTCTAGGGCTGATTTATTTCACGTACATTGGCCTGACCTTACCGTGGACAATGTCCATTGGCCTTGGCACGTAATCAAAGTTATTCTTTTTCTTTGTTATGTACTTTTATGCAAATGTCTTCGACGCCCGATTGTGTGGACCGTTCACAACGTGGGGTCCCATGAATATAACTCAACTTTAAGCGAGAGATTGCTTTGGAGAGTCTTCTTGCCTTGCGTAAGTTGGGCTATTCATCTTTGCCCTGCCAGCGAAGGCGCTTTATCTCGCCTAACACGACATCTACCCCCGGGCTCCGTAATACCTCACCCACACTACAGATCCGTTTATCCTTCAGGTATGTCCCAAAGTACGGCGAGGCAAGCATTGGACCTACCGCATGACGCTTTTGTGGTCTCCAGTTTCGGATTCTTACGGCCTTACAAAGGATTTGAAGACTTAGTAGCAGCTTTTTCCAGTTGGTCTTGCACAAAAGCACGTCTACTAATCGCCGGTAAGCCGATGTTCCAGGGTATCGCTTCCAATCTTTCCCAGTTAGCGCAAAGTGATTCACGTATCAAATTAACGTTGAGATCGATCGAAAATGGAGAATTACAAAATATTATTTGTGCCAGTAACGTGATCGTTCTTCCGTATCGCAATATATTGAATTCCGGCGTCGCCATGGTTGCCTTATCGTTAAATCGACCGATTCTCGCTCCGAGTGCTGGAAGCATTCTCGAATACAACGAGCGGCTCGGCTCTGATTGGATTCTTATGTTTAATGAAAAAATCCAGCCACGTGATTTGCAAATCGCCTATGAACAATTTCAAAATCGGGACTCGTCTAGTCAAGCTGATCTTGAATGGATGGATCCGAGTCGAACTGGGTCCGCAATTTTTCAGGTTTATCAAAATCTTCTTGGCCACGACTGAACTTTGTTTCCTAAGGTCTGTTGCTAGTTCAGTTTGCATCCCTGTGCGGAAAAAGACGAGTTTGTAAAAAGTCGCTTAGGTTTCCGCCAGAAAACAAGTGACCGGGAATGTTGGCAGCATGGCCTGCCCGCAAATCCGATTCCTTACCACCAACAAGGAGACTTCCTCTCAAAACGACATTCCACACCTCGACAAGATCCACAATCATCCGAGCTCTTGGACTCCATCCGGGAAATTCTTGCTTATGTTTGTCAATCATTGCGTGGGAATACGACGAGAAATTGCGGATGTTGTCAATTGTGCAGCCATATGCCAGCAAATCGTCAGCCATAAGGTGATGGATATCTCGTAAATTTAGTTCTGTACAACTTTCCTGCGCGACACTCGCTTTATTGCCAATCAGAAATGCGTGAAGACCAATGTCGTTGACAAGTTGAATCGCTTCTTTGGTACCATCAGTCAAAAGATTTCTATATCTCGATCCCAACCAGTCATAATTGTCTTTCATAATCTCGTCGCCATCTAAAAAGACCGCGGGACGTCGCAAGCGCTTTGGCAATTCAAGCTGCCCACGCATGTAGTCCGCGGGAACACCAATATCGATGAAATAACCGCTTGTGACTTCCCCACAGAGCAATCCTTTGGCCGCCAAAACTGGAAGAACGTCTGTTTCTAGTGAACAACTAGGTGTCATGAATCCGATCGCGTCTCTGTCGAAAATGTACATTCCGCCATTGATCATTCCCGACGTATTTGCCGGCGGCCGGGGATGAAAGGCTATGACGTGTCGGCCACGGCGTTCCACAACTCCGTAACGCGAACAATCTTCCATTGAGCGTAGCAAAACATAGCCGAGCGTACCCGATGCCGCCGTAGCCGCGGCCGCAGCAAAAAATCGAGCGAGGTTTGTATCAATCCAAGAATCGCCGTTAACGAGAAGAAATGTATCAGCAAGTAAATCTCGCGCGTACCACACGGCGCCGCCCGTTCCAGCAGGCTCTGGTTCAACTGATACCTTTACGGACATTGGTTTGGGTAGGAGTGAAGGAATATCGCGGCAGAATCTCTCTATCCGCTCCGATTTGTAGCCCGCAAGAAGAACTGTTTCCTCTATTCCGAAACGGCTCAACTCGCGCAATATCCAAGCCAGAAAAGGGCGACCGCCACAATCCAGTAACGGCTTAGGAATATCTGTTGTGAGTTGACCTAAGCGGCTACCGAGACCGCCCACCAATATTGCACACTGCCGTGGAAGTTTCATTGTGCGGCTTCAGGCGCCTTCGAAGTGCCGAACAACCGCATTTCTACTAATCCGCAGATGATGTGGGCTGCAACAATATGTATTTGTTGGATAAGGGCCGTCTTACCCGAGGGCGCATGCAGGATATGAGTGCATAGAACATCCATTGGACCAGATACTGAGCCTGCAAAACCCAACGTAACGACACTACACTTTTTTGCCGCTTCCAAAGCACGAAGAATGTTGGGTGATTTGCCCGATGTTGATATGCCAAGAAATACATCACCAGGTCGTCCTAGGCCGAGAATTTGGCGTTCAAACACCTTTTCGAATCCAAAGTCATTACCGACAGCGGTAAGGACAGAGCTATCGGTTGTCAGTGCAATTGCGGGAAGCGGCGCCCGATCAAAAAACAATTTTGATATGAATTCTCCGGCAATGTGTTGTGCGTCCGCCGCACTGCCACCATTTCCGGCAAGCATAACCTTGTTTCCCTTTGATAGGGCGTCAGCAATGACCTTGGAGAATTCTGCGATCGCAGACCGACCAGCCTGGCCATTTGCAAATGTCTGAAGAACCTCGACTGATTCAGCCAAATAGCAATCTACAAACTCTTGGTCGGTGATATCCATGACTCCGCCCCATCCGCCGTAAGCTGCACGCCTTCTGCCCGGCCACCCGCATCGTTTAAAGCACTAATTACCTTAAGGCGCTGTTCAGGAGGGACTAGAAACATGATAAAGCCGCCGCCACCCGCACCTGATATTTTTCCAGCCAGAGCACCCGCTTTGATAGCCGCCTCATGAAGGGTTTCTATTTTTGTCGTGGAAACACCACTGGCGGTCTCTTTCTTCGCTAACCATGATTGATTAAGTACGCGAGCCATTTCTGGAATGTCGGCGCGCAATAGTGCCTGTTTCATTTTCAGCGCGTCTGACTTAAGCTGATGCAGACCTTCAATTGTGCGAACCATTTTTTCGCTCATGCCCTTGCGTTGCTCATCGATAATCTCTTCCGAGCGGCGCGAGATTCCTGAAAAGCATGTGACAAGCGACGTTTCCAGTTCGTTGAGAGCCGCACGAGGAATCCGAAGCGGATTCACGATGACGCGGTCGTCGGCCATAAATTCTATGAAATTCACGCCGCCAAATGCTGCGGCGTAGTGGTCCTGTTTTCCTCCAGCGAGCGCCAAATCCACACGTTCAATTTCGAATGCCAAATGCGCAACTTCATAGGGGCCCAAGGGAACGTCAAGAACGGTACGAAATGCTTCAACAAGCGCAACAACCAAAGCCGACGACGAACCCAAACCGGATCCGGCAGGCGCGTCGACGGACGTCCGTATAGTTATCGCGAGCGGCCGCCCAGCGCCGAACTCTGTTATCATTCTGCGATACACAGCAGCATGAAGCTGTAGCTGAGCCGTCGCTAAAGCATCAACATCCAGAGGGAAGCATTCCTCTACCCCCAGATCGGACGCGACGAACCGAATCTTCCAATCGGGTGAAGGCTCGATAAACGCGAAGGCATATCTGTTGATGGTCGCATTGAGAATTGCACCACCAAATTCTTCCGAATATGGACTGACATCAGTCCCACCGCCAGCTAGGCCAAGACGCAAAGGCGCCCGACTGCGAATTTTAACAAATGGCTGACTTGCTCCCATGGGTAAAGCAGTTGATGCCGGCCGGCGTGAGGCTGGCACGTCATCACCACCAAACATTTTGTGAATCCCATTAGCCCCAAGCATCTTATGTTCCTCTCTACTCAATAAACAAAGTCGGCAAAGTCGGCCAAAGCCCACATGAAAGACGGTTTTACAGCGGCTAATAAATTCGGCACACCCCAGTAGCAAAACGTCCTAATGCCAGAATGCCCTCGCTTTGCATCAATCCGCGCGGCGCCGCGTGAGAGATGCATACCGTCTCCTCATCGAATCGGCTCTTAGACCCTTGGTTAAAGCTGGACTACGCCAAAAAGCAGCATAGCAAATTTTCTCAAACCACTCCATCCAGCGTAAAGACTGGTTAATGTGACGACATCCCGCAATATTGTGACATCTCGGCAACAATTCTCGTCCCTACTAGGACTTTGCCCTACGAATCTATCGACTAACAAACGTGATGGGCCGCACCAAATGTTCAGCGGGTTTTGCAGGAATTGCATAAATCACTGTTACCCGAACCACCTCGGGACCCGAAAGCGACGGTCACCCTAATACGGATCTGGCCGATCTCAGCGTTATCCCAATCCACCATTGAGAGCCCTGTCGTCTCTCAGAACCTTTCCTGAAAGCTGAACCGAAAGAATCTCATGTTGGGATAAACACCGAGAATACCATCCTTCCGTTGCGAACCTGGAATCTCCATGTCGATGCAATGATCCGACTGGTAATAGCAGACCCGAAGTTTGATGGTTGCAAGGCATTTATTGTAGACGCTAATCACGTGGTCATAAATCTTAGGATTGATTACATGCGAGCGTGCGCCAGCTTCAATATCTAAGCATGGTCGTCCAAGCGGATCGTGATGCACCGTGAGAGCAACATTGTCGCCACTATTTTGCAACGTGAGCCGGTTCTGAAATGGTGAGGTTGCGTTCGAGTTTGGGATCAAGCCAGTTTGGCAATAACTTATTTTCGTAAATGCTAAGATTGCAAAAAGTATAAAAATCCAGAACCGCACTATCACTGATTTATTCATAGGGATTAATTTAAGCCATTGCTACATTGCTATTTTTCAGTTTCGTGAGTTGTTCAGTCCCATGGACGTTTTTCACGTTGTTCAACGCCAGGCACCGAAACGTCATAACCCATACGATACACAGTATTATCAAACAATTTTCGATTGAGTTCGGTTGCATCCTTCAATCCAGCCAGCAAAGTGCTGCGGATTACCCACCCCGGACCTACAAGGATGTCAGCAGCCTCATAGTACATTCTTGAATCAACCAGTCTTACGAATTCGCTCTTCGCGTACTCCGCAATGTCTGGGGGAAGTTGTGGAAAAATAGCCAGCGCAATGCGACTGCGTCTAACAGCGACCCATCCCTCTTCCGGTCCGAGGGCATAGGACATGCGTAGATATTTTAGGTGCTCAGTATTATATCCATTCTGGGTATTTTCCAGCCAAAAAAGCACGACCCACAAAAACGGATCAGCCGGCGCATTCGCTAATGATTTAGCGACTGTCTCACGTAATTTAGTCAATTGAATATCGATGGATTTTTGATCTCCGTCGGAAATTTCATTTTCGAAAATTCGAAGACGTATCACCGCAGAATTTCTAACAGCAGAGGGATGATCCCATTTTTCCGACTGGATGATATCCAACCGCGGAGTCAATGAAGTCAGGACCTTGGCTTGGAAAGGGTCGCCTGAGATAATATAACCTGCAATCTGTGCAGCGCCTGATTGTGACCAGACAATCGGCATAACATAACAACCCCAGGCTATCGTTACGACGGCCATACAGCAGACAAAAATTCGTGATGCAATCGTGAAAGCTACTTTTGTTCGATTTGCCGCCATCGGCGCTATTCGGCGTATCCGTAACGGGCGTAGTATTTATTATAATAATAATTGCCGTGATAACCCTCGTAACGTCCCATAATATTTGAATCAGCTTTGTTCAGCACAACGCCAAGCAGTCGATCATAGATCCCTGCGGCGACCGAGAGATTGTGCTCGACAAGATCGAGTTTCGTTTTGCCCCATTCAATAACAAATACATAAGAATCAATAATGTTCGTAGTCGACCGCGCGTCCACGACAGGGGCCAATGGCGGCAAGTCAACGATCACATAATCATATTTTGCGCGTAATGTTTCAAAAAGCTTTTTCATGATAGAAGAGGAAAGGATTTCATTGGTATGGAGCATTTTCGACGTCGCACCACTCGGCAGCAGCGAAAGATTTGTCGATCGGTCAATCCAGATTGCGTCCTCAAGTGCCAATTTTCCGGCAATAACATCGATAAGACCTTTTGAGTCAGGGCTAAGGCCTCGGCTCAGTGACGGATTACGCAGGTCAAGGTCAACTAACAATACGCGGCCACCTGCGTGCGCGATGAGTTGGGCAAAATTGGCAGCCACGGTGGTTTTTCCCTCGTTCGGCAATGAAGAGGTAACGGCAATAACCTTGTTCTCCTTGAGCATCCCGTTGACGTCAGTGGCCACTTTAATCGAGCGGACAGCTTCGGTAAAGCGAGAGAACGGTGAGTCGACAACACACCAAAATAGCTTATCAGTTCGAGCAATTATCCGCTGACGTGCAAATTCTGCCCGCGCTCGATCGTCCACCGGCGCCACTTTTATCGCTGGTGATTTTACAATCGGCAGCACGGCGAGGCAATCGACACCCAAAACATCTTTAACCTGGCCGCTAGTGCGGAATACCTTGTCCGACATCTCGCGGAACATCGCGGCGCCAAAACTCAGCATCATGCCCCCAGCCAACGTTATGCCAAGAACGATCAGCGTTTTCGGATGACTCTTTCGCAATGGGCGCGACGCACTACTGATGACACGCGATTCGGTGATTGGAAATGATTGCTGCTGGGTGGCTTGCATATAGGCTTGCAGAAAATTGTCGTACATCGCCTGGTAGGTCTGCGCGTTACTATCCAGTTCGCGTAGTTGGACCTGCGCTTGATTAGTTAGTTGAGATTCCGACACTACGTTGGCCAAGCTATTTTTAATGCTCTGCTCTCGAGTTAGAGCAATATCGTAATCACTTTTATAGGCTTGTTGAATGTGCGACAGTTCATCTTTGATGTTACGGACAATTTCCGCCATCTGATTACGCAGATTAACTACAGCCAGATGGTTCTTCCCGTATTTGGATGCCCAGTCCGCTTCTTTTGCGGCGATATCCACGTACTGACCGCGGAGTTTAACAATCGTCTGATTCTGGAGTGCATCTGTAACCGAAGCATCCGGTATGTCCTGCTTCATAATATCGTTGATGCGGTCAAGTCTCGCCTTCGCGGCAGCTGAATCGCCCCGTGCAATTATCATCTGGCTATTGCTTTCAGCTAGCTGTTGTTCGGTCATCAGCCGGCCGCCTGTGTCGACAATGTTGTTTTTCTCCCTGAATGCCACAACAGCTCGTTGCGCGCCCGTTGCCTGTGTGCGCAATTCTTTTATGCGGTCCTGCAACCAAACGCTGGCGCGCCGCGTGGACTGATACTTCGCCTCAAGTTGATCAGTTATATAAGCATCGGCAATGCCATTCGCGATACGCGCAGACTTCTCCGCGTCCACGGAGATGAAATTAATATCCATCACATAAGTAAGACCGACGCGCTTGATGTCTTCTAGCTTTTCAAATTTTTCCAACGCTTTTCGGGTCAATTCAAAGTCGGACGCCCGCTCGTCTGAAGAAAAGATGCTTGAAACAAGTCCGAATACGGCGCCAATGAGACCGCTGCCTGGACCAACAAATTCAGGGTCATCGGTAAGATGGAGATCCTTGATCACCGCCAGACTAATATTTTCTGATTTCAGAATCTCGACCTGAGTTTCAGTCATTGCCGGGTCGATCGCGATATCGCCAAGGCCAGAACCTTGTTGCTGAAACAGCTGGAACTTATGCGTATCAATGACCATTCGTGCCGTCGCAGTAAACTTCGGCGTCGCTGTGAAAAGATATATAAGGCCGAGCGCAGTGGTGCATGCAATGATGAGCAGAATGGTCGGAAACTGACGTCGAACAATGTTGATGTAAGTCGTCAAAGCCTCTGCGGGAGACGAAAAATCCGAATCTATGGGGGCAATTGATTGTTTGTTGACGTCCAGCATTTTAAAATTTCTTCCGAAAGTTTTCGCGATCCGTGCCCATATTCTCGCCGAGACCCCTGACTATTAATTAGCTAGGAGCGTTGCTCGCTTTGAGATATTCATGGTTCAGTGGGCGCTTACACTTCTGCTGATCGACGTAGTGGATGTGGCATTGCCGAAAGCATGACCGCCCGTGAAATAATTCTGTGTCGTTGTCTGGGTGGTCGAGCTACCAAGTGTTGAGTTTCCGAAGTTTGATCCACAGCAGACCTGCGTTCCGGTAAAGCTGCCACCACCACCACCGCCGCCGCCGCCGCCGCCTGCTGCAGTTTGCACGTTTCCAGTCACGCCAGCGAACGCCAAGATAGCGTTCTGAACCCCCGAAGCGCCGATAGCATCTTGAATCTGAGTGGCATAGGCTTGGTTCGTGCGCTGCTCAAGCAGCGCGGCCTGACCGAGGCCGCTGCCAATAGCCATCTGTTGATCCGGATTTGCATTGCCCAGTAGCGCAATAATTGCGTTCAACGCGGACGGGTCAAAAACAGCAGCGTCCCGTATCAACGAGATCAAGCGCGCCCCGCCACCCGGAAACTGCGCCAGCACCTGGCTAGGATTAGCAAGGAACTGCTGGACTGTCGGCTGCGGGCCATTTTGCGCCATGGCCGACGGCATAAGAATAAAGACAGCGGCAACGATGCCAACGGCCATTCCGAACAGCTGACGCAAAGCCCACGACCGCATGGATACCTCCCAGAATTGTAATAGCAATATCATACCCTCGAACCCCTGCCAACGTACGCGGTGGCCTGGGCAATGTATGCAGCAATTAACCTGAATCCCCCGGTCCGGGCTCGTTTTGCTCACCTTCTAGGCGCTACTCGGGCAAAGTCCGCACGGTTGGCGACTTAGAGCCGAAAGACTGGGCAAGCCCTGCTCCGACCAGGGCAAATATGACAATCGCAAAACCGGGCATTTGCAGAGAAAAATCAATGCAGGAATGAAGGATCGCGATCGTCGACACCGAGAACGCTGCAAGCGGGATAATAGTGTCTTTGCGACGTATTCGGATCCCACGGATTAAGACACCCAACATAACGACCCAGCCCAAGCAGACGGCTCCGGCCAAGGGCAATCCAACCTCGGCCGCAAGTTCAAGTGGGGTGCTGTGTGCGATATCCCAAACTCCCCACATGGAAACGTCCGGGCTCCGATAAGCCGGGAAGCTCCAGGCAAAGGTCCCGAGACCGGTCCCGAACCAGGGGTAATCGGCAATCATGCGAAGAGTCGATCGATAGGCTGCGAACCGCCCTTCATCAGAAAGACCTGTCACGTCGAAGCGGTTGCTGACGACGCCGCCCATGAATTGCAACAAAACCACAGCAACCGCACCGCCCCCGGCCAATGCAATCCATATGCCCGTGCGACGCGGCAAGTCGTTCCGAAAAAACACCGTAAAGGTAATGATGAGCGCAAGAAGCGAGAGCACGACGCCCGCGCGCGATCCCGTCAAGAACATGGCCATCAGGCATACGAAAAGCATTGAGAACGAAATTATGATGGTGCGGGGTGTGTTCGTAAGAATGAGTCCTGGAAACTTCTTCCAGATGATCTTCTGGTTTCGCAAATGACGGCGAACCTGGCTCAAAAGCAGCGTGAACCACACGACAGCACATGAGCCAAAATAGGCAGCCGCAGTATTGCGGTTGATGAAGGTCCCAGTAACGCTTCCCAGATAGTCGCGCTTATCGCGCCACAAAATCATCGTGGGCTCGATCAGAAACGATAAGACTCCGTAAGCGGCGTAGGCCACTCCGGACCAGGCAATCACCTGGAGAATTTGATGCGCACGATCGCGATCCGTTCCAACGATGAGCCCACAAATCAGCGCAAGTATTGAAGCCAGCGGCGCGCCGAGTGCAAAGAACGGTTCACCGCGAGTGATGGACGCCGACGGCGTCAGAGGAATTCCGAGCGCTTCCGACGCTTGTGCCCAAATCGGATGAGGAGACGCAATCCACGGATGATCCGCCAGCTGCTCATGCAAAACAAAAATATAAAATATGACAATAAATATGATGCCGCCCAGCAGCGCTAATTGTCCTGAGCGAAGTTCGTAATTTGATAGTGATGCAGCGATGACCGCAAGCCCGAGAACTATGCACCAGAATGCGATGGCGGTCGGATTATCAGATCCAAACGGAAATGGAGCGCCGGCGATCACTGCAAACAGAATATAAGAAGAAACAACGCTGAACTTTGACGCCAGGTGGCTTGTCGTGTCTGTCATTATTTCCGCAGTCTGCGAGGCAATGCCGGTCCGGATTCTGTTTCCGGCGTGAAACGGGGCGTACTCTTAAAGAATATCGCAAAACTTAGCATCCGCTTAGGGCTGATACTACATTGCGCTCGCCTGTGATTACCCCGCCCCTGCCCCAATTATTCCACTCAGCGGCTCGAAAACTTCCGGATCTGTCAATCGAAATCAAGGTTGATCCCCTGTCCAAACTGTGGCGCGCACTCATAAACGCACAGCCAGCGTCCGCTATTGGGCAACCGCGAACAATAAAAGATTTTTGGCCCGTGATGTTTTGTCCGCTGATGGGCCAAAACAAACATTCGCTCGGCTCAACTTAGTGGAGGATTTGCTGAGCAAAAGGGGCCTAAACGGGGATCACCGCAGTGACGGGGTTAATATTAAAAAAATATTTACAATCTAGAATCGCGCTTTCTGAATCTCGAGATTTTGTGAACATGCTTCGGATTCTAGCTGGCCTAGCTGCCGAGCCCGCAGGTTGGGTTCTCCTCATCGCCGCCTGCCCAATCTGCGTTCTCGCAGTCTTTGGGATTACCGTCCTTTTTCGGCGAGCACGTGGCCGGCGAAGCACATTGTTTGCCACCGCTATCAACAACATGTCGCAAGGCCTGGTGATGTTCGACGGCTCGGAGCAGTTGGTGCTGTGCAACAGCCGCTACGTGGAAATGTATGGGTTGCCACCATCCGTCGTGAAACCCGGCAGCAAGCTCATTGATCTCGTTCGCCATCGCGCTGCGACCGGCAGCGTTGGCGGCGACCCGGAAAAATATCGAGCAGATACATTGGCTGCGATTGCAAATGGAAAAACTACCAACGCAATCCTCAGGACCCCTGATGGACGCTCCATTTTGGTGATCAATCGCCCGATTGCGGGGAGTAGTCACTGGATTGGCACTCATGAAGATATCACCGAGCGACTGACGGCCGAACAGCAACGCCAATCCTTGACTGAGCAAGAAGCACGCCGCACTACGGTTGATGACGCGATCTTGTCGTTCCGCGAGAGCGTCGAGAGCGCGTTGCAGATGGTTAACGACAGTGCTGCGGCGATGAGGTCGACCGCTGCCAAACTCGCGGGGTCATCCGGCGAGAATGCCGAGCGGGCCAAAGGCGCTCTTCAAACCTCTAACGAAGCATCCGGAAACGTAGAAGTCGCGGCGGCCACTGCCGAAGAGCTGACGAGTTCGATCGCAGAGATTAGCCGGCAGCTCGGTCGCACGACCGAGTTGGTGCAGGTCGCGGTGAGCGAGTCTGATATGATGAATCAGGAGATCGACAAACTCACCGAAGCCACGCAAGAGATCGGCGATGTCGTTAGTCTCATTCGGCAAATCGCAGGGCAGACAAATCTACTTGCTCTAAACGCGACGATCGAAGCGGCGCGTGCGGGCGAAGCCGGTCGGGGCTTTGCCGTGGTAGCGGGGGAAGTAAAGTCGCTTGCCGTGCAGACGGCGATGGCAACTGAAAAGATTGTCGCACAGATTGCGGCGGTTCAGACCTCGACTAGCCTCACGGTCAATGCCATTCGATGCAATGCCGATCGCATGCAGGAAATCAACCGCTTCACGTCGACGGTTTCCGCTTCCTTGCAGGAACAGAATCTTGCCACCGGCGAAATCTCTCGAAACGTGGCAAGCGCTGCTGGAGGAGCCAAAGTGGTCGTCTCCGTGCTCGACCAAGTTGCCGGCACGGTGAGCCAGACGCAGAGCTACGCGGATACAGTGCTGAAGGCGTCAGAGACGGTCGCCACGGCCGCCGCCAATCTGGAGGAGAACATCGACCACTTCCTCCATCGGGTCGCGATCTAAATCTGCACTTTTGAGCAGCGGTCTGGCGGAAATGAGATCCGCAGGCTCGACTTTGAGGCCACGAGGGCGCTTTCGAACAACAGCGGACACTGCTGGTTTTGAGCGCGGGTTGGCTTGTTCGCTAATGACCCAAAGCGGACATTTTCGCGAACAGCCAAGATTTTTCATGTTGATTGTTGCATAAAAGCCACTCTGGTTTAAGCTTAGCCCTGATATCAAACTACTAGTGCACTTTTCAATTCTGGGTAGGTTGGGGCATCAAATGAAAAAAACGGCTGTATTTGCGGCGGCTATTGCCGCTGCGGGTTTCGTTAATTTCGCGAGTGCGGCGGACATGCCAGTCAAGGCACCTGCGGTGGTCGCACCGGTCTACAACTGGACCGGCTTTTATGTCGGCGCCGATGCTGGCTATTTGTGGAGCACCGCGCAGTGGTTCATTCCGCCTGGTGGCGGATTTAGTGCGGACTCCGATCCGCGCGGGTTCAAGATCGGCGGCGACGTTGGTTATCGCTACCAATTTTCATCGGGCCTTGTGCTTGGCGTCGAAGGAGATTTTTCCTGGATAAACGCCGACAGAACGGCCCCTGTTATCAGCGTTGCGACAGGCTTACCGGACGGCAATGGCGGAAACATAAAATTGAAATGGGATGCGTCTGCGCGCGGTGTCGCGGGCTATGCGATGAATCGTTCACTCTTGTATGTCACTGGCGGTGTGTCTTTTATCAACTTCTCTGGCTGCAATACCAATGGAGTAGGTGGTCCCTGCTTTGCCACCACGACCTTCAGCGGCACTCACACCGGCTGGACCGCGGGATTGGGCTACGGCTATGCCGTTACCAATAATTTGATTGCGCGCATCGAATATCTGCATGCCGATTACGGCGCGCCCTCTTATCAGGTGAACTTCCTCGCATCGGTCAACAACTTCAAGACCGACACGGTTCGCGCTGGCGTGGAGTGGAAGTTCGGCCCATAAGGCGAGGCTTCCGTGCACTCAAATCAGAACCCCGGCCTCGCGCCGGGGTTTTTGTTTCGCCGTCACCAATGAGTAATCTCAAACGTCTTTGAGGTCACCGATCTTTCCCTCTATGTCCGCTATTGGCACTTAGCGGACAATGTAACCGCATCAGCCTTTGTCCGCTTTTGGACCAAAGCGGACAAAGCTGAATTTCGGCCTGTAATGGTTTGTCCGCTAATGACCCAAAGCGGACATCGCTCACCTGCGCCGCGATTTTGTTTTCAACGCAGCGCAAGGGACGACTGTCGTCGCCCCTCAAGATTTGCTGATGCAAGTTGCTATTGCTTGGAGATAGGCGTTAGCGATCCCGTATTGGTGCCATTGCCGTC
>Ga0206967_1082_pt1 | contig 20700 bp, 16 predicted proteins | sample Alteio_BWOrgHeat_24_FD_153259 | JGI IMG/M metagenome (GOLD analysis project Ga0206967, IMG submission 153259) | Enriched cells from forest soil in Barre Woods Harvard Forest LTER site, Petersham, Massachusetts, United States -... | ecosystem: Environmental > Terrestrial > Soil > Temperate forest >...
GAACGTCCGTACGGCCGTGCCAGCTGTAGCCCAGCAGGTGCCGTGATGCTTCAAGGCGGATTCCATAGGCCGCCCAAATTCGCCATTATCAGCGGCTTAGATTGTCAAACCGTCCCGTTCGGCACTTCGGAAATCAAATGCCTTTTCCGGGCATTGTCAAACCGCACCGGACGCATGTCCGCTATTGACCCCAAGCGGATATTGAACCCTTGGCGCTTCTTCGGGGGATAGTCTTTGGCTAGAGGTTTTGCAGCGTGTGTATTGCCGTTTTCCGGATTATCACGGCGGCGAGCGGAACGGTGCCGCACAACGCGATTACGAACGCCCAGGCTAGGGATACCAGCAGCAAATGCAAATCGATCGTGGCGCGAAAGACAGTCAAGGCGCCGTTATAAAGAAAGCCGTCCATCCACAACCACACCACCACCACGCCGGCCAGGGCGCCCGATATCGCTAGAAGCACGCCCTCCAGCACGACCGACGCCGCGATGGCCCTCACGTCAAAGCCCAAGGCGCGCAGAGCGGCAATCTCCCGCCGCCGTTCCTCCAATGCGCCATGCATGATTTGCGCGATGGCGGCCATGGCGCCGGTGCCAATCAATCCGGCCAGGATATAAGCGACGACGTAGGCGGTGTTTGGCACAATACGCCAAACACCGGCGTAGTAATCCGCTTCGCGATCCACGATGATGTTGGCAGGCAAGCGTCCCGCCAGGGCGCTCGCGAAACTGCCGAATGCTTGCGGCGACGTCAGGCGCACCAGAACGATGCTGTCCGCCGAGAGCTGCGCGTAGAGTTTGAAGCGGGCGGCATCGGCGACCAGATATCCATCCCACCAGCTGTTGGTGGTGAAAGTGCCGACGATGCGCCAGGGCACATCTTGGAATTGGATCACATCCGAATCGAGGCCGCTGAATTTGCCGCGCGCCAGATTGCCTCCCATCAATTCGCGCGTCCCAGGCTTGGGCAAGCGCCCGGCCAGGAGGCGGAATGCCGGCGTCATCGCGGCCCAGAGCGGGCCTACCCCCACAATAGTGGTGTTGCCGTCCTCGCCATTATTGCGCTTGGTGAGCCCGAGAATATGTCCGAAGCTCTCGCCTTCCGTCAGGGGCGTGCCATTCGCCGACCGCGCCACACCCGGCGCTGCGGCCACGATGCGTACGGTGTTGTCCGGCAAGCTGCTAGGGTTAGTCCAAGAAAGCGCAGCGTGCAGTACCACGCGGTCTGGATCGCTGCTGTCCAGCAAAGCGACGCGAATGCCTTCGCCAATCGACAGGATCGACAGCAGCGCAATCACCACGCAGCCAACACTGACCGCGATCGTCAATGCGCCCCGCAGGCGTTGTCGCAAGGTCAGCAGGCCGATACGTGTCACGACGATGATCTGCCGCCACAGCCGCAGATCCGCGTTGGTGATGGCATCGGTCTCAGGGACAGCTATGGGCACTTGTTTTGCGGTAAAATTGGTTTCCCGAGCACCCTTGCGATCCGGTGGTGGTATTGGCCCGCGATTCGTCAACGCTGTTGCCGCATTCAGCCGCACGACGCGCGCTGCCGGAATCACGGCGCTGAGCAGCGCGATCAGTGCGGCCAGGACCAATCCCGTGCCGATGATCCCTGGGGTATAAGCCAGAGGCGGCAATCCGGGCGGCAGCAGCTGCATGACCAGCAGCGATAATAATTTCGCCGCAATCAGTCCCAGAACCGCACCAGCCAGGCAGGGGGCTGTCCCTTCCGCCACCATCAATGCGACGATCCGGCGATGGGAAAAACCCAAAGCTTTGAGAATGCCCAACTCATAAACGCGCAGGCGCACGTTCTGGACCATCGCGACTGCCAACAGGAACAGGATAAGCAGCATCCCGGTAGCCGATACAGCCATCGCGCCGTAGAAGAATTGCTTACCGATATTGGCGCGATGCAGTAGGGCCGCGCGCCGAAATCCTTCGGCGCTGCCCAGTGCCAGGCCATACAGCGTGAATGCCATTGTCACACCAGACAGCCCTAGCAGATTGTGCAGTGGCCGGCGTTGCAGATTGGCCCAGACGAAAGCGACGGGGCTCATGCTGGCGCCAGGAGTTCGAAGCGGCGATGGGCGAATGCTGCGGCCAGGGGATCATGCGTCGCCATCACAACGGCCCGGCCTTCTGCGCTGAGATCGCGCAGCAGACCCAACACCAAATCTGCTGCTGCGCGGTCCAGCCCTGCCGTGGGCTCGTCACATAGCAGCACAGGTGCGCCGCCGATCAACGCCCGCGCGATTCCGACACGCTGCTGTTGGCCGCCGGAAAGTTGGCCGGGCCAATGTCCAGCGCGTTCCCCCAAACCCACCCGCGCCAGCGCCATCTCAACTTTCTCCCGGCGCGCCTTGCGGGACAGACGGGTCAGCATCAGCGGCAGCGCGACATTGTCCGCCGCCGTCAGCATCGGCATCAAGTAATGCGACTGGAAGACAAAGCCGACATGGGCGGCGCGCCAGCGTGTTAATGCGTGTTGGTCCAGGCCGTTCAGCCATGTACCCGCCACCATGACCTTGCCGTTATCCGGTGTGTCCAATCCGCCGATCAGGTTGAGCAGAGTCGTCTTGCCGGCGCCGGAGCGGCCCATCACGGCCAGAAATTCTCCACGCTCCGCTGTAAAATCGAAATTTTCCATAACAGTTACGAAACTGTGTGCACTAGGGTAACGTTTGGCGACGCTTTGCAGGCGAATGAACGGGTCCATGGATTGATCCTGATAGGGCGCGATGCGCTGGCCGAAGCAGGCCGGCTAACTGCGCGGGCTCAGAGGAATCTGTGCAACAGGGTTGCGACGTCATGCAGCCCGTAGAGACGGTCCAGCTGCGTCCTGTTCAACAGGTAAACCATCGCGCTGCCTATCCCCGCCACGATGAAAAAGATCGCGGCCGTTGCCGCTGCGTCAAGCATGGAGTTGGAGGCCAGAGGTGTCTCTTCAAGATCGCGCTGGTGTGGCGCCGGACGGGGCCGGTGGCGGATCTGGACATAGCGCGCCAACGGACTTTCCTGACGCCGGGCGACTTCAGCCTGCAAGGCCGACCAGTTGGCAAAGCCATACTCGCGGGCAATCAGATGCTGTGCCTCGGCCAGCCGCGTCGATGACGTATGTGCGCGCAACGCCATAAGTCGCGTTTTGGCCTGTTTGCGCAAATTATCGGGGTTTGGAACAGGAGGGAGCTGCCGCAACGTGCCGGTCATGACCATACCTTTCTTCCGATGTGCCCGATGTCCGCTGAGACAGGCAGGAAGTCAGGTGGTGACACAGAATACGAGCGGGCTTGGCCCTTTGCGCGGACAGCATGCCTCTCGAAAGGCACACTACGATATACATACACCCGATCTGCGCGCAACCGGATTTTCAAAAACTCCCCTCAGCCTAATGTCCGCTTATGGCCGCAAAGCGGACATCCGATCACGCCGATAACGTTATCGGGATTTGGCGGACAGAGAGGGATTGCTCGGAACATGCGTAAGCGCATGTTCCTCGTCCTCGCTGATGCTCGGATCGCTCGGCGGCCGGCCGCCTCGCGCCCAAATTCCGCTGTCGCGGAATTTGTCGAACTAGGGTTCGCTAGATGCACGGTTTGTTCAATTTCGAGAGGTGCCCTTAAGGCGCGGCTTAGAGTTAGGACCAGCGCCGCAACAGGCCCAACCCTGCTTCATGTTGCGGCGCGAAAAGCCCATTTTTATAAAAGTATTTTTAGCCGGGCAAAACAGAACTATTCTCAACCTCGAATTGAGTCCGCAAGAAACAACTCAGGGGGCGAAGATGCGCGCCAGGACGTTTCTGGATTATTCCGTTTATCTAACATTGCCTTTGCTCGGGGTAGCTTTTGGTGCCTTGACCTTGACGGGGCGCGGTAGCGCTCTCGCCAAAACGTTTCCCTATTATCATAGCTTCGTGGTCCTGCTCGTGATGTTCACGCTGGAGCGGGTTTGGACGTATCGCCACGCGGTGTCGCAGCGGCACATGATTTGGCGGGACCTTATGTCGACCGCGGTGCAGACATTCCTGGTAGCCGGAGTGATGGGCGCGATCGTGCTGCCGGTTTTGCACTATCTGCCGCAGACTTTTCTCGGTCGCCGCTTTCTGTTCGGGCTTTCCGATCAACTGGGTCCGCTTTGGGTTCAGGCCCTGGCAGTCTTCGTGCTGTCCAGCTTCTGGCAATATTGGATGCACCGCTTTGAGCACTACAACAGCTTCCTCTGGAAACTGCACGGCTATCACCACAGCGTGACCAATGTGCAGGTTTCTAATGTGCTGGTGTCCAATCCTCTGGACTATGCTCTGCGCAACGTGTTGGGCGGCCTGATATTGAGCATCGTCGGTTTTAATCCGCTGGCCGTGGTGATCGGGGCGGTGATGGAAATGAATTATGGCAATTTCTCCCATAGCGGCACGGACGCGAAGGGGGGCTGGCTGAATTACGTCTTCAATGGCCCGGAGGTTCATCGCTGGCACCATTCGGTGAAGCTCCCCGACGATCCAAGGTTCCGATATGGCTGCAATTTCGGCGTCGGCGTGACCTTCTGGGATATCCTGTTCGGTACTTTCTGCTTGCCCAAGGACGAGAAGGGCAATGTGCTGGCGCCGTCGGCCCTGGGTCATCCCGAAGGCTATCCGGATGAACCGCATTATATGAAGATGCTGTTTGCGGTGCGTGCTTTCCCCGCGCTGGAGCGCTTCTTCGACAGGAAGGAAAAGACCGACATTGTCACGGTGCCAGCTGAATGAACGCCCCGGGGGAAACCGCGCCCTAAACACAATTAAAAACCCCGCAAGGCCAAAGGCCCTGAGGGGTTTTTAATGGCGGACAGGGAGGAAGTGCACCAACCTAGGAAAGGCAACGGATTAGGCCGGCTAACCCGCAGGGGCCGTCCGATTACCCTCCAATAGCTTATATCTATGTTGGCTAACCATGCGACGTCGTCGAAGGGGAGCGCCCAAAGCTGCCGTGAAACGCATGTCGCAGTGCGACAGGAATGAATCCCAAAGCTGACATCATTTCTTGCGCTGTCATTCGTCGATCCCGGCTAGCTGTTGGTCGGCGCGGAATCCCGCTGGCCGAACCCGCGCGCGGCTCGGTCGAACGCGCCGCGACAGAACGCGGAGCGCCGCCTAGCGTCTAGGCCGGAAATCAGCTCGTGGGCCAGCGCTTTGATCGAAGTCCGAGCTTCAAACCTTGCGCATCATCGCGAGCATTACGGCGCCCGAGTTGCCGCCTCAATGACGCATGACTGCGTTTGCCAAGCTCCGGTCAGACCAGAGCAGAACATTTCTTGAAGGAGGACTTTCATGCAATCGAAAGTTTTGGCGGCTCTTTTGCTGGCGCCGGGCGTCCTGAGCTTGGCCGGCTGCGCCATGGGCAAACTGCCAAGTGCCGAGACCTATACGTACACCGAGAATAATGCGCGCATGCTCACCAACGCAGCCGCCAATAAAATGGGATTATCAGTGGCGAGCCAAGTTTGCGCCAAAAGCCAAAAGAGGCTTCTGCCGTTAGAAAGCGGGCGGCTATCGCACGATACCTACGCGGTGTCTTTTCGTTGCCTGACGCCCACAGATCCGGCACTGGAACGGCCCGGGATGGCGCAAAATCCTGTTGTTGGAAATCCGTTGGAGCTCGCGCGGTGAACTGCCGCGATTTGGCGGACAGAGAGGGATTGCTCGAAACATGCTCAAGGCATGTTCCTCGTCCTCGCTGACGCTCGGATCGCTCGGCGGCCAGCCGCCTCGCGCCCAAATTCCGCTGTCGCGGAATTTGTCGAACGGGGGTCCGTCCACCTCTCCCTGACCACAATTTAAAAACCCCGCAGGACCATCGGCCCTGCGGGGTTTTTAAATGGCGGACAGAGAGGCCATCGCAATTCATTCCAAGCAGTGACGCCGAATGCCGGTGCAAGCGAAAAATACGCTTAAACTGGGCATTTGTAGTCTGGGACGTGCCGCCAGGTCCCTTATGCTTCCGAACGTCAGATGGGGATAGAGCTGGGGATAGGCCTCCGCCCTCATCTGAAACGGGAGGATGCGATTGCGTGAAAACGGAAAGCTCTCGGCGACGCGCGTTATGGCGTTAACCGAGCCAGGCCGTTATGCGGATGGCAATGGACTGTACCTACAAATTTCTCGGTGGAAAACTAAATCGTGGATGCTTCGGTATCAGCTCTCCGGACGTGCGAGGGAGATGGGATTAGGTGCTCTAGGGACAGTTGGGCTCAAGGAAGCCCGTGAGAAGGCCAGGGCGGCTCGTCTCCTGTTGATTGACGGAACAGACCCAATCGAGGCGCGGATCGCCAAAAAACGGATGTTGAAGGCCGAATTAGCAAAACGGGTGACCTTCAGGGAAGCGGCTGAACAATGCATCGCTTCCCGCCGCGACGGTTGGCGAAATGAAAAACACGCGGCCCAATGGACTGCCACCCTGTCCAGATACGTGTACCCTATCATCGGTGGGCTAAGCGTGGCTCAGATTGAGACTGGGCACATTCTGAAGATCCTGGAACCGATTTGGAGCACAAAGACAGAGACAGCTTCCAGAGTGCGTGGACGCATTGAGAATATTTTGAATTGGGCTACATCACGACACTACCGCCAGGGCGAAAACCCGGCGCGCTGGAAGGGTCACCTAGAAAATCTGCTTCATGCGAAAGTCAGGATAGCAAGTGAGCGCCATCAGCCTGCAATGCCTTATCAAGAGCTACCTCGCTTTATTGATGAGCTAAGGACACAGGTCGGCATATCCGCGCGAGCTCTCGAGTTCACGATCCTCACGGCGGCTCGAACCGGAGAAGCTATCAACGCGACCTGGGAGGAGTTCGATCTTAAAAGCGCTCTTTGGACGATCCCTGGTGAACGCATGAAAGCCGGCCGTTCCCACAGCGTTCCCCTTTCCCGCCGCGTGATAGAGATTCTTGAAGCGTTGCCAAGGGAGACTGGCTCCAATTTCGTCTTTCCAGGTATGCGGCGCGCTTCACAGTTGTCAAATATGGCAATGCTTCAGCTGCTCCGAGGAATGAGAGGGAATACTTCGACAGTGCACGGCTTCCGTTCTAGCTTCCGAGATTGGGCAGGCGACGAAACGAATTTTCAGCGGGAGGTTGTGGAAGCCGCATTGGCCCATACGATTAGAGATCAATCCGAAGCAGCGTATCGACACGGCACCGCCCTTGAAAAGCGGAGAAGGCTGATGGAAGCCTGGGCAGGATATTGCGGCCGCGCTGCACACGCAGGTAGCGTTACTCCAATCAGAAAGGTTGCCTAAGCCCGGCCGCCCTTAATAATTGAATCCTCGTGAATTGTTAGACAACGGTGTCCCATGACAAAGACAACCGATCGCCCACCTAAGCGCAAGCGCTTATCCCGCGCCGAGACGGCAAAGGCAAAAGGGCGTCCGATTCAAAAAAAGGACCTCAAGCAAATTGTGCGCCTGCTGAACATATATGGGAAGGAGCACCTGATCAGAACGATTCAAAGTCGGGTCGCATACTTACCCATGCAGATTCTCGAGGCGGCCGATCTAGCGGATTGGATCGAGCAAAAGCGCATCGAATTCACGCCGCAATACAAGCGCGTGGCCCTAAAGGCGGCGATTAGAGAAGCCTATAATATGATGTATGGGGAGAATGCTCGCGATAGAACACCCGATGAACCAGAACCGCCGAGCTTTGATAGAGAGTACGAGCGTCTGAAAAAGCTGCACAAGCGAGCGCTCCCCTATGCGATTGAATTGAAAGAAGCTGCCGGGAAGCAAACGTCATTTAGCCGAAAAAAGCGTCCAGGGAATTAGTAGTGCGTTTCTGATTACCTGGAGCTTTGCTGACAAATTCTGTAAATGCGGCATGATTCTATCCGGCACTACACGGATAGATGGATGAATAGAATCGCTCCCCCTGAACGCACACAGCCTCAATCACAACGGTTTTTACGACGGCCCGAGGTCTGCGCCTTGATTGGCGTCCGTACAAGCACTCTCTACGAAATGATGAGTACCGGCAGGTTCCCCCGCCCAATTCGCATTTCAAAGCGGCTGGTCGTTTGGCCCGAAGCCACGATAGCGGAATGGCAAGCGGCGTGCATTGGTCAGGCGGTTAAGAAATGAGTGGAACACGTCGAGGTAAGTCTTATCCCGGTGACGCGACTTTGCGAAATTGCAGGTATTGCGGCAAGCCATTCGTGCCAAGGGAAAGAACCCAACTGTCCTGCTGCAGGCAGCATCGCGATGAGTTCGGTTCCGCCTGCCGTGCCTATGGCGTGGAGCAATTTCAAAGCGGGCGAGTGAGCGTTGAGAAGTTAAAAGCAGCTCTGGAGCGATCGAAGAAAAGAACGTGACAGGGCGATGATGTCCGCGCGGGAATTTGAGTGAGATTATGTCGGCCCAAAGAAGTTTAAGTGGCTCCGATGAGGTAACTTCTCGCCCTACGCCTCGCCGGACAAAAGCTAGCACCGCCCGCGAGTTGAGTCGAAGCGTCGAAGAGACGTTTAAATTCGCTCGGCGGTGCCTTGTGTACGTCGATACGGTTCACATTCTCTTGTCGCGTGCAAACTGGAAAGACCTCGTTCAAAATCTCCGCCCGCGATGCGGTAAGGTGATCGGACCTAAGCCTAGCAAGAGCTTGCACTATCCAAACTACATAATCATCCATCAACCAACGCCTGAAGCGATTACGATGCTAATCGAAGCATACGAACGCATGCTGATAAGTCGCGTTGATGTGGCATACGATTTTGAGACCGCACATCTTGGTGATGCGTGGGGCCTTCATAGCTTCTTACGGATGCACCTAACGCAACCATGGCACGGTCGTTCAGGTTTGGTTGAAATAGAATGCGGAAGGAACGGTGGCGGGACGAGGAAGCCGCGTAAGAGCATGGACAGCACGACATATTACCGCCGTGCGGGTAGCCCCCGGAACATAGCTATTTACTCATCGAAGTCGAAACCCACATCCAAGTTTTGCCTGCATCTTGAAATTCGAATGCATGGACATGTGCACTGCCGCAGATACGGGTTGGGATCGTTGTCTGATTTGCTACGGTTTAGCTGTGCCGATGCGAAAGCCCTGCTCGGTCGCAATTGCCGCTTTTCCGCTTTCAATCCCGCCTTGATAAAAAAAGGTTTCGACCGATTTGTGTCCAGGGAAATGAGACGTATGTCCCGTAGGGGAAAGCCTGCGACACGGGCAGAAATGGAGCGCTTGATGGGAAATTATATCCGCGCTTTGTCTCAAACGAGTGATTATACCCCTGACAGATCGCGGCTCTGGGATGCACCAGCGCAGAACTTGCTTGACCGCTTTCCGGATATTGCCAAAGGAGCTGTCGTGCACCTCCCCTGGAGCCATGTCGGGATAATTAAAGACATCGAATTTGCTTATTGCATTCCAAGGAATTGAATTTGATAGCCATTTCGCTCCGACATTGGGTTTCAAAGCTGGAATAATTTAAGGCCATCGCACGCGCGCGGGAGATTTCTATGAAGAAAGGGAAAAAAGGGAAGCGGGGGAAGGCAGCAGCAAAAGCTCCTAATTGGGTGCGAACTGCTGCAGCCGCAAAAATCCCCTCGTGGTCAGAACGGCAAAATTGGCGTGTACATGGCTTATATCGACCTGACGAACCACCAGGGGCTTTACGCCGAATTGATCCTGCGACCTATAAGTTCAAAGGCTGACACTAACGACTTTGTCAGCGATCGATGGTGCCCAGAAGAGGACTCGAACCTCCACGCCTTGCAGCGCTAGTACCTGAAACTAGTGCGTCTACCAATTCCGCCATCTGGGCAGATGTCGAAGGGCGGGATATTTAGCGGTGCGGATGCCGCCCGTCAAATCACCTCTCCCGAGGGATCAGCAGCCCGCAAACGGGGGTTTTGGATACATTGAGATCTGGCCGAACAGATGGGGAAACCAGTGAAGGCGCCGATGACCAAAGCGAGAGGCAAAAGCCACAAAAAGGAATACGAACACTTTGTTTTTGAGATCAAGGAATGGGAGCCCGACTATACCTTTTCCGTCAACCTGCGCGCTGACCAACGGGGAAATTATTCTGAGCATATTGAAATTAAACTCGAAGCCACGTGCATCGAACCCGAGAAATGTGCGGGGGCCAAGTCCCGTTTTATTCTGTCCAGCAGACGACACTGTTTTCCGAGCGAAGTGAAATTGCTGCCCCTGGATGAAAGAGAAAAGTGGGTGGGTGAACTTCACCTCAGCCCTAAAGAAGGGAGCTACTATGGCCGTATACCGCACGAAAGCGCGGCAGCCATCATTTCAGCATTATCTTCTAAACGGCTTGGCTGTGTGGTTTTGAGAGGCGCTCCACTGCATCGCGGCTCGTCTTGGTGCCAATCAATCGACCTAGCTCCTAGGTGGGAATGACCGTTTGATCGATCCGGCACAGCGCAAGCCGACCGTTGTCACGCATGGCATTTGGCTAGGGCGCTACGTGCGCCATCCCAGCCCCTTTTCCGAGGGAGGGTCGAGGGCCCGAGAAAGATGGGCAAATTACGCCTCGGAGAGCGGCGCGCGCGGGCATTCCGGGGGCGAGCGGCTCCCCAGTCCCCGAGGGGGCTAAAAGGCCGCGCGCGGGCTTTTGAACCCCTGGCGGAATCCCTTTCCGCCTGATATTATCCTATCATATTGAAAATGCTAATATTTCCAGCATCCGAGGGTACCTATCCCTGACGCTATCCCCATTCAAGCTTAACTCGGTGTCTCATGTCCCCGCGCAGGCTATCGTGGCTTCCAGCTAGACTGACCTAGCTTCGCGCAATTACCGTTCTCAGGGCAGTATCGCGGGTCGAGGGTTGCTCTGTGTCCAACGAAGATAAGGCCACAGAAGAGTCGGCCGCCGCCATACCTCACAGCATCCCCAGCGCGCCTTCTTCGGGCAATAGACAGAGACATGGAGTTCACCATGCGAATCCAACAGCACAGCAACCAGAAGCTTGGACACCTCCAGATTTCGGAAATCAGCGCCGCACACGGATAGGGGCAAGCTTAGTAGATGAGTTTGTCGCCGGGCACAAAGCTAGCGACGTTCTCCGAGAATTGGTGCAGAACGAGTTCGATGGTGGCGGTAGTCGGCTAGTCATAACCTTCGCGGATAAAGAGCTCGCCGTCGAAGGTAATGGGCGGAGCATAAGTTCCGCTGGCTGGAAAAGGCTATCCGTTATTGTTGGCACGGGCCGGGTCGTGGGTGAAGGCGGCGGCGAACGAGTCGCGCCAAAAACCAATGGAATAGGCTCCAAGAATTTCGGCCTCCGGTCCCTATTTCTGTTCGGCGACCAGATCTATGTCCGATCTGGCGGACATGTCGCCATTTTAGACCTTCCTACGTTGGAGACTGGAAGAATCCGCGATACCGAATGGTGGGGAACAGATGGCGTCAGATTGAGAGTGCCATATCGCACTCACACTTTCGAGAAACTTGAGCCTTTCACAGGGAACGAGGAGGAACGTATTTTCCACATGATGGCTAGCGGGGTGCTGGCCACGCTTGTCAAACTTGCTCAAGCAGCACCAAAGAGAGGTTTGCAAGAACTGATCCTTAGTTCTGTTCGTGGCAACAGAACTCTAAGATGGCGACAAAGAGCGAAAGCTCAACCCTGTAATGCGCGTGGAGTATTCGCCTTAAGGCGTTTAGGGCGGTTAGATGACTTCCAGCACAGTGCTAGCACTTCTCAGACATTCGAGGAACTTGAGTTTACGCGTTCGTTAAAGCTTTCACCGGAATACCTTACCCGCGCATTCCCCAGTTACTATCGCAAGACAAAAGATACGTTTGCAATCAGCGTATCCCTTCCTATCGCCCGTGGTCGCATCGATTTCGCGCGATCGGGTCATTTTTACTATCCGCTCCAAGCACCTGATGCCAAGACAGGGAGCACGTTAAGTGTAAGCGCACCTTTCGATGTTGATAGCGACCGCAGCAGCCTCTTGGACAATGGTTGGAACCGTTGGCTCATCGAGCAGTTGGGAGCTCTCGTTTTCCATTTATTGAAGACGGATTGGTTTGATCGTTTTGGCGCCGATGCTTTCCGAGCTGCGATAACGAAATATCCAGCAAGCCCAACTGAATTCAGCGATGCGATTACGCGGCGCTTTTCCGAGGAGGTGTGCTGGCCAACTCGGGCAAAGAATTCGAAGGAGCGTTTTGCAAAAGCTAGCAACCTGGTGCTGCCGGAAAGCCCGCAACTCGACGGCTTCATGAGCGAGTACCGTTATCTAGCCCCTACGCTCCAAGCTAACGAGGAGGTGAAAGCTCTAGCGTCGAAGGCTGGCGCAAGTCTATTCACGCTTTCCTCTCTGATCCGCCTTCGATGCGCACCAGAAAACCGAAAAGGTTTATCGACCAAGATTAATGCTGGAGAGAGCGATTATCATTTCAAAGATTATGCCGACGCTTTGTCCGACCCTGAGCGCCAATCAAAAATGGGTGCTGCACTAACCGCTCTATCTCGAAACCTGTCTAACGCGAACCGAACGGACTTACGAGCGTCACCGTCGACTCTAAGTGCTACTTGCGAGCTTCGGCCAGCTAAGGACCTCATTCGCGTCGACCCCGGAATTTGGGAAGTATGTCCCGAGCCCCTAAATAATCGCCTTCATCCGGCACTTACCCATATCCGTGTTATCGCTGGATTGTGCCAACAGTTCGATGAACGGGAATGGATGATAGCAGCGGCTGCGCGAGCCCAAGAAGGCAGCATCGATAAGTCAGAGCGCGATGCTCTGTGGAAAAAGCTCTTGACCGATGGCGCTAACTTGAGCCGTCGAGTTCTATCTGCGTTATGGGAAAGTCCCGTTTTGCTGGATCAGCATTCGCGCTGGGTTGCGCCATCGAAAATGGTCTTTTTGACAGGTCCACAAGCTAAATTTGTGTCGCAGGTGCTGAGTACTCCTAATACGGCTCTGACAGAGCGACCGAGTTTATTGGCCAAGCTCAAAATCCGCAATCATTTGAAAGGCGAAGATATAGTTAGGTCGGCGGCCGCTGTAAGCAGCCGCCCGCAATTGGCAAATGAATTCGAGACATTGCTCAATGATCATCAGCGGCTGCTCACCTCGGGTGTAGTTGAAGAACTCTCAGACATTGCATTTATTCGGGCCCGTTCCGGCAAGTTGTCAAAGCCGTCCGAGTTATTTCTGGACACAACGTTGAACAGACAATGTCTGGGACACGATCGCCTTGTTCGAGGGAATAATATTGCCGTCTATCGTCGTCTCCAAATTAGAGAACAACCGAGTGCGGAAAGCTTGCTCTCTGTCCTTCACGAAAGCCGTGAGTTGAAGCAAGCGCCACCCCAACCAACTGCGCTTTATCCGGCCTTAGCTGCAGCTCTCAGACGTGAAAAGACGAAAAGCGCCGAATTTGCAAAGCAGTCTATACTTTGGGTTGAGTCTGATTATTTTTCGCCTAATGAGGTTTTGGTGGGCGCACATGTACCACGTCTGTTCGATGTGGCGGTGCCTGTACTTAGGCGGCTTGATGAGCTTGGGGCTGCATTTCACCACTTGGGTGCGTCGAAGGAGCCTGAGGAAAACCATTGGCGCCGCTTCTTTGAGCATGTTTCAGGCGTTTGGGAAAATGCCAGGGCCGTTGACGCGCGCCTGCGCCACAATCTGATTGAGGCGTACCATTTGCGCGGCAGAGACGGTTTGCCCGAGGGCTTAGACGAGGATGCACACTGCCTGCTAGACAGGAATGGCAGGCTCTTCTCTCTAGCTGATGTAAGAGATAATCAATTTGTCGAGGCCGATTTTCCTGATCTTGCCGATGCTCTTTTGGAGTCGGGCAGCGCAATCGGCATTATAAATTTGACTGCAAAAAACAGAGAATTCTTCTCGAGCATAGGAATATCATCGTTAACCGCGCTAGCGGGACCTGGGACACCAATTTTTGGCACTCCGATAGAGGGTTCGGGCTCGCTTAAGGCAAACTATCGCGACACGTTGTTAAGGAAAATTCAAAGGGAGCTTTTCATGAAGGCTTCCTACGAGTTAGCAGCCGGTCAGCGACGCGCAGCCGGGTTTCATCCGATCCGTTATCGCGATTTTCAGCGGGTGATGGGAGACATTAAAGCAATCGAATTCTACGAAAGTATCTCGAAGCGATACGAGGTAGATGGCGTTAGGGTGAGTATACCGGTGGAGGTCGCGATAAGTGATCGAAAGATTGGGTTGGCTAAACCTCGAGCCAAACTGGATTGTTTTCAGTTAATAGCTCAAGCGGTCGCTGAACTTGTCGGCGCGCAAGATGTTGCGCAAATGCGAACACTATCTGCCGCTTTTCTTCCTCTCTTCCTCTATCCCAATCCCGATGAATTGCATGTTTATTTGGAACGCATGGGCGTGGACAGTCGAATTTGGGAGGAGGATGGTGATTTGGTCGAGTCCGAGGAAGATCTGGAGGGGAGGAAAGAGGAGATCTTACGTCAAGTCTTCGACAATTTAATCGTGGTGAATGACGCCGAGCCAGAAGTTGGACGTAGGTCCATCAGAATGCCAGATGCTTCAACGGCGACTTCCCCAAAAGAGATCGCACGCTCCTATCGACAATCTGCTGAATTCAATTTGCCGGATATTGATGCTGTAACGCTTTCTCTCGCCGATTTGAATGATCGACCAGTGCACCCGCGTGGCGCACAAAGAAATGGGAGCGGAGATACCAGGAGGGAATGGGCGCCCAGAGATGCTGTGGCAGTTGAGCGCGATCAAGTTGTAGGCAGCCGAGGAGAGGAGTTGGTTTATCGAATGGAACTTGAGCGGATTCGCAGCATGGGGCACGAAAGGCCAGAAGAGTTCGTGACTTGGACTTCGCGATATGATCCTGGCGCCGATCACGATATCAAGTCGATCGGGTCCGACGGAAAAACATGCTGGATCGAGGTTAAATCAACTACGGGAAAAGACGGACGCTTCGAATGGTCACGCAAAGAGTTCGAAAAAGCGGTTCGGGAAGGGGCCGCATATCAACTCTGGCGTGTTTATGATGCCGCGAGCGTTAGCCCAGTTGCCAAGTGCTTTGTGAATCCAGCAGGGCTTATTGGAGAGTCTAAGATGATCCTGGAACTTGGGAGCTTGCGTGCCTCCATAGAGGGTCTGGACGGGCCACAAACCGAAGGTGAGGCATGAGCCATTCAATAAACCCTGGAACCGGGCACATGAATTTTACGCCATATGCGCTCGCACTGGCGTCCCAAGAGTTGCGTGATGCCGCCCTGCTTCTGAGAACTAGTCGTTTTCCTGTGACCAATTTCTTGCTTTTCGCGATGTCAATTGAATTGGGCCTTAAGGCCGCGGTCTTGAACCGAGACAACACTCAACAAATGAAAGATAGGTTGAAGGGTCAGGTGGGACACGATCTTCTCAAAGCGAATGAGGAGTATGAGTCCGCGACAGCCTCAACGTTGTTCAATACGGCAGACGAGGTGGCTCTGCAAAAACTGAATAGATTTTTTAAAGGTAAGCACCTTGAGTATTTCACCGTTGTTATGATCGAAGCGATGTACCAGGCGTTCGCAGGTTTCCCGCCGTTGGACGAGATTGCAGAGTGTAGCCGCAAGGTATCCGAGATGCTGGCGGGACAAAACAATTTCCTATGATGGTCTCAGGCTCTCGAGCCTGGTGCGCTCCAAATGCGCACTTTCTCCAAGGTTCATTCGCATCACCTAACCACGTAGCCCAGAGCTTGCTCACGATTTAAGTTGTCTCAATCGACCAGTGAAATTAGTTTTTTTACCCGCCGCTCGATTTTTTCAAGCTCATATTTCAGCACTCTTTTTTCGGCGTCGTTTACAGACGAAAACTCACGATTAAGCTGCTCTTCTGCAATCCAGTTCCGAAACTCGCGCAGTTTTTTTGCATTATAATCTCCCGCCCCCCTTTCCCGTGCATCGAGAACTGCCTGTTCAAACGAATACTTGCCCGCAATAAATTTTTTGAGTGTGTTTCCACCTGCCTTAGTGATCAGTGGGAGGCGGTCGCGAATATCAACGGCCCTTTCGATTTCCCCAGATTTAATTTTCTCGACGATCAGACCAGTGAACGAAGGATAGTCTCTGATCGCCTTTTCGAATTTACGCCCTCTAAGTAATTCGTCGTAGTAGCTCCAACGGTTGGCAATTCTGTCGTCGACCTGGATCATAAAGTCATAAACGTCGATGAGGTGTTTTACCTTACCAACAGTTAGTCCAATGTCTTTCGCAAGCTGCTCTTCTGATACGTTATGTGACTTGTGGCGCCTATATAGGTAGCCGGCTTGCTCAAATGGTGCCCAGTCGGCCTTACCCACAATGTGGTATTCGCCAAGAAGTGCAAAAACATCCTCGTCGGTCGTTGAAGATGGTAGCTGTCGTATCTTAACTCGCCGCCACTTTTCAGAATCGATCTGGGCCAGCACCCTGTAGGCAGCGAGACGGCTGTTACCCTCCAGAACTACGTTCTTGCGCACTAGTAGAGGTTCGATGAGCCCACCATTTGCGCGGATAGAGGGAACGAGGACTTCGCGCACATGTTCGCGCTTCGAAAGTATATCGTAGATATCCTGTTGGGTCGGCTCTCCCATGCCCTCCTTCCAGAGGTGAGAGTAAATGCGAGGATTCTCTGCATAGAACCGAAGCGACGAATGGTCGGTGTAGCCGGCCGTAACCTCGATCTCCCGATTTCTCAGGGTAATGGTATCGGGAGTAGCATTTTCGATCTCTAACCCATTCAATAAAGTTGTTTTCATGAGCCAAGAATTCCCCGCAGAATTTCCGCAAATGAGTAGTCGGCTTTCGCTCGATATTCGATATCGGTGATATCCCCCTGCGCAAGTTGGGCTGCCAGCCGCTTTTGTTCAATCAGAGCATCGATCCACTCGTCGATGGAGTCCGCCATGAGCATGTTATAAACGAAGCATGTTCGCGTCTGAGATACCCTGTGAATCCGATCCTGGCTCTGTAGATAATCATCCAAACTATATCCGCGGTCATAGAAAACGACGTGGTTTGCCACCGTCAACGTCAAGCCCTCTTTGGCCGCGCCAGTGGTGGCCACCAGCACACGGTCTTCCTCATTTTTCTTGAACCAGTTTATTGTCTCAGTTCTGGCCCCCATCGGCATTGTTCCCGACAACATCAGCGTACCAAATGGCTTGAGCTGCTTCTTCAGCCATTTGCATGTGTCGTTAAATTGGGTGAAGACGATCGCCTTCTCCCCTTTGGAAGTTATGTCGGTTATTAGTTCGTATAACGGCTCAAATTTTCCTGGTTCCGCTGCATATGCATCATCCACAAGCTTAGGATAACTAGCGATCTGAGTGAGGCGCAGCAGGCGTTTTAGAACGTTGTCCTCACTTTCTTGAAGTAAATTACCATCTTTCATAATGGTGGCTCGTAACTCCTCTTGTACTTGCCGGTACAAATCGAACTGCGTCGTTTCCCAATGACAATCAATCCGTAAGAATTCCTTTCGCGGTAAGGAAATTCTTCCACCGTTCTTTGTTTCGCGCACAGAAAGTTCTGCTAGCTGATGTTGCACGCCCGCCAAAACCTTGGAATAAGCGGCCTTAATCTGATCTCGATTGGGTAGGTCCTTGGGAATGTCCGTAGCGCGCTTAAACGCCGAAAAATCACTGCCCAATGCCTTTCCGCCATCCAGGAAATAAACTGGTGCCCAGACGTCAAACGGGCGATTGGCCGCTGGCGTCCCCGTCAGGATAACTCGCTTCCGAAACAACCTCGACAAGCGGATGAACGTCTTGGTGAGTTCGGAGTCCGGGTTTTTTATCTTTACTGCCTCGTCGAGAAAGACCGCCACCCGTCGAGATTTGAGCCACATGGAGAGACGTTTTTCTTCTTTCTTTGCGACTTCATAATGCGCAAGCACAGCGCGAGTGGGGGACGTGAATACGTAGTAGTTGAGTGAACTGTTCTCTGAGAGAATGCTCGGCTGCAAATAGCTGTGTTCCTTAAATTCAGCTTTCCAGTTGTCCACCAAGGATTTTTTGGTGAATATCAGAATGGTGTCGATTTGCTGCCTCTTTAACCACTCCAATCCGGCATCGATTGCGATTTTGGTTTTTCCAAGACCCTGTTCATGAAAAACGGCGGCGTAGTCTCGCCCCACAACAAAGTCCGAGGCTTCCTCTTGGTACGGAAATGCTTGATGTTTAACGAGCAGGCGTGGTTCGTTGTCGAGCTCAAACGTGAAGGTGGTGTTACTAGGCACGCCACACCTGCGAGAAAGGGCGCGGCCCGAGCAACCATCCAATGATCTCGAATGGAATGTGATCAAGATGTACTTTTCGTCTTGTGGCAGCACATAACCGGTGTGCTGCGCCAGCGCAAACATAGGGGACCGCTATCCAGAGCTCACCCGATTGGCTAGTCGAAAGGTGGCCAAAATAATTTGCCAATTGTCTTTCAGTATGTTCGTTGTCGATATCCGTGGCGCTTTTTGCTTCGCCTATGACGACATGCTTCGAAGTTTCTTGAAGCAGATAGATATCGGGCCTGGTATCGCCAATTAGGGGTGGCGCGGCGCTCCCGAAAGAAAAGCGATCCCCATCGTTGTAGACCACTCGATCTATCGGGTAACGGGTAGTAATCGCGGTGACAAGATGCTGGACCAATTGCCTATGAACATGGCCTTCAGGCATCGACCGTTGTCCCGAGAATTTCACCCAGAGATTTGAGTTCGTCTAAGCAAGACAGGATCGACTGTACCGTGGGTTGACTTGCATCCTGCTTCATCGCTTGAACTTCCGGCCAGCCTAATTGTCGAATTTTCACCGCTAATGCAGTGGCAAGTTGATCAAGAGATGCGGTGCCAATGACGGCGTTGGGTGCGGGTTGATCGAGCACCTTCACGGCTTCTCTGGCGTTGTGCAAAAAGAATTGTCTGCGGGCTTCGCTGTTTGCAAGTATCCTCGGCAATACGCGGACCATTTGCTGTGGCGCGAGGCGCCCTTCGTAAACCCACTGTGCAAATTCCTGCACCGAGTGGCCAGCTCTGCTGAGTGCGGGTTTTATGTTCTGTAGTTCCACGAAAGAGCTGAACCTTGCATAGTCCGGGGGAGCACCTGCCGCTTGCGCGATCGGCATGTAGTGTTGCGTCATGTCAGTGAAGGCAGCGATATATTGTTCAATTTCTTTCCGCCGCGCGCTGCCACCACAGAAATCCAGAATCTGGGTAACAGAGAGTTTTTGATTGGCGTAAAGATCGTGCAAGTATTTGGCTTTCGCAAAAGGCCGCCAGGGTCGTGGACCGACCATGTGGGCCTGAAGCCGAATTGCATGTTCACCCTCTTCCTGAAGATCGTGATGAATGACGCCGTCGATTAATTTCCAATCTTCAGATTCGTCTTCCTCCGCCAATTCTCTGAAGATGGCTACACGAGTATTACCCTCGATGACCACGAACTTGCCGGCTGCGTTGGGCGTAACAATTATGGGATTGATCAATCCGCGCTGAGCTCGAATCGATGCTTTCAAAGATGAATAGGTTGAGGCAGATGTACCCCCTTCGGCGTCTTCCGGAGCGGCTTGTCCCAACGCCATGCTCATCCACTCTTGGGAATTTGCGGCGCCTCTGACCCCTTCGAAAATGTGTGCGATACGCGGATTGCGTTCGTCGAGAACGATGTCGGTGATGGGGATCTTGGTTATCTGCATCGTTTCATCCATCCGAGCTGCCACAGGGGCAGACCACCCAAATGCACAAACGCGATGGCCCCTGCCCGTAACAACCGTAGCGGAATTGGTGGATTGGCAGGGAAAATCGTAGGTAAGTTACTGCGCGCAACGATAAATTGTGCTACACGAATCACAAATCTGCATTTGTTGAGTGCAGAATTTGCATTGGGGCGAAAAATGGAGCCAATCGAAATACCTTGTTTGGAGGGGCGGTCGGCGGGGAGGTCTGTCCTTTTAGGATACGCTCCAGCGAACCTTCTTCATGCGCTCAGCTTCGCTGATGTTCTGGACGAGGATTCAGGCCGTGGCTATCAGCGACGTTTTAACGCTCAACATAGTCTAGATTTCCGGCGGTACATCCAAAAGCCGGCTAGCACTACCATCCCACTGACTTTCAACCTTCGCCCAGGCGTGAAGGATGAGTGGCAAATCAGGAACGACAGTGGCGCGAAAGTAGCGTTGGTAATCCCAGATGCTCGCCGCAAGATATTAGCGCAGGTGGATTGCCAGCATAGGCTAGGGCACTTAGCCGACATCGAAATCGAATTGCCCTTTATGTTCTTCATCGGACTGACTGTCCAAGAAGAGATGGAGGTATTCAGCATCATCAACAGCAAGGCCAAGGGGCTTAGCACCAGCCTCCTCGATTTTCATGACGCCCAACTAGCATCAGACCTCGGGCGTGACCGACCAGAACTCTACATAGCCCTTTTTCTCAAAAACGATCTCTATTCTCCCTGGTACCGCCAACTTGATTTGGGAGGCATGTCATCTTCCGGGATGACCCGAAGAGCTTCGCTGCGGACACTTCAGAAGGCGATAAAGCATTTTCTGACGAAATCAAAACTGACCCAAAAAGTGGCAATCGATGTCGCCGCGCAAGTCGTTCGCGACTTTTGGGCAGCGGTGGCGCTCGCGCTCCCAGATCAATGGTCACACCCTCGCAAGCACATGGTCACGAAGGGAATAGGCGTTTATGCCCTGATGGAAATTGCTGCGGATCTCGT
>Ga0206967_1084_pt1 | contig 20247 bp, 19 predicted proteins | sample Alteio_BWOrgHeat_24_FD_153259 | JGI IMG/M metagenome (GOLD analysis project Ga0206967, IMG submission 153259) | Enriched cells from forest soil in Barre Woods Harvard Forest LTER site, Petersham, Massachusetts, United States -... | ecosystem: Environmental > Terrestrial > Soil > Temperate forest >...
CTTGGTGGGCCTCGCTGGCATCGTCCTGCTAGCTGGGGCTTGCTCGTGGGCAACGACTCGGCGGACGCCTGTCGCAGCCGCGCCCAGTGATACACTGACATTGGGCTTATTGAAGCTGACCGGGACAAGTAGGATTATCGATTCCGCGGTTGAGGTAACCGTGACCGCAGTGAATATGGACACAAGTCCGGTGGGATTTGGTCTCTCAATGGACTGTCAATATGATATTGAACTCTATCACGATGTGACGCATCTCGGTACACCCATGAGACGGAGAGCGGGGACATACCTGAACGGACGTGTTGATGTTCCGCTGGCGCCTGGCCAAGCGCGGCGGGAAACCTGTGGACGGATCCCGATTAACACCCTTGTGCAAGGGCCGAGTCCGGGGACGAGCCCGATTGTGTCTGGCACTTACTATGTTTTCTTGAGAATAGCACGTGCCATGTATATGGACCCTCAAGACCCAGAGCCGTTGCTCAATGTTGGGCAGGTGACCATCCCATAGATCCATTTGATAGCGGCATCGCCGAGGTGCCAGTCTGGAACCCATGGGGTTCGCACGGTCACACGGCGCTAGCGACGATAGCGCGGGCCTCATCGAAAAGCTGTCCCAAATGGGCATCACTAAGGAAGCTCTCCGCGTAGATCTTATAGATGGGTTCCGTACCAGAGGGACGAATAGCAAACCACCCGTTCGCGGTCACAACTTTCAACCCACCGATGGGTGCATTATTCCCCGGCGCGTTCGTCAGAATGGCGGTGATAGGCTCGCCAGCGATCGACGTTTGGCGCACCGTCGAAGGACTCAATTTCCCCAAGGCGGTCATTTCGTCCGGAGTGGCGGGCTGATCTTCGCGACGATAGGAGGATCGGCCACACTGTTGCTCGATCTCCGCATAATGCTGGCCCGGGTCTTTCCCCGTGCGCGCGGTCATCTCGCACGCCAACAGGTCCATCACCGGGCCATCTTTGTCAGTGGTCCAGACAGTCCCATCTTTCCGGAGGAATGTCGCTCCAGCCGACTCTTCACCTGCGAAGCCGAGGGATCCATTGGACAGTCCCTGCACGAACCATTTGAAACCGACCGGCACTTCGTAGATCTTCCGGCCTATCGCGGCCGCGACGCGATCGATGATGGCACTGCTGACTAACGTCTTACCAATCATTGTAGTCGTCGGCCAGGCGGTCCGATTGGTCAGGAGATACCGAATGGCGACGGCTAAGTTGTGATTGGCTGGCAACAAACCGACAGACGGCGCGACAATCCCATGACGATCGGCGTCGGTGTCATTACCAAATGCAATTTGGTATGTGTCTTTCAACGCGACTAGGCCAGCCATGGCGTATGGGCTGGAGCAATCCATACGAATCTGGCCGTCGTGATCGACCGGCATGAACCGGAATGTAAAATCTACTCCGGGGTGTACGACGGTGATATTGAGCTTGTATCGCTCCTGAATCAGATCCCAGAGATGCACGCTCGCGCCGCCGAGTGGGTCGGCGCCGATCCGTAGACCAGACGATTGAATCACGTCCATGTCCACGACAGTTGCGAGATCGTCGACATACGGACACAGGAGATTCTGCCGATGCGTCGTGGGAGCGGCCAACGCTCGTTCGTATGAGCCGCGATGGACGTCAGCGTTGTTGCCTGCCAGGAGACGGTTGGACCGATCTTGTATCCATCCGGTGGCGTCGACATCGGCGGGACCACCAGTTGGCGGGTTGTATTTGAATCCGCCGTCCCGGGGTGGATTATGGGATGGCGTGACGATCACCCCGTCCGCGAGGGCGGTTGTGCGGCCACGGTTGTAGGAGAGGATCGCATGAGAGATGACCGGGACGGGGGTGTATTCGTCATCGCTCGCAATGATGGTTTCGACGCCGTTGGCCGCGAAGACTTCTAGTGCGGTGTTGTGAGCAGGAGTATCAACGGCGTGGGTGTCTTTGCCAAGAAAAAGTGGACCGGTGATGCCTTGTGACGCTCGATACTCACAGATCGCCTGGGAAATGGCGAGAATGTGCGCCTCGGTAAACGACCCGTCTTCGGAGGTGCCGCGATGACCGCTGGTTCCGAAGGAGACTTTCTGGCGTGGGTCGGAAAGGTCGGGGCGACGATCAAAATAGTCGCGCGTGAGGCGGTCGACGTCGATGAGCAGATCGGCGGGAGGGAGTTTTCCGGCCAAGGGGGAAATAGGCATGCTTGATTCTCACTCCGCAGTCGTAGGTTCACGCATGGTGCTCGGCGACCCCGTCTCTCAACGCCAGCCTGGGGTGTGCACAAGCCAGGCGAAGCCGGCGTTCTGGCGTTCCGGCGACCCCTGGTGCCCCGCGGAATCGGCCCTGTACGTCACCGCATACCCTAGGGTGCGCATCCATGGGACGAAGGTGGGCATCTGCAACGCGTCGCCTTCTACATAATCCATGGCGATGTAGACTGCCGGGGTCCCGTGCCGATGCAAGCCATCAAACTCGTGGTCTTGGGTAAAGGGCGCCCAGCCCGCGGCGATCATGATCCGACTGAACACATCCCCATTCACCACCCCCCAGTCGAGTGCCGCGGAGGACCCTGCCGACCACCCCATGATGATGATGCGAGTGGGATCAATCGCGTAGTGCGTGAGGACCGTCCGCATGGCGGCATCCAGGCGAGGCACGTCGACGTTTTTCGGGTCATGCATATTCCCCCACCCCCGATCATCGCTGAGCGACGTCAGCGCGAGGCAGATGATCCCCTCCGAGTCGGCAAAGATTCGCAAGGGATCCTTCTCCGACCCCAAGGTACTGCGCCCTCCCCCTCCGCTGCCATGCATGAGGACGGCGAGGGCACACCGTTTCGTGCCGACACACATCTTGGGGACCGCGACGAAGGCCTTCCGGAGCAGTGAATCGCCGGGATAGAGAGAATCGAGCGGCTGGACCCCCGCCGTCGTGGTGCGTTTGCCCGTCGCCATTGTCCGGCGTACAGTCAGGCGGCCAATCTCCGACTGTGCCGACGCGGAGGGTACCGCATACCCCATCGCATAGCCACCATCCGCGATGAGCGCGCCCAGAAGCAGCCCTCGTACCGCGCGCGCCTGCAGCACCGAAAGCCCTTCGACACGCCGTCTCGGGAAGAGTGTTCGCACCACGGTTTCCATCCCGCGCATCCTATGTCTTATAAGTCTCTGCAATGGAACCATCCAGGTTAGAAGTTATCAGAAATATTGCGATTTCTGAGGGACAGGTACATAGTTGGGATTATTTATAGATTGGCTTCCATAGCGTTGAGATCGGAAGCTACACGTGGCGTCAGTACCGCAATAAGCCGCCACGTTCCGTATGCTCGTCGCCAGCGCCTGATACAGTGTGAGCCCCGCCCCTGTTACAAAATCCGCGCGCCGACCTGATCCACAGTGCCAATATGTACCTCACAGCCAACCCCAGCACACTTATACGCGGCATGCATCGCCTTGCCAATGGCCTCGGCGGTCTCCCGCTGCGCAAACGCAAACGCGGTCGGCCCACTACCGGAAATGGAGCACCCCAACGCGCCAGCCGACAACGCCGCGGCCTTGGCTTCGACAAAGCCACGGAGTAACGGTGCCCGAACCGGTTCAGCGATGTGATCGTCAATACTCCGTGTCAGCAACGCGAGATCGCCGGACATGAACGCCGCCACGAGCCCTGCCACGCGAGCCGCCTGCGTAAGCGCCGTCTCGCGACTCACCATCGTGGGAAGCACGGACCGCCCATCCGCCGTCCGCATGGTCTGATGCGGATGCACGAGCACGACAGACAACCCAGCGGGCGTGGGAATCGCATGCACGGTACACGTTTCGACGGATTCGATCAACACGCACCCACCCAACAAACACGGCGCCAAATTATCCAGATGCCGCCCAGCCACCGCTGATTCAGCGGTGAGACAGGCGCGCAGTAACTCGCGCTCGTCGAGTGGGTTGCCCAACAACGCATTCACCGCCACCGCCCCAGCCACCGCTGACGCAGCGCTCCCCCCTTGTCCGCCGGAGAGCGCGAGCCCTTTGGTAACGCTCAACGATATCCCAATATCCGTCATCCCGGCACGCCGCAACACTTCCGTCGCCGCGATCGCTGATGTGTGCCGAGCCGAGTCGGTCGGTAACTCCGGATGGCCTGGGTCGAGCAGCTGCACACCCGGTGCATCCATGCGGGACGCCAAGACTTCGTCACCCATACCAGTCACCGCCAGCCCAAGAATATCAAACCCTGGACCGATATTCCCGATCGTCGCCGGGGCGAACGCGCGCACCGATGCTATGGTCGTCTTACACAAACACGTCTCCCTATCATCCGTCATATGTTCTCCAGAAAACAGAAACGGTGCTCGGCGTACACCGCCGAGCACCGTTTCGCGACTCTTCCCTGCCTACACCTGCCCCAGCTATAACCCTCGTTAGTTACTAGCGACGTGCTTCGAAGCGGACGTGGTGGTTTTCCAAAGATGCCCCTGAACAAACTCCTTGATTGGAGCCGCTGCAATCACCCCTCCCAGCTGCGCTACGACATGGCCATTGGGTTTGATCGCCGCAATGAACGGCATCTGTCCCCCTTCGATCCCGAGGGGCACCAGCTCGTCCTCCTCATCCCATTCGTTGACGTCTAGATGAATGATATACGCACCAGCGAAGGCGTCGACTATGTCCTTGTCCTTGTTACGGACACTCGCTTCGAGCGCTTGGCAGGGGCCACACCATGTAGCGCCGACTTCGAAGAACGGGGTGAGTCCGCTCGCCTTCGCCTTAGCGATTTCCGCGGCGACCAGTTGGGGCAACTTGCCTCGCAGCTCACCCTGTTTCGAGCTGAGTGCGACCCAAGGGACCGTATCCGCTGCCACGGCCGCCGCTGGAGCCGGAGAGGTTGATGCGGTTGACGAAGGCATGGTGAGTGTCTGCGCCACGGCAAGTGGCGCGGCGACCACCAGAGCAAGCAGGGCAGAAAGGGGACGAATACCAGTCATGATGAATGGGGGCAAAAGGCCAATATTAGGAATATAGAGGGGGCTCCCCTAACAGCAATGCCCACATGGCACTAGAACCCCGTTAGCTATAGTACCCACCCGTCGTTCCTAGGATCCCTCCCGTCAACGTGAGTCAATCATCTAGTTTCAGGCGGCAGGCCTATCGCCCCGGGTAGGACTCAAGAGAAGGCCCTGGAGCAACTTAGAGGTTGTTTCTTTTTGCGCTCGCCGAGCGGGCTACGGCTCCACAACGCCATTTCAGCGAGCTCAAAAAGAGACAGCCTCTTATGGAGCCATTGGATCACCAGGAGGACGTGGCACCACCGCGACCGTACATCGCGAGATACAGACCGGACGCTCCTCCTCATCGACAATTTCGACCGTCCAGACCTGCGTCGAACGACCGACGTGCACGGGTTTCGCGGTCGCCCGAACGATGCCATCCCGCTTGGCCCGCACGTGATTCGCGTTGATCTCCACCCCGACCGCCGCGAAGCGGTCTGTGTCGATGTTCAGCACCGCCCCCAACGAGGCGACGGTCTCCGCGAGGGCAACAGAGGCCCCGCCATGCAGTAATCCAAAGGGCTGTCGCGTCCGCGCGTCTACCGGCATGGTAGCTGTGACACGCGCTGGAGTCAGCTCAGTAATCTCGATCCCCAAGGTATCCGCGAGCCCGCGTGAGGAGAGCGAGCGCAACCAAGGCAACCCACCATTGTCCGGAGATGACGTCACAGTGGGAGCCGCTCCCGGACGGCGAACAGTGTCCGGGCGAGGTGGAAGCCTAGAAAGACACCGGCCAATGACAGGACGAGGCTAAGACTCACGTACAGCGCAGCCCGTCCGTACCATCCATCCTCAAGGAGCGTCGCAGTCTCGTAGCTGAACGTCGAAAATGTGGTATAGCCTCCACAGAAGCCCGTCGTGAGCATGGCGCGAAGCTCTGGGGTGGCATCGGCGGTGATCAGCCCCCATCGGAGGAGGAATCCAAGCAGGAGACTCCCGGAGATGTTGATGACCAGGGTGCCTAGGGGGAACCCAATCCCGGTTGATTGCTGGATGAAGAGACCCAGGAGGTAGCGACTCACACCGCCCACTGCGCTGCCAATGGCGATTGACCAGATCATTGGGATGAAGCGAGTTCCGGCAAGAGGGTGAGGAACTGGGGATCCGTCAATGATGACCGGGGTGATGCCACATGTCAATCGACGACTATCAGATCATGGATGGCCGTCGAAAAGCACAAGCGATCCGTGCTTGGTGAACAGCGACACTATCAAGGTCTTGCTGCCCCGAATGCTCGCTCAAGCCCCACCGTGCCACCCACAACCGGAAGCACCACCGACGTGGCATCCACGTCAATCGTCAAGTCGGTCCCCGGATTCGGCCACACGGTGAAACCACGATCGCTGGCAAAGATCATGAGGGCAATGCGCATTCCTGCCGGCACCACTCGATCTGTGGGCTCTAAGTTGAAATGCAGCGGGTAGAACTGACCGGGGACTAACGGCTCCCCATGCGTCAAAGACCGATAGTTCTGCGGATCTGCCCAGCCCCGCGTGATCAACTGGACCTTGCTCGCCGAGTCGACTATCGCCGGGAGCGCCACCAGATATACCGAGAGATTCGCGGCTGGCCGGCTGGCCGCCAAGCGCATCGTGATTGTGGACCACCCGGACAGATGCACCGTGTCGGTCAACACTGGCGTGGCATAGAGGAGGCGATGGCTGTCCTGGGCAGCATGCACAAGGACCCCTGTGCTCAGCGCCACGTCATCGGTCAGCGTCTGCTTCCCCTGACCCGCTCGATGCACAACGCCTAACCCGCCAATCCCACGCCCTCCGGCCTGCAGGTACAGCGTGACGGCCGCGGCCGCCGGATTCGGATAGTCCGCGTACGACGTCGGATCAGCCTCGTCTGCCCCCTCCCGCACAATCCAGACGGGGGGCTCTTTGTCCACCCCATTGTTCACGCCGTACAGGTAGTGAGTGAACCATCGGTTTATCATGAAGTCTGGTGGAAAGGCCCCATGCCCCCCCTGATTCCAGTACGCGTGGACCGGCAGATGCCGCTCTTTGAGTCCCTCGTAGAGTCGCGCCGCCTGATCCGGCATAGTGTTCCAATCGCCAAATCCATGCGCGACGAGCACGGCCGCCTTGATGTGCGTGACATTCGCTAGATAGTCACGCGTGGCCCAGAACGCATTATAATCCCCATCCGTACGCTCCTGGCCTGGGATAAGAACGCTGTCCCGGACCGTCGCGGCACAATAGCTATTCCGGTGGCCGGTGTTGATGAAATCGAAGAGGACATCGATATCCTCACCCGGGTACCCACCCGGACTGCGGACCAGGCCGTTCGACCGGTAGTACTCATAGAACGAGGAGACGGGGGAGACCGGGATGATTGCTTTGAGGCCGTCCACCCCAGTGGTGGCGGCGGCAAGGGCGAGAGTTCCATCATATGAGGCCCCAAGCATCCCAACCTTGCCCGTCGACCACGACGCCACCACCTGCTCGTCGCCATCGGCCGTTGTGAACCCGCGGGCGCGCCCATTTAACCACTCGATCACCGCCTTCGGGGCGAGCGCTTCGTTGTCCCCCCCCACGGTAGGACACCCTTGCGACAACCCGGTCCCTGGGGATTCGGAGTGGACGACGGCAAAGCCGCGGGCGACCCAGTCTTTGACGAACGAGGCCGAGATATGTGTATAGGTGGCTGTAAAGGGGAGGGGCGACCAAACGCGCCGCGGTGGCACCGTATCCACTGCCTCCTGGAGATCCCAGTTCGGGATGTCTGGCCGTTCGCCGTGGTAAATCGGATAATATGGGCTCGACTCGTAGATGACCGGAACCTTCAACCCTTCCGTCTCCGTCTGCCGAGGCCGAGTGACGTCGACATGCACTCGGTCGCGCTTGCCGTCGTGGTCGGAATCGAACTCGGTCTCGACCCAGAGGTCCTGGTGGATCCATTGCGCCGGATCCTGGAAGCCCGGGACGATCTGCGTCTGCCCGTCCACGAAGACGGGGAGGGTTTTGCTCTGCTGGCTGACCGCGGGTCTGGCGAACAGCAAGCTGAGCACACCGCCGCAGGCCACTACCGCGACACGACGCATGGCGCACAGGCCACTTCGATAGCGCATATCCGTTATTATGGTTGGAGAACGAAGATGACGAGACCGGCACATCATGCCTGGCCAAATAATAGCGGTCAAACCAGCGAGCATCTCTGTCTTGCCATCTATCTGCATGCCATTCTAACACGACGCCTATCCCGTGTCACCTTATGAGGGATTCGTCATACGTTTCTAGCGATATATTTTAAAGACGAGCTGGGAAGACCGAATTACGACCGCCACAAACGTGATGCTTGGCAAACCCATTATTCGGGGGACACGTATCACAGTGGAAATGGTGATGGAACGGCTCGCCTCTAGTTGGTCCCTGGACCAGCTCTTAGAGAGCTATCCCAGCATTGCCACCCGGGACGTCCAAGTCTGCCTGGCCTATGCTATCGAGGCTGTCGAGCATTACCAAGCCATTCCGATTTGGGTTGGTCATTTCTTGGTCCTTCAAGGCACCAAATTGCGGCAAAGTCCGCTTCCGCTGGCAAAGGGAGTATGTTCACATTGCGCTTACCGTTGCGGCGCCAGAACGCCTAGAGACGCGGAGGTGTGAGCCGTATGGCCCAACCACCCCCGGCATCCTGTTCAGGCTGCGTCGACGTTGACTGAAGAAACGCCCAGCTCACTGAGGAGCTGATCGGCCTCTCTCTCTTCATTCAAGGTTTGGCCGAGCAACGCAACCTGGTCTTGCTCCTCGAGTTGTTCCGCATACGTTCGCACGGTCCCGTAGCCAGCCATCTCATAGTGTTCGACACGCTGTGCCTTCGAGATCAATCCAGCATCGAGAATGTTGGCGTCAGGACTTTCTTTGATCAGCTCATTGGCTTCTTCGATCAACCCCTCCATCCCGACGCACTTCTTCCCGCGAGGGCTCACGTCCAGATCCGCAAAGATGCGTTCTAGTCGTTCCACATGGCCCTCTGTTTTCTGAAGATGATCAGCAAATGCCTGCTTGAGCTCTGGATGAGATGCCGCTTTGACCATTTTGGGAAGCGCCTTGACGAGCTGTTTCTCGGCACTGTATAAGTCCTTGAGTTCGTCGACATACAAGTCGCGTAGGGTTTCGAGTTCCATGAGAGACTCCGAAGAGATAGAGAGTTGATATACGGGAGAATGATGAGCGGCTCCCGCCACTCATCGTGGTATCGTCTTGTGATGTCAACGGGCAAAGAGTGTACCGGCTTGCTCGATATCCATGTGGCTATCGAGGCGCTTCGACGCACCGGCTAGACCGGCAAGATAGAGGAGATAGGCATCCGGTTTGCGGACCTTCCGTAGTCGTCACCCGCACGATATCGCACACTAGATCACCAAGTCAACAAACAGAGGAACATCCCATGGCAGTACAGAACACACAGGACACGAACACGCAGCAACCACGGTCGACCGCCGGGCACTATTCGGGCACGGGACAGGCAACAGGGGTTGGGACGCAACCGAACGAGCAGCGAGATCAAGAACGTCCGATGCAGACGAGTCACGAGCAGGGACGAGGAAGGGCGGTCAGTCGACACCAGCCGAGCGCGCCGATACAATCGTGGAACGGTGGCTTGACGCCATTTTCGTTCATGCGCCGAGTGTCGGAGGACATGGATCGTCTCTTCTCCAGCGTTGGGCTCGGTAGTACCCTAACGCCGTTGAATAGCACCCTGGGACGTGACCTCTGGACAGAACCGCTGTCGACCGCCACACTCTGGTCACCGCAGGTCGATCTGTTCCGACGTGGCGACGAGTTGGTGATTCGCGCCGATTTACCCGGGCTCTCGAAAAACAACATCTCTATCGCCGCGGAGGACAACGTGCTGACCATCCGAGGTGAACGCCAGCAGGAAAGCGACGACGACCGTGGGGGCTACTATTGGAACGAGCGTAGCTACGGCGCGTTTCAGCGCACCATTCCGCTACCCGAGGGAGCCAACGCCGACGAGGCCAAAGCGGAGTTCCATGACGGGGTGCTCGAGGTCACGGTCCCTGCGCCACGCCACGCGCAACAGCGTGGACGGAGCATTCAGATCCGCTAAGGTAGTGAGGCCCCGCTATGCCGTCACCTCACCACGGCTCCGGGGTTCTCCGGTCCGACTCAAGGAATCAGTCGGCCCGCCGTCAGCATGGCGCGGCCGACTGGTCGCACCTGACGACCCGCGAGACCACCTCGCGACTTCGCACACGTAGGTTAGCGCCGCGAGGGAAGGTTCATGCTCCTCTCATCGAAAGTACACATCCTGCCGCGTCAGCGGCAGATGACTTCCTCCCGCCGCGTCCGGCTTGGCAAACAGTGTCTGGACCACCCCGATTCCCGCCGTCGCGAACGCGTGCGCCGATGCTGACATGTACAGACGCCAGACTCGGTATGTCGACTCTCCGACAAGACGTATAGCATCCGCTGCCTGCGCCTCCAACCGCGCGACCCAATGCCGGAGCGTCTTCACATAGTGCTCGCGGAGGCTCTCTACGTCACGCGTCTCGAATCCCACGCCCTCGGCGGCCGCCACGACATCGGCGAATGGCACGAGGTGTCCATCCGGAAAGACGTAGCGCTGAATGAACGCATCCCGCTTCCAGACCGCAGCCATGAGGGTATCCAGCACTCTTTTGGGGCGGGCGTCACTGAGGCTGATAATGCCATGATTCAGAAAGAGCCCACCAGGCTTGAGCGCGCGATATGCCGTCGCGAAATACACCGGGAGCTTGTCATGCCCAACATGCTCAACCATGCCGATGCTCGCGATCTTGTCGAACCGGTGCACGTCGGTCATCTCCCGGTAGTCCTGTACCTCCACACGACATCGTTCCGACAGTCCGGCCGCCGCAATGCGGGCACGCGCCTCCTCGGCTTGCGGCTCACTCAACGTGATCCCGAACGCGTATACTCCGTACCGCTCCGCCGCATAGCACAGCAGCGCCCCCCATCCGCAGCCGATATCCAGGAGCTGTTCCCCAGGTGTCAACCGTAGCTTCCGGCAGATGAGTTCGAGCTTTGCCTCCTGGGCCATGTCGAGATCGTCGACTCCAGGCTCAAAATACGCGCACGAGTACACCATGCGCCGATCCAGCCAGAGGGCATAAAAGTCGTTGCCGACATTGTAATGGAACTGCACCGCCTGCGCATCGCGAGTCGGCGCATGCGACATCCCATGGCGCCAGAGTCTATGAGCCCTACGGAGCGAGCCACGCTGTACCGTATGAGCTGACGGCAGGGAGAGGAGGGACCGCAAGAGTCGCAGGTAGATCCCGAGCGATCCCATGTGCCGCGCTACCAGCTCAGGAAGCTCCGCCGTTGGTTCCATATTCCCTTCGACATCCGCGGCACCGGAGATGTACGCCTCAGCGATCGCAAGCTCTGACGGCGGGAGGAGCATACGGCGGAGCGCGCCTGGGTCTGGGAGAACAAGTGTAAATCTGGAACGCCCGTCCGCCGGCCTATCCGTCGTGCCATCCCACAACCGAACTGCGAAGGGACGCTCCTGCGGCGGGCCGAACAATGTGTTCAAGATGCGCCGCGTCGCCTCAATCTCGGTGTTTGTTGCTGTGCTCGTGGCAGGAAACGTAGTCATCACCAAGTAACAGCTAAAGACAGGACAAGCTCTGTTCCTCGAGTGCGACGACCGATTGATTCCCGTGAGGACGGTAAGCCTCTGTTCACGAGAGCAGTAGGTACTGTTCCTCAGGCAGAGCAGAATGGCACGCTGAAGTCGGACCGCTCGGTGACGCCGATCTGTTTGGGGAGCAATGAACGGGCCAGGGTGGCAGAATACCTGGAAACGAAAATGCATGGGGCGAGACGGACTGGCCCATACGAGGTGTTGCAGTTCATCAGGGTCACGATACGATCGACCAGAGGCATACCGAACCGCTAAGGAGAATCATATCCTGGACATGCCATCGATAGCATGTCCAGGTACATCGTCCCCGGGAACCGCGACCTGCTCGCATGCAATCCGTTTCGCGGGGTATGGCTTCTCTCTCCGTTGGCATTCCTCAACACAGCTCTCGCTAACGACGATCTCCTTCTGTGTTGCTGGGAAAGCCGGCCAAACGGCTATTCAGTGCTTCTCGTAAGAACCACCGCCTCGGCCTCACCCCCCTGCTCCACCGTCCCAGCATACCGATTCACCCGCCGGTCCGCCCGCCGCGCCGGTGGCACGATCGCGTTCCACGCCGCCAACGGTCCTTCCCCAGCCGAGGGATCCCCATCACACGCCCGCCGCACCACGATGTCGAGACATCGCACCGCGTCCAACGCCATCTGCATCCCTAGCAGTAACTCCCCCCGCGCCTTCGCCTGCACCTGCCGCGCCGTCGCATTCGCCGAGTGCACCTGCTCCACCGCCGCGATCGCCCCCTGTAACTGCGTCAGAAAATCCTCCGGAAATCCCCGATTCACGATCTCCTGTTGATACGGCGCCAGATCGCGCTCCGCGGCTCTCGCCACATCTAGGAGCTTCCGCAAATTGGCCATCGGCTTGGGCACCTGCACCAACGCAGGCAACCCCGGGATTGTCCGAGACGCCACCTGCGTGACTTACCGCAATGGCACCAAATGTTTCACTCGAAGCACCTCCCGTAACGCCCGCCGCTGCGCCACAGTCTGCGCCGGTGCCCCTGTCCCCCGGTCCGCACTCCCCTGCTCGATCCGCGCAATCGCGTCGCGTAACGCCTGCAGCTGCATCGCATAGCTCGGCGGCGCCTTGGCAAAGAGCGCCGCATTCCCGTCCACAAAGGTGATGACCCGTTTGAAAGTATCTAACCGCTGACGTTCTCGTACTCGCATGACCCCTCTCCCTCCTGATGAAATGTCCCCATCGCCACCGGCGCGTTCTAGGCGCCCAGGACGACAGCGTGCTGCGGGATGCAGCCCCTCTATCCTATAGTTCCCTCAACACGCAATTTTTCGCATTCTTTTTTTAATTTTCTCGAATTTCGTGGCCCTCCCCCCGGCAGCACACACGGTCACAGGGTCAAAGCCCTCGGTCGCACGGACAACCCCACAAGTTGCCAAAGCAGCGACCGTGGCCAGGACATACGTTCGAGGAAACGCTCCTGGTGGTCTCTTGACCACCCAACCAGCACGGCCTCTCACCGAGACAACACCCAGGGAAACACGAGCCACCAGACGCGTCTACTCGCCAATCACCGAGGGTCGCCCAGGAAATGTCCGTATGCGCCTAGACAGTCGGAGCACCCTCACCAGGCGATCTCCCTGTCCCCTTCAGCCACCCCATGCGTATGGCGTGTCAATACCATCGGCACCCCGGACACCCCGCGGGTTCACGGGTCAACACCCCGTTCGCCAAGGACACTGCACTCGTGCTACTCTAGCCTATGCACTCGGCTCACCAAGCAGATACATACGGTCACGATGCTCTTCCCCGCTCCTCCGGATGAGATGTTGCACACCGTCACACCTCATCACTCCGGCCAACCCGCTGTCCGGAGCCTCCACTCACCCCTCAGCCGTATACAACGCCAAGGCGAACCATCCCCGCCGATCAGTCCACACCCGCGACAGCGACATTCCCCCCGCCTCGCCCAACTGTGCTAGCGCGCCCCGCGTGAATTTGTACGACGACTCCGTCCAAATCCCCTCACCAGCCCCAAAGTGTACAGACACATCCGCCAGCTCGATGCGTGTCTCCCGCCGAGCCAGGAGATGCATCTCCACACGCCCGCGGACAGGCTCATAGAACGCATGGTGCACGAACGCATCGACATCAACCCGCGCGTCAAACTCCCGCTTCAACCGCTCCAACACATTTTTGTTGAACGCTGCCGTTACCCCACGCGCATCATTATAGGCCGCCTGCAACACCGTCGGATCTTTGCGTAGATCCGCCCCCAACAACAGCGCCCCGCCCGGCCCCACCGTATCACGCACCCGCCGCACGAACGCCGCCGCCTCATCCGGATGAAAATTCCCGATCGTCGACCCGAGAAACAGCGCCACCCGCCGCACCCCAGGCTCCGCGACATCGGTCGGTAACCACATGACATCCGCGAAGTCCGCGACCACGGGATACACAGTCATCTCCGGATACGCATCGCCTAACTCGCCCGCCACACGCCCCAACTGCTCTCCAGAAATATCCACCGGCACATACGCACTAGGCCGCAGATGCGGTAACAGAATACGCGACTTCTCCGCCGCGCCACTCCCATACTCGATCACGACCGCCCCTTCACCCACCTCCGCCGCGATCGCTCGTGCCTGCGCGTGCAGAATCTCCCGCTCCACTCGCGTCGGATAATATTCGGCCACCCGCGTGATCTCTTCGAACAACAACGCCCCACGCTCATCATAAAACGCTTTCGCGGGCAATTGTGCTGGCGTCTCCAATAACCCGCCAAGCACCTCGCCAAGCGTCAATGCCCCCGGCACTACCGGCCGTCCAGTCGGTGGCGACGCTCCCAGTACCGGCTCTCGGCGCATCCCCACACCGAAGTCCTCATCACCCAAGAGACTGAGCCCACTTAGCATTTCTCCATTGCCTCGCATCAGACGTCCACCGCTAATCGGATACCACTAAACTGCCACCGCGCATCCGCCGGAAAAAAGTTCCGATACGTCCGCCGAGTATGTCCCGGCGGCGTCGCGATCGAGCTTCCCCGCAGTACCCATTGATCCGACATAAACTTACCATTGTACTCTCCTAACGCACCAGCACACGGCCGATACCCCGGATAGCCAACATACGGACTCATCGTCCACTGCCACACCGCACCATAGAAGCCACCCACATCGCGCCCGCCATGCGCACCGCCGTGAAACGCCACATCCCCACGATCCACCGGCTCCGGCGCAACCGCCTCCCATTCAAACTCCGTTGGCAACCGTGCTCCTGGCACATCCCGTAACGATCGCCAACGCGCATACGCATCCGCTTCATAGTAGCTCACGTGACACACCGGATCCTCTCCGCGAAGCGCCTGCATCCCCGCCAACGTAAAGCCGCGCCACCCCAACGGCGTATCTTCATCTCGCTCCCAGTACAGCGGACACGCCCACCCACGCTCCTGCGCAATCGCCCACCCCGCCGACAACCAGAGTGCAGTCAGCTGATATCCCCCATCACGCACGAACTCCGCATACTCCGCGTTAGTGATCACCCCAGCCGCCACCCGTGCGTTCGCCATATATCTCGGATGCCGCGGCCCTTCATTGTCATACGCGAAGCCACCCCCATCCCCGCCAAACTCCGTCACGCCAGGCACAATCTCAATCCACTGCGCCCTCCCAGCATCACCCGACTCCACCACCGGCACCGCTCCCATCAAAGGCCGTTCATCATACGCCGGCTTGATCGGATTCGCGTCAAACAAATATTTCAGATCCGTCACCAACAGCTCCTGATGCTGCTGCTCGTGCTGCATCCCAATCTCCAGCACCGCCGCGAGCGCCTCCGTCACCCCACGCGCCAACATCCCCAACATCGCCTCATCCACGAAGCGTCGGTACGCATACACCTCCGCCACCGTCGGCCGCGTCACCAACCCTCGCTGCGCCCGGCAATGCCGCTCCCCCGCCTGCACATAATAGGAATTGAACAGAAACGCGAACGCCGGATCGAACACCCCATACCCCTCGACCCCCTCCCGCAACACAAACGTCTCGAAAAACCACGTCGTATGCGCCAAATGCCACTTCGCCGGACTCGCATCGGTCATCGCAGTGACGACATAATCCTCGACCGCGAGCGGCGCACACAGCCGCTCCGTCCGCCCCCGCACCGCCCGATACCGCCGCGCCAGCGGGGACTCCACCCCAACGCCCACCACGTCCGTATACACTCCCATTCGACCCTCCGAAGCATCATCCATGCCTACACAAATCCCCGCCATAATCACAAACCTATCCGCCCCACATCACCGCTGCTCCCACAATACATTCATCCATAAATAAAAGTGCTTTGGGCTGACTCGGGACCCCTGGGCGGCAGAGCGTTGCGGAGCCGTAGCTCAGCCGGTCAGGGGTCCCGAGTCAGCCCAAAGCACGTACCTCAGCCAGCCAGTACGATGACCAACACCGTCCTCATCATCGAAGACGAAGCCCAAATCCACCGCGCCGTCCGAGCCTCCCTTCGTAACGTCACCACGAACATCCTAGAAGCCACGACCGGCCAAGCCGGCCTCAACACGGTCACCACACAGCACCCTGACCTGATCATCTTGGACCTCGGTCTCCCCGATATCCCCGGCATCAGAGTCTGCCAGATGATCCGTACCACCTCGACCGCCCCCATTCTGGTCCTCACCGCCCGCCACGACGAAGCCGAAAAAGTCGCTCTCCTGAACGCCGGCGCCGATGATTACGTCACCAAACCATTCGGCACCTCCGAACTCGCCGCCCGAGTCGCGGCGCAGCTCCGCCGCGCCCGCACATCCAAGCCCTGGCCAGAATCTATCCTCACGATCGACGGCCTGGTGATCGATCTCACCAAACGCGTCGTCACACGGTCCGGCGTCCCCGTCCGCCTCACCCCCACGGAGTGGACCCTGCTGCGCACCCTCGCCACCGACCCTGGCCGAGTGATGACGCACCAGCAAATCTTCGAAGCCGTCTGGCAACGCCAATACGGCGACTTCCGGCAGTATCTCCGCGTCCACATCACCAATCTCCGGCGCAAAATCGAACGGGACCCCGCCAAACCCCGGATCGTGATCACCGAACCCGGCGTCGGATATCGGTTTAGTGTCCCGTCATGACCCGCGCCCGGAAGGGGAACACGACGAAGGGGGATAGGCCAGACAGGAGCGCCAGCCATTCGGCACTGTCCGTCTGGTCCCTCTGGCTCTTCCTGCTGATCCTCGCGACGCTAGTGATGTACAGCGTCCGAGAGCAGGTGAGTCAAGCACACGTGGTCCTCCTCTATCTCTTGCTCGTCCTCGGCGGCAGTATCAGTGGTGGCCGAGCCCTGGGATTCACATTCGCCGCTGGCTGTGTCTTCCTAATCGACTATTTTTTCCAGCGGCCATTCGACGCGATCACTGTCGGGAAATCGCTCGATATGATCCTCCTGATCAGCTTCCTGGCCACCGCACTGGTCGCCACCCAACTCTTAGCGCTCGCCAAGGCCGAAGCCGCGCGCGCGCGAGCGCACGCGATGGAAGTCGAACGACTCTCTATCGAAGCCGGACATGCGGAAGCCCTCCGGGAAGCCAACCGCTTCAAAGACATTTTGATCGCCTCGGTATCACATGATCTGCGCACACCACTCACGACCATCAAAGCCCTCGCCCAAGACATCGCCGTCGGTGGCGATGGGGCGATCGAAAACGGCGCCGTCATCGCGGAGCAGGCGGAACGGCTATCACGCATGGTGAGCGACGTCCTGGATCTCTCCCGCCTGAACAGCGAATCCCTCGTGATGCAGCCAGAGCTGAACACGGCCGAAGACCTCGTGGGCGCAACGGTCCAGCAATTCATCGGCATTCCGGACGCCGTTCGTCGCATTCACACGGTGATTGACTATTCCCGTCCCGCGTTACTCGGCACATTCGACTTCGTACAGACCTTGCGGATTCTGACGAACCTGGTCGACAACGCCTTACGATATGGACCCGCGGAGACCCCCGTCACGCTGACCGTGTCGAGTGACAATGGTATGCTGGCCTTCGACGTCGCGGATGAGGGTCCAGGTGTACCGGTGGCAGAGCAAGATAGCATCTTCGAACCGTTCTATCGCCCACCGCACATGGCGCACGATACTGGCAGCGCGGGGCTCGGCTTGTCGATCGCGCGGCGGCTCGCGGAGGCGCAGGAGGGCTCCGTCACGTATGCACAGGCGGCTGGTGCGGGGAGTGTGTTTACGCTCAGGCTACCGGCTGTTGAGGTAGCGGAAGACGGAGTCATCGGGTAAGAGTATTCGTAGGGTGGAGTCGTGGATCGCCAGCGAAAGGGCTACGGCTCCGCAACGCCCTTTCGCTGGCGATCCACGACTCCACCCTATGATTTTATAGGGATGGTGATTGGGCGAGCGTCGGTTGGCCCGCAACCCACGTCGCCACGCACCGACGGTCGCCGTACCAGTAGGGGATCTCGCGAACGTCGTCGCAGGCCCAGAGCGCGAGGTCGGCCGAGAAGCCGGGGGCGAGCTGGCCGGTATGGTGAGCGAGGTTGAGGGCGGCGGCACCGTTCACAGTCGCGGCGATGAGCGCTTCGGCAACGCTCAGGTGCAGCTGGCTGACGCCAAGGGTCAGGATGAGGGGAAAGTTGACAGTTGGCGAGGTGCCGGGGTTGAAATCACTCGCGAGCGCGACAGCGGCACCGGTGGCAATTAGTTCCCGAGCGGGAGCCTGTTTCGTCTTCCCAAGGAAGAGCATCGTGCCTGGCAAGAGTGTGGCGACGGTCCTCGACGCCGCGAGCGCCCGAATGCCATCCTCGGAGATCGCCGCCAAGTGATCCGCCGACGCCGCACCTAACTCGGCCGCGAGTTCAGCACCACCGGACGGTTCCAGCTCATCCGCATGGAGTTTGAGCGACAGACCAGCACCCTGTGCAGCGGTAAGAATCGCACGGGTCTCCCCAGGCGTGAACACCCCCGGTTCACAAAAGACATCCGCGAAGGTCGCTAGCCCGTCACGGACGACCTGCGGGAGCATCTCTTGTAGGAGTAACTGGACATACTCACTCCGGCGTGACGCCGAGTCACGATAGTCGAGCGGAATCTCATGCGCGCCCAACCACGTCGGGACGAGCCGTAATGGAAGATCCCCCTGCAGACGCTGAATCACCCGCAGCGACTTGAGTTCGTCATCGAGACTGAGCCCGTATCCAGATTTAATCTCGACCGTCGTGGTCCCATACGACGCCAGCGTCAGCAGCCGCGCTCGAGCAAGCGCATACAACTCATCTTCACTCCGCATCCGCAGATCGCGCACCGACGCGTGAATCCCACCACCACGCTTCGCGATCTCCATATAGCCAATCCCAGCGGCACGCAGCTCCTGCTCCTGGTATCGAGCGCGGCCAAAGATTGCGTGCGTATGCGAGTCGACCAGTCCCGGCGTTAGTATATGACCACGACAGTCGATCGGCTCAACCACTGGATACTCACGCCACAACGCTTCTTGCGAACCGACCGCGACAATCCGCCCCGCCTCCACCGCCACCGCGGCATCCGTCAGGAGCGCCAAGTCATTCATCTCTCCCCCCCGCCGCCCGCGCGCGGGTCCCGCGCACGTCACGACCTGGGTCGCGTTGACGAACAGCTTCATTCCATCGGGATGACGATCCCGTGCCGGTGCGCCGTCTCACGCGCCGTCTCATACCCGGCGTCCGCATGCCGGATGACTCCCATCCCCGGGTCATTGGTCAGCACACGCTCCAGCCGCACCCGCATCTCCGGGGTTCCATCCGCGACGATCACCTGCCCCGCATGCAACGAGTTCCCAATCCCCACCCCACCACCGTGATGAAACGACACCCACGACGCCCCACTCGCGACATTCACGAGCGCATTGAGAATCGGCCAGTCCGCCACCGCGTCTGTCCCATCCAACATCGCCTCCGTCTCCCGGAACGGCGACGCGACACTCCCTGTATCGAGATGATCCCGCCCGATGACAATCGGCGCACTGACCTCTCCCTTCGCGACCAGATCGTTGAGCGCCACCCCGAACCGCGCTCGGTCCCCCTGCCCCAACCAACAGATCCGCGCTGGTAACCCTTGAAAGTGAATCTTCTCACGCGCCAACGTAATCCACCGCTTGAGATGCTCGTCATGCGAAAACAACTCCAACACTAGTTCATCTGTCCGCGCGATATCCGCCGGATCGCCCGACAACGCCGCCCAACGGAACGGTCCCTTTCCTTCACAGAACAGCGGCCGGACATACGCCGGGACAAACCCCGGATAGTCAAACGCGTTAGCGACCCCCGCATCGTACGCGACCGTGCGCAGATTATTTCCATAATCGAACGTCACCGCCCCACGCCGATACAACTGCAACATCGCTTCCACATGCCGCACGATACTGGCCGTCGCCCGCCGAATGTACTCATCCGGATCCGCCACCCGCAGTGCATCGGCCTCGTACGTCGATAGCCCCGCTGGCACATACCCCACCAACACGTCATGCGCACTCGTCTGATCCGTCAAAACATCAGGAACAATCCCACGCTCCACCAACTGCGGCATCACATCCG
>Ga0206967_1083_pt2 | contig 19923 bp, 19 predicted proteins | sample Alteio_BWOrgHeat_24_FD_153259 | JGI IMG/M metagenome (GOLD analysis project Ga0206967, IMG submission 153259) | Enriched cells from forest soil in Barre Woods Harvard Forest LTER site, Petersham, Massachusetts, United States -... | ecosystem: Environmental > Terrestrial > Soil > Temperate forest >...
ATGAACCACAGCGCCGGCGGAACGGCCCCAGCGCCTATTGCGGCTGCCCGCATGGCCCACGGGAGCGTTACTTGCCTTCGGACACAGGTCGCCGCAACAAAGCCGAGCATCACCAACAAAATGATCAGAACATCGTAGCTGTGGATGTTCATGAGGAGGCACATCGCCAATGCGCCGGGCAGAACCGGCTTCCAACTGTCCTTGCAATCGAGAAGGCACTGGAAAGCAAATAAGATCAGGCACAGGCTGACCATGAACAGCCCGTTGGTCAACATCGAGGGGAAAACGAACGCTTCCGGTTGCCAAACGTCGATAGGCAGGTTGCCGCCGAGAAGGTCCGCCAGAACTTGGGGCACCGGCTTCACGATCGCCACTCCGAACGTGTGCCACACCAGAAATCCGAGGCCGCCGCCAATAACGATCAGAACCGTCGCGAGATAGGTCGTCGTGCTATCCCAACCCAAACGCTTAATCAGCCGGTAGGCGAGCACGATCAAAAGGCCCGTGAAGATCAGTCGGCTCAGTGTGGAAGCAAGCGCCAGCCCCGTGAGCTTCGCGATCAAACCGAGAACGAAAAAGTAGACGTTGATCGTGAGGCTCGGCTGAGCATCGGTGGTGAACCGGTTGTCCATAAGGAACCGGCCGTCCAAGGCTTGCCGCATCCAGGCCGAATACACCATGTGGTCGTCGGTGTTGTACTGATAACCCAGGTAGGACGAACCGGAAGGCGCCGACATGACGCCCACGAAATAAGGCAGAGCCGCAAATAGCACGGCCAGCGCAACTAGAATGACGAGAAATTTTCTTTCAGAAACGCCGGAGGGTTGCTGTACTGGATCAGGCTGCATCTTGTCCTTACCCACATTTGATGTGGCTGCTATTCAAGGCACAAACTTGGAGTTTCGTTCCCTCTCCCGCAAGAAAGGAGAGGGACCGTGTTTGGTTGACCGTTGTTGTACTTTAAACTGCGCTGACCTCAAAAAGCGGGTAAGAACACGCAGTGTACAATCAACCTTGGGGGACGGGTCTTCCCATCTGTTTGTAGATGCTGATGATCAGTTCCGACTCCGATTTCGCCGTTTTTTGGTTCGGGTCGACCTTTAGAACTTCGCGGTAGATATGCAGCGCCTGCGGATATTTGACCCTGGGGGTGAGAACCGGTGAAACCATGCTCTCATGGCCATAAGCTGCGCCGATCGTCGTGAAATCCTTTTTGGCCTTGGCGCTGTTCGGCGCCTTCGCGAGGGCGGACTTGGCCGCCTTGTAAGCCCGTTCAAGCTTCGTCAGCCTGACCTGGTCCTGTGCCGTGGGCTTTACTTGCTGAAAAGGTCCTTGACCGAATGAAATGGATATCGTCGCGAGGCAAAAAAGGAGAATTGCTGGAATGGAAGCCTTCTTCATGTTCTTAGTTTAGCAAGGCTTCGCATTTTAGCCCGATTCGGGCCGATGTATTCGTCCAGTTCGGCTTGGGTGCGTATGATCAAGTCGAGAGCATGATCCTGCGCGACCGAGGGATACTCGGACGCAACCTGAAGTCGCGTCAGCGCGTTCTGGAGGCTTGCGGGAATGAGCCGATCCCTTTCGCTCCGGGTTGCGTCCTTCGGCAGCTTTAACACGCGCCTGAGTTCGATATCCGCCGCCGTCAATGTTGTGGTCAAAGCGGACTTGGTGGCTTGTGTTCGCTTGAAAGTGTCTGCGACTGCGTCCAACATTTCGCGTGCGCCGCGCTGAACGGGCCTGGCTTCGTCCGGCGTGCCGAATCTTTTGCCGAGCGTAAACACGACAACGAGGCCCAAAACGATTAGTTGCTGCCAAGCCGCGTTTGCCCAGGGGCCAACCGTTTCAAGCAGTCCCGGATCGTTGACGTTACCAAAGCTCGCCTCCGTGAACACGACGCGTTTGTGGGTGCCCGCGAGCATGGAAACCAGCGACGAAAACGCCTTTGCATTATCGTTTTTGTCGATGAACCGATTCGTCGCACCGATTGCGTCTCGGGCGACGAGAGCGGTGCCTTTTCCTATCCGGTAAGCCCGCAGGAACGAGTCCTCGCGGCTGTCGGTCCACAGTTCCATCTCGACGGCATCTGCCGCAACTTCGGGTAATTCGAAACCGTCCTCCGGAAGCACTCCGCCGGATGTGAGTTGCATAGTCTCGCCGCTTGCGAGATCTTTCACGGCAATCGAAGGATTGTCTTTCGTGTCCCGAGATGCCTCAAGGAAATCTTTGCTTAGAGGAAGCACGATTCCGGAGCCGCCGTCCTTGACAAACTGCCAAAAAGTGTCTTGAAACCGCTCTTCCGGTGATTGAGGTTCCTCCTGCGATAGGACGATGTCTTCTTTTTGCGGTGGGGCAATCACTCGGAAGGCTACAGCGATATCGTCGTGGCTCAGTTTGGGCTTGGACTGTTGATTGATTGCGACGTTAATTCCGTTTTGACGCAGCAACTCGGCAAACGCGGAAATCCCGCTCGGCCCGTATGATTTGGCTTCCGGATCGGCCGACTGGTCTTGCTGGCCCAACGAGATGAGGGCGCCTGCGATCACTAACAGACCGGCAAGCACCCAGGCGATGACTGGAAGGCCCGTCTTCCTCAAACCTTAACTCCTCTTAGTGATTGCGATACCTCTTGGTACCACCTGCGGAACTGGTCAACGTCGGGCATGCCCCTTGTTTGAAATCCGTACCAGATGCGGTCAAACTGCTGAGTGGGCGTTCGGAAATCTAGCTCACGGGGACGCTTAGGGCTCTCCTCGAATCGCGCCAAATGTTCCCAATTGGTTTCGCCACGGTCGAATCGCGCGACATCCGCCTCGTCGAATTTGATGAGGCATGCAAGATACAGCGCCCGAACGGCCTCGCGGTGCCTTCCCGCAGTTGCGAGTTCATCGGCCAGCTGGAGCCATTCGTCCAGGCTTCGATCTGGTTCGTCGTCCTCGAGCAATGTCTTTGACTTGCGGGTCAGCGTTCGCTGCCATCGAATGTGCCTTACGGCAAAGTAGAGCAGTGTAAGAACTCCGGTAGCGAGGAGACACCAAACCACTACGGTGAATAGAGCGCCAAGGAACGATGGGGCCCCGACGCCCTGCTGCTCACGTTCTGGTTTTAGTTTGATGTTCTTAAGTCGTTCGAGCGCATCAGCGAGCCAGTTTCTCTTCCGGTCGATGCCAGGATCGCGGTAAAAGGGCGACTCCTTGATCGTACGCGCCGCTTGCTGCGCGGACGATCCGGACGACTTTGGTGACTCCGCCATTGCCCGCAGGTCGATTTGGGCTCGCAAATTCTTCGCGGTACCGGCCGCATCGTAATCCGTTTTGCTCAAGCTTTCGCTGATGTCCTTCTGGGATGCGATCGTTTGATTCGACGTCACGAGGCGAATCACCTCGGCGTCGGAGGAAGTGTTATCGAGCTTGGCCTTCAGGTCCGTGTATGGGCCTGCCGCGCACATTGCGCAAGCCAACATCAATGCAAAGCTAACCGCCGATCTCACGATTGCTCCTCTGTATTTCGGTCGCGAGAATATCGATATCGAATCCTTCCAGCCTGATCTTGCGCTCGTAATACACGATGGTTATCACGGTTGCCCAGATCGGTATCAGCGTCCAGATGACGATAAAAGAGGGTAGCAATCCGAACGCTTTGAGGAAGAGTTGCTCGGCGGGAACGAATGAGAGCAGACCGCCAAGACGCTCTTCCAGGTTAAAAATACCCGCAAACACGTAAATGCCCGACGACAGAACAGCGGCGATGAACAAGAGCAACCCGTACAGGCTCCAGATGGTTCCGGTTCCGGACGGATGATAGCCATGTTTTTTGAGCAGTTCACGGCTGCGCTTCGACGCCAATCCAGGACTAGCCGCCTCCAAAACGGCTACCGGCGCTGCCAACGCATCTCGCGCGATGATGTAGAGGAAAACGATGCCGCCTGCGAGCAGTCCCACCAGCCCAATCACCGAAACCACGCCTGCGATCGCGTCGGTTTGTTCGGTAACGGATGCCAGGTATCCACCGAAAGCCATAAACGCCGTGGAAAGAACAATTCCCGATATGGATAGGCACAGCTCTTTGAGGTTTACGAGAAACAGGCGGGGAAGTACCGATCGCGCTTTCTCCGCGGCAGCTTCAGTGTCCGGTATTCGGCCAATCATATGATCCGACACCAGACTAACCACCATGGACGACGAATAAGACAGACCGAGCAAGAACAGGGGACCGCCGACAAATACTCCGGTGGCCAGTGCGCCGGCCACATCCGCAATCAATTGTCCCGCCCCGCCGCCGCTCTTGGTGGTAAAGAGCCCTGGCAGCACAAAATTTTGAATAAACCCTGCGGAAGCTAGACACAGTAACGCGGGAGCTACGGTTAGCCGTAGGAATGTCAGGCCGAGGCGCTGGTAGATGCGCAACGCCGTATCGAGGACCTCGCTAGAGTTCATGATCCGCAATCGATTTCTGCGGTCGAACTTGGCGCCTCGCTGAGACAGGTAACGGGAAACGGGATCCGACGTCACACCCACCAGTGTATCCAAGGATTTGCGATTCCGATTGACGATTTACGTAAGGGATAAACTGGACAGATGACGATAATTCTCGCAGTGGCTACGGTGGCGATCACCAGTGGTCAGGCCACCAACATCGACGGCTACCTTCAGACGGATCTGAAGGACGCGACGATCGTCGCAAGAATCGTAAAAGGGAACCAGAAGGAACTCCTTAAAATCAACAAGGATTTTGGACAATCGTATCGATTCGAGTCGAGCACGATCTACTTCAAAGAGCCGTTTAAGATGCGCGCCGAAGCACACGTGGAAGAGACCAGCGTCGTTTACATCATCAATGGCACGGATCTTACGATCAAGATCCCCAATATGAAACTGCCAAAGCAAGATTTGGCACATGCTCCGGGACGCCGGCAAACGCTGATGGATATCGGCATCCTGACTCCTTCGCTTATGAGCGGTCTCCTCAACGCGGAATTCAAGCGAATGGACCGGGAAACCGGCGATGCGGTCTTCGATTTAACCTATAAGCCAGAAATGAACGATGCAACCCGCTACCGGGTTTGGATTGACAAAAACAAGAAGTACATTGCCAAGCGTGAATGGTTCAACCAATGGACGCGTCAGCTGGCCACGTTTTACTACTCCAAGCCGATCGAAGTAAGCGGAGTGTGGCTTCCCACTCATCTCGAGGTGAAGAACGCAGACAACGTCGTTGCCGGAATCACGAGTTACGAATCGATCAAGGTCAACTCCGGAATTTCGGACTCGCTCTTTATTTCGAAGTAACGCCTCGAGGCGCAGGTCCTTTGGACTAACTTGCACTTATATGCGGTTCTGGCCCTGGGCAAATGGCCCAGGCCCGGTTATGAGCCTGCCTTCAGGAATCTATCATTGTTACGTCGCCATTGGGCGAGCCTTTGGCAGGGAGCGGTCGAGATTTGCCTTATCTGAAAGGAGATGCAGATGCGTTAGCGTCTGATGCAATATCGCCCTCCGGGCCTTGGTGTTAAATCCTGTGAGTTAACAGGGATCTGCGATCTGGTCAATCGTGGGCGTAGGTGGAGGGGGCGTCAAAGGCGCCGCCCTCTTACCGCGCAGCTTCGTTCTAGCCCAAGCTATCCGGTGCCCACCCGTACTTAACGTATTCGCGGCGCCACGTTCCATCATCGAACAAGTCGATGAGCGAATAGCCGGGAGGAGTCTCCTGAAAGTTTCCGTGCCACCAGTTCCCACTTAGTGCGCCGCCGCACAGGTAGCTGACTCCGTTGTAGTCGACGCGATCCACAAGGTGGATGTGCCCGCTGATACATACCTTTACCGCAGGGTGCTTGAGAAACAGATCTTTCGTCTGCCGTGCATCGATGTGCATCAACGAGCCCGGAACGTGCCACTTACTGCCGTCCACTTCCGAATGCCCGAAAAACGTGGTGCACGCGGATAGCAGCGGGATGTGCGACATCACGATCGTCGGCTTGTCGGAATGACTCGTTAGGTCTTTGTCAAGCCACTGCAACTGCTTCAATCCCAATCGCCCTATGTAGCCCCGACGGTGTCTGGCGATGCTGTCCAAAACCACGAAGTGCCAGCCGGCATTGTCGAAGCTGTAGTATGGGTGGTCCATTTCCAGCGTGTCTAAGGCCCACTTCTTGCCGTATTCGGATTCCTTGGGGTCGACACTAGACGTATTCCAGCCCCATACATCGTGATTGCCAAGGCAATATTGCACGGGCAGGCTGTTGCTGTTCCGGAGCGTGGCATGGAACTCGACCCACTGCGCGGCCATTTGGTCTTTGTTGACGTTAGCGCCATCAAACACCATGTCTCCGCCGAATAGGATCATCGAGGGAACGTCAACCAAGTCGTTTACGTCCTCCAGGGCCTGACCAAGCCATCTCGATCCGGATCCCGTGGCCGAGATATGGGCATCGGTGAAGTGAGCGATGCGGACAAGACGTTTGCGGCCGGGTTTGCCCTTCTTGCCGTCGGCCAAAGCGAGGCCGGGAAGTAAGCCAAAAGCGCCGGCCAGGGTTGCGGTTTTAAGAAGATCGCGACGGGACGTTCGATTTTCCAAGTGTTCTCCCCTACGGTAAGAATTCACTAACAAATTACTGCCTTTTTTTGGGCCTTAATACCCACCATAGGGACTTTTGCGCCGATAAGAGCTTTGGGGCCATAACAGCGGTCTGAAGCGCATCAACAATTGCTGATGGGCGCGAAAAACACGAGGGTGTCCCAAACGCCTTCCGCGACCAATCGTCTACATCTGCGCTATGTCGGATCTAAAACGGGCCCCTTCAAACTGGACCGCTTCGGCCGCCATGTAAGCCAGACGTCTGGCTTCGGGAAGGGTTTCGGCAGATGCCGAAGCAGCAATGATGCGACCGCCGTTTGTCACGAGCAATCCATCCTTTACCGCCGTTCCCGCGTGAAATAGCTTAGCTCCGGCAGGAAGTACGCCAACACGAATCGGCGATCCTTTGGAACTCCTTTCGGGGTAGTCACGCGAGGATACGATCACGCTGACGGACGCAGCGTCACGGATGCTGGGCGGTTCAATACGGGCGCCGTTTGCCGAAGCCAGCAGAGCCGCCGCGTAGCCGCCTCCAACCAACAGCATCAGCGCCTGCGTCTCGGGGTCGCCCATGCGAACGTTGAATTCGAGACAATATGGCGCGCCCGAATCCATCATGATCCCTGAGAATAGCGTTCCTCGATATTGGATGCCCTTCGCACGCAATCCATTTAACGTCGGCAGGACGACCTTTGATTCAACCTCTTCGATCAAAGCGCGACTGACCCACGGTACGGGCGAAAACGCGCCCATCCCGCCGGTGTTCGGGCCGGCGTCGCCGTCAAAGGCGCGCTTGTGATCTTGGGCAACCGGCAGGCTCACAAAATTGCGGTCTCCGACTATCGTCAGGAGGCTGAATTCCGGACCGACGAGACGATCTTCAACGACAACGGTTTCGCCCGCCGAGCCGAATTCCTTAGCCACCATCATTCGGTCGATCGCGTCGATCGCCTGCTCCAGGATGGGAGCGACGACCACGCCCTTTCCAAGCGCGTTTCCGCTTGCTTTGACCGCGACCGACTTCCCGCTGCCGAAACGGCGCCTAGTGTACTCCTTGGCGTCGTTCGGGTCGGTAAAGGATTGAAACGAAGCGGTGGGAACGCCTTCCTCGCGCATGAGGGCTTTAGAGAACGCCTTCGAACCCTCTAGGCGGGCGCCATCCGCGTTTGGCCCGTAAACCGCAAAGCCCTGAGCCCGAAGAGTGTCGCCAAGTCCATCGATTAGTGGATCTTCCGGTCCGACGACAACCAGATCGATCTTGCGATCTTTACACAGCGAGGAAATCGCTTGGTGATCTTTGGTCGAGATATCGACGGTCTCACAATCTTCGGCAATTCCCGGGTTGCCTGGCGCGACGATAACCTCCGCCTCATGAGCCAGCCTCCAAGACAAAGCATGCTCCCGCCCTCCGCCGCCAACCACGAGGATTCTCATCGGTTAGCAGTTTGGCAGAGAGTTACTAGTCTTCACTCACGAACGCGGTTCCTTCCTGCGGATTCCTGAAGCGCGCAAAGGCGGGTTGGAAGCCGAGGATGACTTTGCCGGTCGGGCCGTTTCGGTGTTTGGCGACGATGATCTCGGCGGTTTGAACTTCATCGTAGTTTTGAATCTCCGGCCGGTGCTCTTCCTTGGCCTTGTAGTAGCTCTCTCGATAAAGAAGCATCACCAAATCGGCCTCTGCTTCGATGGAACCGGATTCGCGGATGTCGCTAAGTTGGGGGCGTTTGTCGTCGCGTGACTCGACCGCCCGGCTGAGCTGGCTTAGGGCGATAACAGGTACTCCCAGTTCCTTTGCCATCGACTTGCATGCTCGGGCGATCTCGGAGATCTCTTGGACGCGATTCTCGGTTCTCCGGCTTCCTCGCATCAACTGCAAATAGTCCACCACCACCATGGCGAGACCGTGTTCGGCCTTGAGCCGCCTGCACTTGCCGCGCATTTCGAGCGGCGTCACATCTGACGCATCGTCGATATAGATCGGCAAACCGTAGATCTCGTCACATGCGTCGGCAAGCTGCTTGTATTGCCGGTCCGTCACCGGCTTGTCCTGCCGCAGCACGTTGGCGGAGACCCCGCTGAGCATTGAAGCCATTCTGCGAACAAGCTGGATGGCGCCCATTTCAAGCGAAAACACGGCGATGGCGCCTTCCTTCTCCTCGCGGACCAGTTTCTGCGCGACGTTGACAACCATATCGAGCGCGAGCGAGGTCTTTCCCATTGAGGGCCTTGCGCCGATGATCACGAAATCGCCGGGATAAAAGCCGGTCGTTAGGCGATCCAAGTCCCAGAAACCCACCTTCAGTCCAGTCATCGGCCGGCCGGTCTCGATGATGTTGTCGACATCGATAAAGAACTCTTTGGCCAACGTGCGAACGTGCTGGAAATACTTGCCGAGCGATTTTCGCCCGACTTCGAACACCAACTGCTCGGCCTTGTCCACTTTATCGTCAACCGAGCCGGCATCCGTATCGTGGACGACTCCTCGAATTCGTTGGCCGGCATCCTCAAGTCGCCGCAGTGTGGATTTGTCCATCACGATCTGCGCGTAGTAGTTTGAGTTTGAGGGACTCGGGACGTACTCGGCGATTTCCAGCAGGTAGTCCTCGCCACCCACGTCGATCAGGTTGCCTCGGTCCATCAACTCATCCTTGAGCGTAAGGATGTCGATCGGCTTGTGGTTGTGGATCAACTGCTTCATCGCCTTGAAGATGAGGCGATGGGCAGGGCGATAGAAGTCCAGTTCGTCGAGGATCGTTACGATTTCTTCAGCCGCGCGCTCGGAGAGCAACATCGAGCCCAGCGTGCTCATTTCGGCTTCGTAGCTGTAGAGGGGTGTGAGTTGATCCGGTCCGAACGACAATGCAAGCTCCTAAGGGGCTTCCATTATAAGCGAGACCAATCACCCATCTTTTCCACTGGGTGTGGACAAGCCGGAGCTATCGCCTGCGTAAGAACGCGGCAAATCGAACGGCGATTTTGTAAATCCAGGTTCGTCGCTTGCGGCTTTGAACGGAGTTGTCGATCATGGCGATCGCGAGTTCCGGACATCGGTCTAACAGTTGGTTGACTCCGTCTTCGATTTCCGCCGGAGTGGTGTCAAAGTCGCCGTGCCACCTACAAACAAAGCACTCTTCGTTCGTTAGGGCATTTACCGCGCCGCATAGCGTGCATCTCTTTAGTGTATGCGAGGTTATGAGTCGCCTTGTCTCGACTCGAATATCGTATTCATTGGTCCAATTCTTCATCGTGCTACCATCGGGATAAGGCCCCAAAAGGTGCTCTTATACCCGAAATGCCTGCAAAGCTCTCGACTTTGGAAAACGCGCTCCTGTTCCGGTTCGACGGGGAAGACCGCCTTTACACCGACCATCTGGGTCGCCGCGTTATCGTAGATGTCGAGGGCTTCGGGATCATGCGGCTACTTGCCTCCGATCCGCCAGTCCTATCTGTTAGATGTGAGGCTGAACCCCAAGAGTTCTGTCCAGAGTTCGAGAATGGCTCAATAGTCCTTGCAACTTGCTCAGGTGAAGTTTCTGTGCAGGTGCTAAAGGGTAGATCTGAGCCGCTCGATGGTCAGCCGTTCCAGGCGTCGGGAAGCCACGACGGATGCGGATGGGTGGTGCAGGCATCTACTGCTTTCACGGTCGACGACCGGCATGAACTCGCGCCGATGCCGGCGGAAGGCCTTCCGATTCCATTCTTCCGAAACGTACGGGGTAACGGCAACTGGTCGATTGTTCCGGCGTCTTCCGTGTTCTGCGAACCGGCCGACTCATTTTCGATCGACGACGAAAATGGCCTCAAGCAGCGTGGTTTCAAGGTCCAGAACATCACCGCCGTTTCGTTCCTTGAGTCAGAGTTTTCCGACGGAACCCGGTTAGGAGCGCCAGTGGCTAGTCATTTGAATTTGGCCACCTTTGCGGTTTCGGTTCCCGAGGACAATCAAGGCTTGATCCTTCGGAAGACATACGACCGTTTTCACGGCCGCCAGCGCGCAAGAGTGTTTGTGGACGGCGTGTTCGCCGGCTGGTGGTACGAAGCAGGAGAAGACCGCAAACGACGTTGGCATTCCACCGATTTCGGCATCGATGCAAAGCTCACGGCAGGGAAGTCGCAGGTGCAAATAGCGATCGATCCACCCGCCGGTGTCGCTCTGTGGAGTATGAGCCGGTACGAAGTGTTTGCGATGCGGCCAAGGTAGGTGTGGTTTACTGGCGATGAACCGATGTCGGATGGCATTCTACAAAATCAATCCCACGAAAGAATCAAGCGCCAAGCGTCTTTGGTTTCGCTTCTGGCGAACGTTTGCGTGACACTGCTAAAGGTGTTCGCGGCGGTTTTAACGGGGTCGGTCAGCCTTATCTCGGAAAGCATTCACTCCGCCACCGACGTGGCGGTTTCGATGGTCACGTTTCTGTCAGTTCGCGCCGCGGCGGCGCCTCCCGATGAGGACCACCCGTATGGGCATGGCAAGATCGAGAGTTTGGCCGGCTTTGGCGAGTCGACATTTCTGCTGTTGATGGTGGTGTTCATCTTCAACGAATCAATCCAGCGACTGATTCACGGCGCGAAGGCACAGCAGCTCGAAATCGGAATCTGGATCATGGGGTTCAGTGCGTTGGTGAGCCTTGTCGTAGGCCGATATGTACGCCAGGTGGCTCAGAAGACCGAGAGTATGGCCTTAAAGTCGAATGGTCGCCACCAGATCATCGATTTTGTAACCAGCACCGGGGTGTTGGTCGCACTTTTGGTGACGAAAGTTTCAGGATGGAAAAGCGCGGACGCCTGGTTCGCCATGGGGCTGGCCGTATGGATTGCTTATAACGCGATCCAAATCGCGAGAGACGCTGTGCAGCAGCTTATCGATCGCCGCGTATCGGATGACGAAATCGAAAAGATCCATCACATCCTTCAGGCGGATTTTGACCTCATCAGCTACCATCGGCTGCGAACGCGGCACAGCGGCAACGTTCACTACATCGACGTTCACGTCGTGGTGCCAAACACCTGGTCGGTCGTGACTTCCCACGCCCTCGCCGACCGTCTGGAAAAAGAGATGGAATTGGCTCTCCATCCCGCTCAAGCCGTCGTCCACATCGATCCGTACGATCCGGCGAAAGCACGGGAACCGGACAGTATCGAAGGAGCTCCTAAAGAGCGCAAGCGGATCAGCAAGGCATCCTAGATATCGGTAAGGCGAATTTCACGCGGCGGTCGCGGAGGGGACGCAACGGAACGCAGCGGGTCTGGACGGATCCATTCCAGGCTCTTCCATCCTCGCCGCGTCCCGCTGCGATACCATTGCGACCGCCGCGTGAAATTTAATCGACCGGTTCCACGAGCCTCCCGGTAATCTTCAGCCATGCACCCCTACTTGCTGAAAGGCGTGAGCCTCGGCCCGACCGTCGTCAAGCGCTTGGTCGAATTAATTCCCGCTTCTAAGATCGACACGGCGCTAAGCGACGATCGATTTACCATCCGTGAAGTGGTCGCTCATCTCGCGGATTGGGAGGTGCTATTCCGGGCCAGGATGGAGCTGGCGCATTCTACGCCGGGCTCACCCATTACGACTTACGACGAGGGGGAACGGGCGATCGAGAGGAACTATTCAGAATTGGACCTGCAGGAGCAGCTGGATCTCTACGCAGCCGAACGCGCCAAGACCGTTGCTTTTCTTTCCTCCCTAACGCCGTCGGATTTCCGCTTGACGTATGTCCATCCGGCCATGGGCGTGATGGTCATCGAAGATCAGGCCAACATGTTGGTTGGACACGACATGTACCATGTTGAGCAACTCGCCGCTTATTTGAACGGCTGACTGCTCGGCCGAATCTTCGAAAAATGGACCCTGGGAGGCCCCAACGTCGTCGGAGCAATACGAGATCACCTCTTGGAGAGCTTCGATGCAAAAAGAACTATTAGTTATCGCCTTGTCGGTTACGATCGCGGGTCTGGCAAATGCCCAGGCCGTTCGCGTACCCTCCCACGACTCTGCCATCGACGTGTGGGGCAACTACTTTGACGCGGACCACAAAATCACTTTTTCGGGCAAGGTCACAGGAATCGAAAAGGTTAAGCCGGCAACGAGCCGCGACACCGAAGTAACCCTCCTCGTGCGGAAGCCCGGGGGCAGTGGGACTTGGGTTGTCGACCTTGGCCCTTCTTGGTTCGTGGACCATCAGAACGCGAAGGTTCGAGTCGGCGACCGAGTCCAGGTCACCGGATCGAAAGCGCTGATCGACGGAAAAGGGATCGTCGTTTCGTCTCAAATCGTCGTGAACGGCAAAGGCGGTCCTGTTCTTGCGCTTCGGCGATTAAGCGGCAGAGCCTACTGGGTCGGTACCGAAGTGGCACAAAATCAGACCATTCCAACTGGGCCAAACGTGGTCAAAGGGACCATCTCGGGCTTCCAATCTTACACGTTGAACGACGTTCCATATCAGTCTGCGGTTGTCCAGACGGCGGGTGGCTCTACGCTCGTCGACCTTGGTCCGACGTGGTATTACGGCCAGCAGAACCTGAGCTATCAGGTTGGCGATGGCGTAACCGTCGTAACAGGTCCGAACCCGATTACGATCGGTCCAAATCTCATGGTCATGCCGACGTACTCGATCTACAATGGACCGAACGTGTACACCCTTCGGTACGGAAACGGAATCCCCGTATACAACTGGGGCGGTCAATAGCCGGCGGCGGCAGCTTGGCGTGCTCGTTCCTCTTCGAGCATGCGTTGCTGTCGCTTCACGCGTTCCGGAACGACGGCTTCTCGCGGCGCGGCCGGTTGGAAATCGTAACCATCGACGCCCAAACCGGCTAAGACGCTCTGCTCGATGGGCGAGTAGTCCTTGTCTGGCCGGTTGAAACTCATTGGTGCGGCGAGCCGAACCGGCGGGTTCGTGATAATTCGGATGAGCCGAAGCGGATTTTGGGATGCCGCATGAAGCAGAAACGGATGCAGCAAGAACACATCGCCCGCCTTGGCCGTTGCTTCCTCGAACTGGTTGCACTGCCGGATTAGGTTCATAAATCCGAAATCTCCCGGCAAAACACCCTCAGGATGGTCGGCCAGGAATTTGGCAATGACAGGTACGGAGTCCGTTGCGATGTAGGTTGGGCCGCCATGATGCACCACGTCGGTCCAATTGACGAAAACGAGCAACCCCTGCTCCGGCGAATCCAAGAAGTGCCTGAAGAAATCGCCATCCTTGTGCCAACCAGGCGTATCCGGACCGGCGGGCTGCCACGGCTCGTCGGCACGAATACCTAGGTTGACGATGAATCCGTCAGACCATTTGCACGGCTGTCCCAGTCGTTCTTCGCCGCCTGATAGATCGCACATCGCATCGTACACACGGGGCGCAAATTCGCTGACCGTGACTTCTTTCGAACTCCCCATGTGGATTCGCTGTTCGACCCACGTTGTTTTGTCATTTGCGTCGTAACCAAGGCGCTGAAAGCAGTCGCGAGACCATTGTTCGGCCGTTTCCAAGGTGAACGCGCCCTCAATTTTCACATAGCCTTTTCGAATAAAGTGATCGACGTCGTCGTCAGTCAGCAAGCGGCGTTTCATGACACGGCGATTTTACGCCGAACCGGCATCGAACGGAGCCTAGTTCAGAAAATTGACGGGCGTTACTCGTGTGTGGGCTGCGCGGTACGAGACGCCCGTCGGGAGTCAAGCTTTTCGGCTATTGGTCCTGAAGCGTTAGGAACGTGGACGTACCGACGTCCAACAAGGTCGTCGCCGCACCACCGCTAAGTGTGATCTGCTGGCTGATAATAGGGGTCTTCGTGCCCGCGATCGTTTCTGTAACCGTGTAGGTTCCGGAGGTGAACGATCGATAGGCCTGGCTGACGTTGCCGAGAGTAACCGCCGTGTAGATCGGAGTTTGGGTTGCAAGGCTGTTACCCGCCGGTATGACGTAGAAGTCAACAGAGGCCGATGAGCCTGCGGCAGCTTTCACAAAGCGGATCGATCCTTGCGTGCTCCCAAGGTGATCGCTATCTTGAAGCACCATCAGAGCCGGTCCGCTTGCCGATTGATAGCCTATAGCCGTGTAAAAGCTGTTAAGGGTGTAAGGCGACGACTGGTTGATGAGTGTCGCGCCGGTTGACGCATCTGTGAAGATAACGGTGCGATTTCCGTTGTTGAACACTTGGTAGTTGGATACGTTTTGGAAGGTGTTCACGCCGGTTATCAGCCCGCCATCGACCGTAACGTTGACCGTGGCGGGAGTTTGCAAGGCATCCACGACCCGAATACGCGGGTTCGATGCGGTGCCCAAAGTTGGAGAACCACCGCATCCGCTCACGGCAACCAAAGCCGCCGCAGCCGATGCGATGCCTAGACTTAATCGAATGTTCATGGTCTTTCTCTTGATGTAGCCCGCTTCGGCCAACATGCTTCGCATCGGCACGGTGCAGAGGCTCGTGCGATAAAGACCACCTGGTATTAATACGTGTTCCTACGGTTCAACAAACACGTGGACGCAATCATTCCCCACCCGGCCTTTTGGCCGGTTTGAGTTAAAAGGTCGCTTCGACTGGCGAGATACCTGCAGACATAATCGCAAACTGGTCATGTACAATGGTCAATATGAAAACCGTCACGGTAACGGAGTTTAAGAGTCATTGCCTCCAAATGTTGGAGGAAGTGCGATCAACCGGTGAGACCATCGAGATCGTTAAACGGGGTAAGCCGCTGGCGACTGTCGTTCCCGCCCGAACCGATGTCAAATATGTCCCGGGTAAATTCAAAGACTCGATCGAGATCGTTGGCGACATTATGGTCGATGGTGTAGACCTCGGCATTGTATGGGAAGCAATGCAGTGATCGTGCTTGACACTCATTGCTGGATTTGGTTTCAATCCGGTGATTCTCGCCTGACGCCATCAATCGCGAGCAGAATAGGTAGAGACTCGATTTTGTCAGTGGCAACGATCTGGGAGACACTGCTACTGGTTGAGAAAGGGCGGATTCGAACCGGTCTTCCTCCGGAGCAAACCGTGCGAAAGTGGCTGGCGGAATCACCCATGCGGGTTATTCCCATCGATACTGAAATCGCAATTCTGTCCCGGACTCTTCCTTTTGAGCACGAAGACCCAGCAGATCGCTACATCGCAGCCACGGCGATAGCCAACGGTTCAGCCTTAGCCACTTTGGACTCCCGACTTCTCAAGTTGAGCTGGCTAAAAACGATCTCTTGAGTCTTCCGTTAAGCTAGAGTTGACGCCAACTTGCCGAACGCGCTCTTGCCCGCATAGACGGCAGTGTCGCCGAGAATCTCCTCGATCCGCAGGAGCTGGTTGTATTTGGCAACGCGTTCGGTCCGATTCGGAGCCCCGGTTTTGATCTGGCCGCAGTTCGTTGCCACGGCTAGGTCCGCGATGGTGGTGTCTTCGGTTTCGCCTGAGCGATGGCTCATCACCGAGGTATAGCCGGCACGCTTTGCCATATCGACAGCGGCAAGGGTCTCGGACAGGGAACCGATCTGATTGACCTTAATCAGGATCGAGTTGGCAATGCCTTCGGCGATGCCGCGCGAAAGGCGCGTCACGTTGGTCACAAACAGATCGTCTCCCACCAATTGAACCTTGCTGCCCAATGCGTCCGTGGCCATTTTCCAACTCTTCCAGTCGTCCTCGGAGCATATGTCTTCGGCCGAGATGATGGGATACTTTTCACAGAGCTCGACTAAATACTCGACTTGCTGCTCGCCGCTTCGCTCACGGATCGCGCCTGACTTGTAAACATATTTATCGCCCTTGTAGAACTCGCTGGCGGCGGCGTCGATTCCCAGATAGATATCCTTGCCCGGGGCATATCCGGCTTTGGAGATGGCGTCTAGGATGTAGTCGAACGCCAATTCCATCGATTCCAGATTCGGGGCAAATCCTCCCTCATCGCCGACAGCCGTATTCAAGCCCTTCGCTTTCAGTACGGACTTGAGTGTATGGTACACCTCGCAACCCATCTGAAGTGCTTCCGAAAAGGAGGAAGCGCCAACGGGAAGAATCATGAATTCCTGGAAATCGACGTTCGAATCGGCATGGGCGCCGCCGTTCAGGATATTCATCATCGGGACGGGAAGCGTCTTCGCAGTGACGCCGCCGACATAGCGATACATCGGCAAATGAACGTGGTTTGCGGCGGCCTTCGCCACGGCGAGAGAGACGCCGAGAATGGCATTCGCTCCGAGCTTGCTTTTATTGGGCGTCCCATCCATGGCGAGAAGTTCGGCGTCGATCGCGGATTGGTCAGTTGCGTCGTGATCGAGAAGGTTCGGGGCGATGATGTCGTTCACGTTTTGAACTGCCTTGAGCACGCCTTTGCCGAGATAGCGCTTCTTGTCTCCGTCGCGCAATTCAACGGCCTCAAATTGCCCGGTGCTTGCGCCGCTCGGAACAGCCGCCCGTCCAACACTGCCTCCGTCCAAAAGGACGTCTACTTCGAGGGTTGGATTTCCCCGGCTGTCAAGAATCTCACGCGCGCTGATGTCGGCTATAAAAGGCATGCCAAAAGCGTACCCGCGAAGCTTGACGACGCCATGTGCGGGTTTTGCACTACCGCGGTCGATTGGTCTGGCGTGCCTGGGTAAGCTACGCTCCGGCCATGGCTCTCGCACTGGATAAAGAGAATTACTTCCTTCACAAATTGCACTCGCTGACGGGAGTTGTCCCGGTGGGCTATTACATGGTCCAGCACTTGGTGTTGAACTCATTCACGATTGCAGGCCCCGAGAAGTTCAATGCGGTTATCGGATTCTTCGAGTCCATGCCGAAGTTTTTCCTCTTAACTCTCGAGATCTTTATGATCTGGATTCCGCTGCTGTTTCACGCGATATACGGCATGTTCATCGTGTATCGAGCCAAGCCCAATTACTTCGGCAGCGTTTACGGCTGGTCAAGAAACTTGATGTACACGTTGCAGCGTTGGACGGGCGTGTTCCTGTTCTTCTTCTTGATTCTGCACGTAACCACAACCACCGGCCAGAAATACTACACCGGCAAAGCTTCCGTCGTCGAATTTGATGCCTGGTACACAAAACTATCCTCGCCGCCGTATCTGTGGCTGATTTTGTACATTTTAGGCGTCGCCGCCGCCTCGTTCCATCTCGGATCTGGAATCTGGAACTTCTGCGTGCGGTGGGGAATCACCGTCTCCGATAAAGCCCAAAACGCGGTACAGAAATTCTCATTCGTGTTCTTCGTGGTAGTAACCCTAATCGGCTGGGCCGCCTTAGGCGGTTTCCTTATCCACGGAAATCGCAACTCAGCGTCACCCGATTCCGGCACCACGCAGGTGATGGGACAACGGCATTCGGTAGTCGCCACCAAGCTTTAGAGTGTTCTGTAGATGCGGGATGGCTCGTACCCGCGTTCGGGCCGGATGGCCTGTCGATAATTGGGTTCAAGCCGCTGTCTGGGTACGCGGGTACGAGCCATCCCGCGCCTACAGATGCCTCTGGTCCTCATAGACTGAATGGCATTAGACGATCGTCCGCGCTCCGGTTACTGCATTACGATGTTGATCGCTTCAATGACCTGATCTACGTCGGGTAGCGAGGCGTATTCGTAGATCGGGTTGAATCCTATGTGGACGTCGTCGCGGGCGACTAGCTGCGGGGGAGAGAGGAAGTGATTCCAACGTTCGGGGACGCTGGTGATCTCGGAAATAATCGCTTGACCGAAGCCGCACGTGCGATTGTCTTCATGCACCACTACTAATCGGCCTGTCTTTTCCAGCGACGCCACGATCGTGTCGTAGTCGCACGGAACAATCGATCTAAGGTCGATGATCTCCACGCTTGCGCTTACTTTAGAAGCCGCTTCGTGCGCGAGTTCCAGACAGTTGCCCCATGTCACCAACGTGACGTCGTCGCCGGCTGCCACGACCTTCGCCTTGCCAAACGGCAAAGGCTCAACCTTTGGCACTTCCATCTGAACGCGGAAAATATGCTTCGGAATGAGGATAAAGCAAGGATCCTCCCCATGTATCGCCGTCCAAAATAGCCCGGCGGCATCTTCGGGGGTGGAAGGAATGGCGACCTTAATGCCGGGAACATGCGCAAGCCAAGATTCGCTGCTGTGGCTGTGCCAGAGCGAGCCACCGGGCAGATACGCGCCGTACGGCGCATAGATGACCAGCGGGCACTTCCATTCGCCGTACGATCGCCAGCGAAGAGTCGACATGTTCGTCGTAATCTGGTTCCAGCCTGGAGCGATAAAGTCGACGAACTGCAGTTCAAAAACCGGATGGTAACCGTAGGCCGCCATTCCGACGGCCACACCCATAATCGTTGCTTCCGCAAGCGGTGAATTGAAAACCTGCTTTGGAAAGCTCTCGCTGAGTCCCTTGGTTAACCCGAACACTCCACCCTTCGGATCCTCGATATCTTCGCCGAAGAACACAACGGTCGGATCCTCTTCGAGCGCCTTCCGGAACGTGGTGTTAATCGCGCTGACCATCGTGGTTCTTTGCCCGGACTGAATGGGCGGCATCGATGGCTTTTGTTCCTGGCCGAAGCACTCCGTTAGCTTGTCTGTTGGCGCAGGGTCCTGTTCCTTCTCGGCCCGAAGGTAATCCTGATCGACGATCTTAGCGGTCTGCTCCTGGATCTCGCCCCATTGAACCTCAGTCAGTTCACCGGAATCGATCAGATCGTCGACTAGCAGCCGAATCGGATCGCGCCGGTTCATCTCCTCGATATCTTCTGCCTTGCGATAGATCCGATGGTCGTCACTAGAGGTATGCGGGGCGAGCCGATCGATATCCGCCCAGATGACGGTCGGGCCTCCGCCGTTTCGTGCCTTCTCGACGGCTGCCAAACCGGCGTTGTAGACCTCATCGGGGTACCTGGCGTTGATTTTGACGACCATGTCGCCGTTCAAAATTCCGAGGTTGAAGGGAAGAAACTTCTCCGTCGGAGTCGAGATGCCGTATTTGTTATCCTCTACAACGAAGATAACGGGAAGCTTCTCTTGGACGGCAAAAGCTATGGCTTCGAAAAACTCTCCCTGCCGTGAGGCCGCATCACCGACCGTTGCGAGGCAAACCGACTTTTCTCCGGCCATCTTCATCGACCATGCGGCGCCGCAGGCGGGCAACAGCGAGCCTCCCGTTGGCGTGCACACGCTGAAAATGTTCTTCTCGCGAGAAGAGTAGTGACCGGGCATTTGACGCCCGCCCGAACTGCTGGTTTTCTTGGCGAAATAGGCCAGAGCCAGCTCGTAGTTGGTCAGACCGCGCGCCAATACGATCGACCGGTCTCGGTAGTAAGGAAAGATGTAATCTTCCGGCTTCAGAGTTAAGGAGAGTGCGCCGAGCGCCTCGTGCCCCAGGCCACTGACTTG
>Ga0206967_1085_pt1 | contig 19920 bp, 25 predicted proteins | sample Alteio_BWOrgHeat_24_FD_153259 | JGI IMG/M metagenome (GOLD analysis project Ga0206967, IMG submission 153259) | Enriched cells from forest soil in Barre Woods Harvard Forest LTER site, Petersham, Massachusetts, United States -... | ecosystem: Environmental > Terrestrial > Soil > Temperate forest >...
AAGTCCCGCCGGTGGAGGATGCCCAGATGCCACCGTAGTCATACTCGGCAGCGTGAAGGGTGACCGACATGCTGAAAGCCCGAGAGTAAATGTCTCAGCGGCTGGGGAAACCCGGTCGGATCCGTCAGGAGGCTAGCCACTTGGCAGGCCGCAGCGAAAGAGCGAACCAGAGAAGCCCCGAAATGCGGGGCCCACCTGAAACGGATGGTGGGACTATTGGGAGCGCCGAGCCGGTCCTAAAGCGGCGAAGGCCAGTGTCGTCAGCCATGGCCCTGGGCATAGATGGCAGACGAGATCCCCGGGGTCGTAGAGGGCGGCATGTCAAGAAGGAACATACAGTGAAAGCACGGAACCAGTCATGGGCGGCCGGGATGGTGATTCCGGCGAAGGCATTGCGTATAAGCTGCGCTGCAGTGAAGTCGCGGTGTGCCCATGAGTGGGGCAGATGGGGCCGAGTAAGCGAAGATGAACCGGGACAACACAACCCGGATCGGAGCGAGGGCCCCTGGGGTAGAGCGGCGTTGGCTGCTCGCACGGTGGTACGTTTGCGCGCGATGCCCCCGACTCTGAGCGGGGACTCTGTCGTTGAAAGCGGAACGTACGAAGGGCAGATGCAAACCGATCGACACCGATTGGTGTCCCTCGGGAAGGCGCTGTCTGACATACCGGCCTTGAAGCCGTACTGCGTCGGTTTCCATGTGGAATCGGTCCGCGCCATTGCTCTACCCGATCCGCTCAATGAGGCCGAATGTATGGCTGCAATTTCGACCTGCACAGTCAGAACCGAAAAAGAATGCTTGGCATATAGGGGCGTCCATGTATGAGGCCGGCTGCGGGCAACCCCGACGATTTCGGCAAACATTAAGCAGTGGCGACCACTGATAAGATATATTTCTTCTACGAAGCAGTGACCACTAATAACGGCTTGCGAGCGCTACCCGCCCCCGAGAAGCATGACTACCCTGCAGAGGGTCCCCGGCTGGGTCTCCTCAGGCTATCGATTTGATTCTTAAAGAAGTTCCAGCTCGCGAGCGCTTCCCCCACTTTAGCGCATTCCCTCAGCGCTCGCGGCATCAAGGCGGCCATAAGCCAGCCGGCAAGGGGGATAAGTAGCAAAAAGGGTAGGACGCCCTGACAAGTTCTTCGCCAGCAGGACCGTGGGCGACGAATACGCAATCGCAAGGCGTCTGAGAATGTCGAGTGCCGGGTTTGACTTATCTATTCCAAGCCGTATTACTGGGCACACGGCGTTATCGAAGGCGCCTCGGTTACGAGCCCCCGCTACCAAATTTTCCCGGCTACTCCCAAGTACGCCCTTCTAAGCCGCGGCATCCCTGGCTGAGGCGACGAGACCAGTCATCTCCGCTGGTGCTGTAGAAATCGCGCTTCCCATTCGGCCCCGTAGCCGCAGCGGCGGCACTCATGGCGTTCGTCAAAGAGTCCGACTCAGCACGGACCTGCGAACGCACCGAATCGCCTCTCGACCGCCGATTTGGAAACGCACACGGTTCCAGCCGGTGGGTTGCGCGCACGGCGCCTGCGCCTGGTCCTCTACGCCCTACTCACACTACAGATTTTGTACGCAGTACGCACGCTGAATCTGACGTCATTGTCCAACGCGAGTTTCGACGTGTTTGTGCGTGAGATGCACGGAAATTCCCTCACGATTCTTAGTTGTCTCACGACATCTCTTCGTGTTCCAATGTTTGAATTGACCTCCCCTGCCCATCGCAGGCAAGCAGGCAGCAGTTTGATTCGCACCTGCGTATGCGTACGGATTCGGTTCAACATTGACGGTGGCAAAAACAAAGCCTATGATCTCCAACAGATCCGCCCTTGGCAGTAAGCTTGCTCTCACTGATTCAGAGCTCGCCGAACCCCGGGGCTTTTCTTTTTTGCGGCACAGCAGCCTAACATTGGCCGCGGTGCTCGTTGATGCGGGTTTCTTCCTCAAACGTGCTGCGCGCATCTACGGCCATCAACCGCCCGAGGCGACTGCAAAGCAACTGCATCGCATTGCCCTCGATCATCTCAACGACGAACAAGGGCATCGGGTGGCTCGCCTGTATCGAATCTTCGTTTATGACGCGCCCCCGGCGGAATGGAAAGGTCACATGCCGATCAGTAAACAGGCGGTTGACTATGGGCGCTCGGACTTGGCTCAATGGCGCAACGCATTCCATCAACACTTGAGGAGTCTGAGGAAGGTCGCTCTGCGCCTCGGCCACATACCCTCTACACAGGTTCATTGGCAGCTGCGGCAGGACTCGCTCAAAGCACTCGTAAGCGGACGGCGAGACTGGGGAAGCATCTGCGATGATGATTTCAGACTGGACCTTCGCCAGAAGGGCGTCGATATGCGCATCGGGTTGGACATCGCATCACTCGCGTATAAACGGCAGATCAACCAATTGATTCTGATTTCCGGTGACTCCGATTTTGTGCCTGCAGCGAAGCTGGCCCGACGGGAGGGAATCGATTTCGTGCTAGACCCGATGTGGTCTACGATCCGGCCCGATCTCCACGAGCACATCGACGGTCTCAAGAGCGTATGCCCGCGACCTGGTAAACCCAACGTGTCGATGGCCAACATGATCGGCCATTGACTACCCCGTCTCGCTTTCAGTCACCATCTGAGATCGCGAACACCAGAATGTCGAGTGCCGGGTTTGACTTATCGGACATTTGTGAACCGGCTGCCTTGTGCTTTTCTTTTCTTTTTTACTTTCTATTGAACGGCCAATTCCTTCTAGTGCATGCGTTGATAGGTGGTAGGTGGAACTCTGTGTCACATTCTGGCCAGTCTCGCGCAGCCGCTGGGGCGCTGAGCACCAGTTAACCAGTGCAACAACTTTGCGTGGTCTGTGATTTCAAAGTGTACCCCACAGGTGCCGACTTGAGATTTACGATTGCCCTTATTCTCCTACTGGCCTTTTTGGCGTGGGGTGGTTACTACATCATGTGGGCGTATCAGAGCGCTTCTTTTTCCGTTCCTGCTGCTCTTCCCATGAAGGCTGTGTATGAAACGCACGCGATGCTTGCATTCCCACTCGGGGTTGCACTAGCAACCATTGGGGTGCTGCTGTTCTTGGTCGTTCGTCGTCGTATGTAGGCTCGGGAGCAAAGCCTTAAGTGCGATAACACCGGCTCCGGTACCGATCACTCCAGTGGTACCTCCGGTTACCGAACCTGTGCTATGAGTGAACCAAACTTTTCTCACTTGATCGAGATCGATGAAAGTGCTCGGTTGCTGAGGATCCATCGAGTCTTTCCGGACGGACGTCGGCATCTCTTCACAGAAACGCCGTTACCGCCTTGCACAACGGGCCCGAAGGGTTCTCAGTACGAGGAGTTCGCTCGCTTGCTTGGAGAAAATATTCTCCTGGATTCACCCCCAGCGAGGCGAGTTCTCGGCCCTTGAGGAACAGCCGGCAACGCATCGACTATCAGCTCTTCTCACTGAGATCTGCGGTGAAGCCGATGCCGCGGCGCTTGGATGGTGGCGGGTTGGTGAGCTCGCGGATCGCCGAGAGGATGGCGGTGATGGCCTCGTCGTGGTGTTGGTACTTGCGCTCCAGCTCATCGAGCTTGCGGGCGAGCACGGTGTTGGAGGCGAGCAGCTCACGCAGCCGCACGAAGGCACGCACGACATAGAGACTCATCTCGATGGCCGTGGGGCTGTTCAGGGTGGTGGCGGCCATGATGGCGCCGTGCTCGGTGAAGGCGTAGGGCGGGAAGCGCGGATCGCGGTGCTTCTGGGAACCGGTCGCAATTTGCGACCGGTTCAGGGCCTCGACTTCGTATGGTGTGACGATCGGACCTTCATCCATCAAGGCAGAAAGACTCAACGTCCAATAACTCAAATAACTCAAGCCCGGTACCATTCTTCCCCGCAAGCTCCGGTTGGACGCTCACGATGTGCTAGACCCGTGCGACCTGCTTACGCAGCCAACGCTCCACGGCGCGATCGCGAGCCATCAGCACCCGCAGTCCGTCACGGATCACTTCGCTTTCCATGGCGTATTCACCCGAAGCGACTTTCGTCCTCACTTCCTACTCCTAGGGCGGCTTCCTCTTCTAAGCAGTGGCGACGACTGATAAACATACCGTCTATAAGCGGTTTTTATGTGAAATAATACCGTTTTTGAACGTATAAATTACTTAAAGTCACCGTCTAAATACGGTACATTTGTCCCCATGGCAACGAGACAAACTCATCTCCTGGCGGCAAGCCAGATTGACCGCAAGCTACGGCCATTACGCGAGATCGCCGACACCCTCCGTGGCTCGGGCGCAGGGGGCTGGATTCGAGCTGTGCGCCAGGCGCTCGGGCTTACAACCAAAGGGCTCGGACAACGTATGCATCTCAAGCAGCAGAGCGTCGTCCAGTTAGAAAAAAACGAACGAGTGGGTGCGATCACCCTGACATCGCTTCGACGTGCCGCCGAAGCCCTGGATGCAGAACTCTTTTATGTGATCATCCCGCGAAAACCACTACGCGAAACGATTTTTGAACGTGCAAAGGAAGTCGCGCGAAAACGGATCGCGCCAGTTGCTCACTCCATGGAACTCGAGGCACAGGGTCTTGTTGACAAGGAGCTGTCGGAAAGAATCGTGGAACTTGCTCACGAACTGGAACGTAATTCCCGAGACCTATGGCGCTAACCGGCGCACACGCTCCGGGCGCGACGCCGCTGAGCGAGGAAGGCCTCCTTGGTCTAAGAATCGCAAGCATCACGACGCAGGCAGAGCTCAACGAGGCCGAGGCTCAAAACATTCTCCGAGGCCAGGAGTGGGGGCGCCGATCGCGGACATCGACCTTACCGGGAATGTTGACCGACGAATACCTCTTACGACTTCATAGCCGGATGTTCGGAGACGTCTGGAAGTGGGCTGGAAAGTTTCGCGGGCATGACACGAATATCGGTGTTCCGTCGCATCGGGTACGGACGGACCTTCGGCAGCTTTATCAGGAAGTGCTAGGCTGGCTGGAGTATGACTCTTACCCGCCTGATGAGATTGCCATTCGCCTTCACTATCGAGTTGTGACAATTCACCCTTTTCCGAATGGGAATGGCCGGCACGCTCGTATGTTGGCGCACATGGCCATGACTCGGCACTTCGGCCTGGAGCCGCTCCCCTGGGGTGGGGGGCAGCTGCACGACCTCGATGCGATACGCAAGGCATACATCGACGCATTGGTCGCTGCCGATAATCGGGATTTTGAACCGCTCCTAGCATTCGCGCGTTCCGGACCTAACAGTCAATGAGCGTTAACAGACGGTGGGTGAAGCTGTAATGCCCATGGCATGAGAGGATTGATCACCCGCATCATGCTCCTTCAATGAGCCCAGCGGACAACGAAGCCTCGTGATCGTCGCGATGGTCCGGTAGACCTTCAATGAGGCCGCAGCGTGGACAACCAAATAGCCGGCTGCGTGCTCTTCAATGAGCGTTCTGCTGCGGACAACGGCGTCTCATGAGCACCTTAACTTGCTTTCCCTTCAATGAGGCCGCGGCAGAAAACCTGCGCGATCAGAGAAGCTGCTGCTCCGCACTGCGCCCTTCAATGAGGCCGCAACATTCTGCTGCAAACAACGAGATCGCACGCGGTAGCTTCGCTTTTCGATGCCGCGTTCCTTCAATGAGCGTTCTGCTGCGGACAATGGTACCCCTTAGGGACCGTGCCGAAACAACAGTTTTCCGCCGCGAGACGTAAGCACCCAAAGTGCTTTCCTTCGCCGAGCACCAATGGGAAGACCCAGATGCGATATTCGTCGACCGAGACGACGCGGTCGGCACCGCGGGCCTCGATTACTCGCAGCAGGTCACCAAGACAACCAAGCTCACCAACAAGCTGCTGGTGCAATCGGGCGTCAACGACTTCGCAGTCGCGGTGAACATGACCCGGACGCTGGTGCTGAGTGTTGGCTACGGAGTGCGCTACAACAGCGCGCTACCGACTGGAACGAAATAACCAGCTCTTCACCGTCAACACCTTGAGTGCATGTGGCGGGCCCCGCTGCGGTCGACAACTCGACGACCGTCAACTTCGTCTACAGCTTCAACCCGCCGCCTCTCGCCAAGTGATCCGTGCGTGAGGGGGCGCGGCATAGAGCTTGCTTGCACTCCAGCTTTCCCCGCCAGCGAGCGGGGAGTCGCACTGGACCGCAGTGTACATTTGTAATGCCAAAGCCACGAGCGGCTGCCTCCCTCAAGCCATACCTCTCCAGATGCGTGCCGCGTAATGCCGATATAGTCGGCTCGGTGGATCACACTATTCTCCGCCGCCAGCGAAGACACCTAACGCGCGGGCACTCCGATCCGCTGCTGGGCAAAGGGGGGCTCCCGGCTCGTCCAGAAACGGACATTCTCGCGATGTCCCTGGCCGGTGTGACGCTTGATCTGACGTTCCGGCACTTCACTGACACAGTGGGCACTGAGAAAGTCGATGAAGCTCCGCACCGCCGGCAGCAGCCCGCGGCGGGACGGGAAGACGACCTGGATCTCGCACAGGGGCGCCAGGAAATCCGGCAGCACGATATCCAACAGCCCGTCCCGGATCTCGTTCAGGCAGGCCGACAGTGGCAGTTGCGCGATCCCCAGTCCGCCCACCGCGGCCTGGCGAATCACGACCATGTCATCCGCTATCAGTGTCGGCTCGTGGCGGATCTGGATCTCCCGCTCTTCGGGATCCACCAGTTTCCACACGTGGGGCCCCTGGAGGGATCCGTAGCTGAGGGTGCCCTTCTGCGCTGCTTCCGCCGGTGATGTAGGCCGCCCGTTGCGCTCGAGAAATCCGCGGCTCGCGACCAGCACATGTTGAATGATACCGAGCGACCGCATGATCAACGCCGAGTCCTCGGTGGGCACCTGCCGGACCCGGATGCACAGGTCGAAATTCTCCTCGATATCGATGCGCCGCTCGGTCGCCTCGAGCGCGATCCGAACCTGCGGATTCTTCTCCACGAACTTCGGAATCAACGGGGCGACGAGCAGTTGCCCGATAATGGGAGGACAACTGACACGGATCATTCCCGCGGGCGTCGCGCGAGCACAGGCGACCCGCTCATAGGCCGCTTTGGCTTCCGCAACCATTTTCACACAATACCCGTGAAACTCCGTGCCGATATCGGTCACCGCGAAGTGTCGCGTCGTACGCTGTACCAACCGGACACCGAGGCGCTCTTCGAGCTGGTTCACCCGGCGACAAATGCTCGACCGGGCCACTCCCAGTGCCCGCGCGGCTCCCGTGAAGCCGTTGTGCTCGACCACGTGACAGAAAATATACAGATCGTTCAAGTCGTGCATGGGGTCCTCGTGCTCGCTCCGGCTTGACGCCTCTCGAAACGCGCCTGCCACAGTCCCACACGCGCAACCGGCCATGAGCCGGTGACGCGATTTGCAACACTGACGTCTGCTAAGACGCTCAACCGGATGTTTTTTGCCATTGAACTGCAACTCGCCCACTTCGGGATCCATTTCCCGGTGGCGCCGGGGTCACGCAGTTTCAACCGCCCAGAAGCAATGTGACTGACCATTGGCTCCGATACGACGTCGAGACCTTTCTTCAGCGCGACGTCTTCCCGGAATTCTGGCCCTCCCGCCAAAGACGGAGATTCAACTCGCAGGAATCTCCGAGGATTCCGGCGGCGGCTGGCCCGTTGTGGCCGTCGAGGTAACCGCGTCGACCTGCGGGACTTGCGCAGATCCGTTCACCCCCGTTCCGCCTTCCTCCGTTGAAGCCTTTGCTGGCTGCTCCGCCGCTTTCTTCGCAGTACTTTCCGCATCCTTCTCACGCTCGAACCGACGGTCGCTGCTGAGCTTCACCATGTTGAGGGCAAGCGCGATGGCCAGCACGACACTCCAGAGCTTCGATACGCCTGTGAGGCCCGCCGACAAATCGATGACGTTTTGCTGTGACTGGACCAACCGAAGAACGGAATCGATGGATCCGAAATAGTAGTCACACCGCTCAGATAGTGCGTTCAGCTCGCTGTTAGTCAGATCGGGGACGCGGAAGGCCAGTTGGTGTGCATTCCCGATGAAAAGGCTTATGGGGAGTCCCAGGCGATAGTCAGGGTCCGTGAAATCACCACTCTTCAGAAGATGCTCGCGCGCATCCAGCAAGTGACTGACCATTGCATTGAGATAGGGAAGTAACCTTTCGCAGCTGAACGATGCGCCCATCTCCGTGGGAATAGCGGGACTAGGCGTAACGGTGAGAGACCAATCGCCATTCTTCGACAATCTCGTGCAGGTCTCGGCGGCCTGACCGTAGTAGGTAAGGGCCTTATCCAACTCGCTGTCGGCGGCCACCTCGGCGATCTGCATTCGATAGTCCGTCTTTGAGGTGAATAGCGCGATTCCTGCCAAAAAGATGCCTATCGCCGAAATCAGGGTCGTGGCCTGGCTAATGTAGGTGTATCCGACCTTACTGATGCGAAGCAGGCGTTCACAGACAAGATATGCGATGAGCCACGTCAGGAAAAAACCGACTGTTGCCCACGTCACCACGGTCACTGCTGAGTGCAGTTGATCATCTGCCTTGCCGAGCTCCACGCGCGCAGTGGCCCACTCATCGTCCTCATCCACCTTCGACTTGACGCTCACCTGTATATTCGGAATCGCTTTGTCGAAGAATTCCGTATCCGCAGCCGGAGTGGGCAACCAGGTCGTGCCTGGGATCTGCAGCAGGTCGGCCTGCAAATACCAGGTCGGCCCCTTTGGATCGAAGATGATCAGCTCGTGCCGGATCACGGGAAACGGCTCGTCGTTGAACTTTCGACTTGCCGTGAATCTGCGATAGAAACGGTTCTTTTGAATTTGCCGAAACGCCGCGTGGGTGGCGCCCGGGTCGAGCAATTTTTGACGCTCTTCGGCTGTCGGGGCACTTTCCCTGTAGCTGGCCAGGAGAATCAGCGCCGAGGGCAATCGGGAGTCCTGCAACCGATACTCGTTCCCATGCCGCTCATACAGTTGCCATCGCCACGGAAGATCCAGCTTGAATCGCCCGTAGTTGAGCTCGACCGCTCGCGATCCTCCTGGCAGGTAGTGGTATTCGTAACGCAGCGCAAGATACAAAGCTAATAGAACCCCCGCTGCGAGCGAAGCGGCAAGCAACGCTCGCTTGCCCCATCGGGTCAGGAAGATTTTGGCTGGGTGAGCCATAGGTGCGTTCCCCGAGATGACAGAGCTCTCTGCCTGGCGGCCAGGTATGTCGCTGCGAGTATTGTGTTCCCAGTATAGTGCGTGACAGACGAGCGGCGTAACAGCGTGTTTCTGGAAGTTCCGCAAGCGGGATAGATGGTTACCTGAAGAGTGCGTGTTGTCATTGTTGAGCTCGTCCCACCTGAGTGCGTCGAAAGGATCGGCTGGTAAAAATCTGCGCAAGAGGCCAGCAGCTGTGACGCGACGACCAGCGCGACGCTCAGTGGGACAGCAATAGTCTCGGCCCTCGGTTCAGACAATGTCGTATTGACCGGTAGTAGCAGTGCGGCTTTTGCCAGCAAGAACGTGGGCAGTGGAAATGCGGTGACGGTCAGCGGCTACACCCTGAGTGGCAGCGACGCTGGAAACTATACGTTGGTGGAACCTCCGGGACTGACGGCTAACATAACCCCTGCGCCTCTGGCGGTAACCGGCATCAGCGCCAACGATAAGGTTTACGACGCCACTACGCTTGCGACGTTGACTGGCACGGCGAGCGTCAGTCCGATCGGCAGCGATCAAGTCGCAGTGAGCGGCACGGGTTTGGGCACTTTCGCCGACAAGAGCGTGGGCACTGGTAAATCAGTAACCGTTACTGGCTATACGCTCACCGGACCTGATACCGGGAACTACCAGATCGAGCAACCCGCCGGCTTAACCGCCAACATCACGCCAGCGACAGTTACCTTAGTTGGGCTCATGGCCGCTGTCACTTCGCCTTCCTATAGTCGTACCACACCGCTTCGACGTTATTGCCGTCGGGATCGTATACAAAGGCCGCGTAGTATCCCGGCCAGTAGTCGCGATAGCCGGGCTTGCCGTTGTCCTTGCCTCCGGCTGCCAAGGCTGCTTTATGGAATTCCTCGACCTGTTTTCGGCTGCTGGCCTCGAAGGCAATGTGCTCGGGCACGACCGGACTCTTCCTGCCAATCCAGAAGTCGGTGTTCTTACCATCGTTGAATCCCGCGTCGTCGTCGTATTCCATGTTGTTGCGGTAGCCGAGCGGGGCGAGGGCCGCTATATAGAAGGCCTTCGATTTAGCGAAGTCGCTGACCGGCACTGAAGTATGGGCGATCATGATTCACTCCTGAGGTCGCAGATTATCTGTCGAGATTGTGCTGGGCATCCTCAACCTTGGCGCAGTGTCGAGGCAGCAACGAGCTTCCGATCAAGTGTGCCGAGTGGAATCTGCTACGGCCGCAAGGTCTCCTTGGGCTCGCCTGCACCCCAGCCGGGGCAGTAATACCGTCACGGCCAAGAGCCTGGTGAGCCAGGCTGTCCAGCCGCTCATGGCAAGCCAAAGCATAGTGCGCCCACCTGCCTGCTAGCACATCACGGGCCTACGGTGGCCTCCGTGCGGCCAAACCGCTCACCGGTGCTGCCCCCGTCCGCAGCTCAGTATCTGCGCGCACCGAGCCGCGCGAGCATCAAGGACAACTCCTCAGGACTTATGTAGAAGTGCTCGCACACCCGTCCCCACAGCATGGCCGTCGGCACATTCCGCTCACCACGCTCCTTCTGCGCCTCGTGCAGAACATACAAAACCACTCGCTCCTGGCGAGTGAGCCCGTCGCGGACGTCGGGGATTGTGTCAGCGTTTCGCTTGCATTTTTGCAACAACACTCCTCCCGGTCACTTGGCAGACAAATGATACGTATCGCAATTGATCACGCCGCCATCGACGATCATCTTCGTGCCTGTCACGTGACGGGAGTCGTCTGAAGCCAGGAACGAGACCGCCGCGGCTACATCTTCCGGCAGCGTAAAATCACCCAGGGGAATCTCGGTTTTCGCTTCCTCGATTACCTGTTCGGGGGATATACCACGCAACTTCGCGGTCTCCTCCGCCTGCCTGAGCCACAATGGGGTGATGATGATGCCCGGGTGAATGGAATTGCAGCGGATATTCAATTTCTCTTGCGCGCAGTGCTGGGCGACCGATTTCGTCAACTGTCGCACCGCCGCTTTACTGCAACCGTAGGCCGTCGCGTAAGGTGTTGCCAACAGTCCGGCCACGGAGGAGAAGTTGATGATCGAGCCGTTACCCGCCCGTCGCATCGCCGGAATGGCTGCACGGCAGCCCAGAAAAACGCCTTCTACGTTCACAGCAAAAATCTTCCGCCACACCGCCAAAGGGGTGTTCTCTGGATTCACCAGGTCCATGGGACCCAAAATGCCGGCGTTGTTGACCAGTATGTTCAAGCGCCCGAAGCGCTTTTCAACTTCCTGGATGACTTGAGTCCAGCGACCCTCGTCGCACACATCCTGCTCGATAAAGGTGAAGCCGCCCTCGGAAGCTGTCGCTTTGCCAACGTCTCGTTGCACATCGGTGATAGCCACTTTGGCGCCGTCGGCGGCCAACCGTTGTGCGACGGCCTTGCCCAAGCCCTCCGCGCCGCCGGTCACTAGAGCGACTTTGTCGTTGAGCCTCTGCATCGCGGTCCCCTCTGGGTATTCGTTCGGTTCAGTATCCTACGCCTTGGACTTTGATCTCATCACAAATCTGCAGACGCCGGTAGCGCAGGCGCACTCCCAGGCAGTTTGCGGGCGGCAGAAAATTCTTTGCGATCGAAATTTTTTGGCTGCGGTGGCCGGACGAAGGAAGTTGGCTGCTCGAAGAGCTAGATATCATGGCCTGACCTGGTAGGAGTCGAGGCCATGAGGTCCAGGCTGTACGCGTTGCTTAATGATTCGGGTTACGGCCTCAGCAGCATCAGTCCATCACGGTCCTGGAGAGTGACCGTCGTGACCGTTTGTCCGTTGTTAGTTATAGGATCCTGTGTGCCCTTGATCTTCACATAGCTCGTCTCGAGCGTCACTTTCTGGATACCGTTACCCTTCGGATTCACCAGAACGATCCCGTTCTGGAAGTCGCGGCGGTAGACGCCATGCTGCCAGGCGGAAGTGGGATAGGCGGGCGTCAGGGCCTGTCCCAGATTGTGGTTGAATTCATCGAACCAGTATAAGCCGTAATACCCGACGTTAATGTCCGTGAAGTAATAGTAGGCATCACCCAACAAGCATGAGCCCAACCCATAGCGTATGGATTGGTAGTCGATCGGGTCGCCTTCCTGGCCGAAAATAGCCACCGGCGGATTGTTATAGTGCGCCATCGTTTTGGCATAGGAGCCCATCATCTCTGCCCATCCGCCCCAGGTTTCCACCGACCAACTTTTGCCTATCATGGCCTCCAGGACCCCGCCGTCCATTATGTTCTGATACTCCGGGACCGGATCCGAGGCGATGCCGATGCCGCCGGAATTGCCAATCTGGAGTTTTCCGGGCATCAGGCTGTGCAAAACCTGAAAGTGGTATTGAAAGGCCTGGCGATACCAGGTTGCCACGGTTGGATTGGCATCCGAGTCGGTGATGCCGTCACGGTTCCAGTCCGCATTCACGTCGGGCGCGGTTAAGACGTTATCCGTGAACAGTCCATCAATAGCAGGGTTGGGCTTGTAGAAATTTGTCGTAACCCATTGATCGAACCATTGTATGAAGTTCAAGCCGGAGCTGTCTGGAGGAGTAAACAGGGTATTGTTAATCTCCTGGGAGGCGGGGTAGCCGGACGCAGCGACGATGGGGCCGCTAGATCCATTGACGTAAGCCCACCAATGCATCTGATTGAGCTTGGTCCAGACCGGGTAAAAGCCGGCGTTCGGTACGTTATTGCCAGGAAGCAGGGAGTCGGTATTGATATACAGAAAGACGCGGGCCTTGGGATTGATACTCTTGATGTTAGTCACGACCTGTTGCATGGTGGTGCCGTGATCCACTCCCCATCCCGGCCAATAGGACAGGATAGTAACGTTCTGCTTGGCTAGCTGCTGTTGATATGATGCGGTCCAGTACTCCTGCGGGCTGCCGATCTGGTAACCGCCGATGCGCGGGAAAGGATCGCCGGAGGAGGCCGTTGCGGGTGCGGCGCTTCCGGTCACCGTGACGTTATCGAATTCATCCAGATTCCAGCTCGAGATAAAGCCGATTTTGCCGGCGCCCAGCTCGGGTTGCGCGATGTTGTTGAACACGATGGCGTTATTGACCGATACGGTCGTGCCGGTGCCGCTTCGAGTGATCTGCACGTTGAACCAGACGCGACTGCCGTAGCCCGTATAACTGCCTTTGGCGATGGTCGTCTGGGCGCCACCGATGACCTTGATGAGCTGGGCAGCGCCCAGGGCGTTGAACCACACTTCGTAGTAGTCGTTGGCATCTTGATAATTATAGATGACGCCAACAGCGTTTCCCGGTGATTCCCAGGTGGAGTATAGACTGGAGCTGTACGTATAGTTCGTGTTCCAGAGCGTGTTGTTATATACCGCAATGGTCGCTGCGGTATTGTAGTTCACGTTGGCGTAGTATCCTCCGGTCGCATTCCAGGCGCCGTTAATGCTGGACCAACCCTGCGCCGAGTCGTCGTCAAAATTCTCCGAATAAGTGCTCGAGGCGGCTGGAGTAACCGTGACATTGTCGAACCGGCCGAGATCCCAATTCGTAAACACGCCGATTTCTCCCGGAGCCGTAATCTCCGGTTGAGAAATATGGGTGATGACGGGGCTTCCGTTGACCAGTACCGAAGTATTCGTTCCGCTGCGGACAATCTGTACGTTAAACCAGAGCTGGGCGCCGGCCCCGCTGTAAGTACCCTTCGCGATGATCGTGGGGGTGCCGCTGCTAAAACGGATGAGCTCGGCGGTTCCCAGGGTGTTAAACCAGGCTACATAGTAATTACTGGCGTTCTGGTATCCATACACCGCGCCGACGGCGTTGGCGGGAGCCTGGACGTTTCCATATTGAGAGTATAGCTGAACGGCATAGGTGAAATCGGTCTGCCAGCTGTTGCTGCCGTACACGGCAAGCGTGTACTGCGAGGTGTTCCCTGTTGTGTTTGTATAGTAGCCATTGGCGGCCGCGTAGGTTGCATCGGGAGATGTCCAACCCTGGGGAGCGCTGTCAAATGTCTGTGAATAGTTCCCGGCGGCAATTGCAGGTGCGAGCCGCAATACGGCAAGCACCGCCCACGCGAGCGAAGAGAGCGAAATCAGGAGACCACTGGTTCCATATTTGGTCACGATAAACCTCTTCCATGAGTTAGATATCGCTGACAGGTAGCAGCCGGTAATCTAGCAGTTCCGATCGATAAAACAAGTGTCCATAAATGTGTGATTTGACACGCTGCACCTCTCCAACTCGAGGTGGATTCGCGCAACGTAATGACGCGCGAGGATTGCACGGTCGGCCGCGACGGCCATCCATGGCGTCGGGAACTGCAAGCTGTCGCTGCGTTAAGGCAGCAATCTCTTCGTCATGGAGCCGTGTTGCAGTCCGTCCGTGCACAAATAAACGGCCATTCCTCCATTGTGCCGGAGAGCCCGCCTGTGTTTAGCTTGTATTCGCTGTGTCTATGCAAGGATATGTACGATATACGCGAATGAGGCCGGGCACACCTGCGTCGCCGCGAGGATGTTTCCCCAGGCCAGACCGGGGCTTCATGCTGCCTACCCATTTAACTATGCACCTCATTGAAGTTTGGTGCGCACCGCAAAGTATCCATCATCGTTGTCTGCGGTGATACACCGTAGCCTCGTTTGAGCTCGGCATCGCGCCACGCCGGTCCCCATCCGCGGTGACCTGACATAGCACCTCACAGGTGAAGATGGAGAGATGGATGGGCCCCCTAACCGCGTGGGCGTTGTGGAGCGATTGCAAGGCCGACTCTCAGGAAGTAACCTCTGCTGGATCTCTCACTAGGCTTGGACAGTACTCAATCCATGACGGACGCTCCGCAACGCTTTCGTCCTTGGGCGCTTGCATATCTCGAAGAAATACTCGACCGTACGCGCGACTCTGAGATGCGCACCGGCTTGCAGTTTCTTGCAAAAGCGCTGGCTTCCCCGAAAGTCCCATCTGTCCTGCTCCCCGTCAACGGACAGTACATTGACCCTGACACGCTCGCGACTCACATCGGCGCGGACTTCCGGTTACCGTTCCGGGAAGCAGTGCTGGAGTATTCGATGTCCGAGGCGGGATTTGTTCCCGACATGTCGAGGGAGAACATCAAGCCCTGCACGACCCTACTCTGGTTCGTGCAGTTGTCGCTCGACAAAGCGATGGTGTTGCCAATGTTCCGGGCCAGGATCGATGGGGACATCCAATGGGTGCCTCCTCCGCTTGGGCTGATTTTTGGTGATACGAGCCGCCTCGAGGTCATACAGACGACCCAGATTGCGATAGAGAATGTCGCCACGAGGACCCTTTCCAGCCAGAATTTTTCCGACCAGGAGCTGGAACAGCTCATCCAGGATTATTCGGATGAGTTAAGGGTACTGCTGCACTTCAGCAAGATCTGCCAGTCGCCCAACATCGCACTACGCTCCAATTCCTGGCCGCCCGGAATCGGGCCGGATGACAAGCCACTACCGACGGATAGCTACTACACTCTGAGCTGCGGTGGCCCCACGCCTTTTAGCTGGCTTCCCACTTCTGGTATGCGCCAATCTAATAGATGACAAAGTGCGGGTGCCCTTTTGCTCCTACCAGTACTTGACCGGAATCGCCATCGCTAGACGACACTGCCTTGCGAATCGTCGTGAGTAGATGCAAGTTGCGCGTTTATTCCGGAAGGACGGAGGCCAGTTTAAACGAATGACGGTTTAATTTTTACCGATCACTCTCCATTAGCCGCCAGTTCCATCTCCGCGTTCCTTACGGCGATGGCCAGCTGCTGAAGTCGAGGCCGCAATAACTCCCTCTGCTTTTGAATGTCTTGAGCCACTGCTGTCAGGTGTCGCGCGCCAGCTTCAAGCTTTAATTCCAACTCCCGCCGTTTCAGATCAAACTTACGATACAAGGTGGCTGCGTCATTCGGATCCAATCCCTGGTCGGGATTAAAAACAAACTTTGCCTCGCATTGCAGCCGCCACTGCATGACCGCATCGGTAAGCTTCTCGCCAAATCCTGAAATTTGGCCGACAGCATTAACATTCACATCGGCGGCGGTAATGATTCCAAAGGACTGGAGCGTGAATTTTCGCGACTCTCCGACGCCTTTAATGGATGCATCGCGCAACAGAAATCGTTGCAAAAAGCGGTCGCGCTGTAGCTCTACAACACGCTCCTTTAGTCTCCTTTTTTCCTGCTCGTATTCTGCCGGAAGATGTTGGTGCCGGGCCTTGAGCTTCTCCAACTCTCTCTTGAGTGCGCGAAATGAATCAGCCGAGGCATGTTTTCTCCAATGCTCGACTGCCTCCTCATAGGCATCCACAGCAGCTTGGAGAGCTCGTTGATAAGGTTTTGAACCAACCTTTTTGGCTGAACTCCAAAGCCACCAGCCAAGCCAAATCCATAATAAAAACATCCTGGGATAGGCCACAGATAGGGCCAAAGGCAGCAGGATCGCCACGCCCTGCAGTCCTTTCTTCAGCCAGAGCTTTCCCCGGTTTTTAGTGGACAGCTGAACTGAGCTGCCTGATATCTGATCAACCGCAGGTGGCGCTTCTTCGGGGGGTACTCTAACTGCCTCAACAGCAGACCAGACAACCTTGATATTAAAGCGGCCCGCCAGATTGGAAGTTGCTTGAATGTGGCTGAGAAAGAGAATAGTCCCTGTTTTCTCTTCCAAGCTGCACCAAGGGCACTCGGAAAGATGGTCAGGATAAACGTGAGCGCCGTCTTCCTGGCAGCGTTTCAGTGACTTTTCCAGTGTATCCATTGCCGCGACCCACTCAGAGGCAGTAGGCCTGGACACGGCACCGGGAGCAAAAGCTGCTTCAAACCGGCTTGCCACCTCATCACCCAGCATTGATAAAGACACAGTGCCCGGCGGTGGCCTCAGATGAAACTGAGAAGCACGCGCCGAGTAGATAAACCAATGCTGCCGAATAGCTTCTTCCAGAGAAACGTGCTCTTTGGTGTTATAGATTCCTGCGTAAGGGTGGCGGCCGAACGCCAGAACGTGAAACAAAAGGACCGCAAGCCCAAAAGCGTCATGATTGATCGTTCTGGGTTGATCCCGAAAACTGGCCAATCCCTGCAGCTCTGGCGGCGTAAAGTGCGCAACGCCGACCTCACAAACCCATTGCTGTGCTCCATGCGTAATCTGAAAAGAATCGCAGTCGATCAGGACAATAGTGCCATTCTTCTCATGAACAAAGGCGTTGCCCTGATTTACATCTCCCACGATGCAGTCCCGCGCGTGCAAAGTTGCAAATGCCGCTGCCAGATTGCGCGCTACATGCACCAGGTATTTAAAATCGGCCTGCGGAAATAGCTGCTTGCGTGAAGCCGGGTTATATAAATCATGCAGGGGCCGATAATCCGTCAGTCGCGGCATGATGAAGCCGCATAATTCCTCCGAACCTCTGGTTACCGTGGAGGTCGGCCAAGCCGCACAGCGCAGCAGTGCGGAGTCGGCAATGTTAGCCATTGCAATCAACTTATCGCGCTTCGCCGGGTCTACGGGTTGGTTGTAAATCTTGGCAACGAACTGGGTGTCATCCGCGAGCGCAAAAACTGCGCCCTCCCCACCGCGACCCAATTCGTTCCCCAAGCGAACCCGGCGTCCATCCGCCAGGGCAACTAAGTTATCGGACTGATGCATGGGCACGTACAGCCAAAACCAGCGTCTTGTCGTCATCGGTACGCTGGTTGACTACCTTACTAGTCAGAAAAGTCTGTAACTTGGACTCGAACACCTGGATATCTGTCTCAGAGCTCAGATTTTCCAGTAAAGGTTGGAAAAACGGCTGGAAAGCGGTGCGCGCCTGGTAATTCAAAGCCAGTGCCTGCAGGCCATCGGACATCAATGCCACGGCGTCTACCGGGCCGCCTACACTCAATCCTGAATTTTCAATGCTACCCGGGCTGACGAGGAAAACAGTCTCATTAACATACTCCCCGCTTTGTGGCCAAAAGACCGGCGACAATGTCTCACCATGACGTGTGACGATGACACCATCACCTATTTGCAGAAATGCTGAAAATTTCGGTGAGCAGATAGCGCCTAGAAGGGTGGAAGCCCAATCTTTTACAGGACAACCCTCGGCATCTGCCGCTGAAGTAATGGCTGTCCGAACACTCTCGAGCCAGCCACGCATGTCTTCAAGAGACGGTGGAATCGCATCCTGTTGCTGCTCAAGCCAATTGCTAACCAATTCGAATGCCTTGACGCAGGCCAACTCTGCTGCCTCACCTCCACGAGGAGATGAGCCGGCACCATCAGCCACAAAAGCGACAAAGATCTCATCGTCACCAGGTGAAACAATGACATCCGAAAAGCAAGAATCCTCACAAGGAACGTTGCGCTCTATATGCGACGTCCCGATCGCACATGCCTGTGCGAACCTCCAAGTGTTCAGAGCTGCGCCCAGCCGGACGGCGGGGGTAGAGCTGGACTTCCAGCATCCGGACTGGAGTGCGACACAGTCTTCATAGAGTTGGATAATTCACTTAAAAAACCGGCCAGCATAATACCAAACGTCCTGTAACGTCTGCTCCTTATGCTCCTTATAGGCCATTAGTCCTAGTCGTGACGGCGCACCCATCGTCGGAATGAACTATCACCTATCCTTCGCGAAGGGTATCAAGGTGAATGACTCGGAAGTGCGGACATATGGAACAGGTGAGGGCTCCATTGCAGATCGTAGCTAACAAAAAGCAGCTTTGGGCCGTCGTCGTCTTCCTCATGATCCCTGCGATCATGACAACGGGAGGCGTGCTGTTCAACGTGATCGACCCCGAGAAACTCGCGGGACATACCAACTATGTGCGCAACTATCGACTCCTCGAGCTCGCGAGAAGCGCCGTTATGCTGGCGGTCTTTGGATTGACTGTCGTTGCGTGGTTCGTGACCTGCGTGTTGATGCTCAGATCCAAGAATCGGAGCCATCGGTGGCTGCTTCTAGCGCTGTTCGGTCCGGTCGGGTTCGTTTTTCTGGCATCGCTGCGGGACCATAGCTCTGAGCCCTCAAGTCTCTATGAGCGATTCAACCGCAGGCTCAACGGCTTCCGCCGTGTCCTCTATGAAATATTCTTTTACATAGTGGGATTGACCCTTGCCTGGCAGATGATGCTCATCCAGCGCGAAGCCATCATTTTTTTCCAATCGGCGATGACGGGCGTCTCCAGACAGCAGATAGTCGACCAGCAAAATGCCTCGAGCGGAATGTGGGCATTCAGCGAAGGTCTCGAAGTCATGTATTTTCTCGTGCTGCTCTATCTCCTCAGGCCGGTATGCGTCGATGTGGTGGGCTTCGTGTTTAAGGGTCACCGATCACCCGTAGGAGTCTGAACGGGGCCCGACTCGTCAGGTGCGAATGTTTGCGATGCGCTTACCAGTTACTTGAGCCGGAATCACCGCCGCTAGACGATCCTGAGTCACAGGAGCTGGAGCTCGAATCGGAAGACGAGCTGCCGGTGTCGCAGTTGGAAGAACTGCTGGAATCGAAGCTGCTGCCACTGTCGTAGACCGGCGAGGTGAGATTCTCTGAATTCAGCGGGCTCAAGGGACTGAGCGGATTGGCGGGGTCGCTCAGGTAATCGCTATCGTTGCTCGTTTGAATCTGGCGGCGGCGACGGCGCTCTTCCTCTTCACGCTTCTTTCGACTGTCGAAAATCCCCATTTTAATCTCCTATCAGAATTGGTTGATCTGCGGTTGCAGCGTCTCGAACACGAGGAATAGTGGCTGTGGCGCGGGGACAAATCGTTAGTACAAT
>Ga0206967_1087_pt1 | contig 19798 bp, 13 predicted proteins | sample Alteio_BWOrgHeat_24_FD_153259 | JGI IMG/M metagenome (GOLD analysis project Ga0206967, IMG submission 153259) | Enriched cells from forest soil in Barre Woods Harvard Forest LTER site, Petersham, Massachusetts, United States -... | ecosystem: Environmental > Terrestrial > Soil > Temperate forest >...
CATTACCCTTGGCGCCAAAGTCGCGCACATCGAAATCGCGCACCGGCCCGCGTTGGCGACGGGGCAGGCCCTTGGCTTTTTTATCGGCGGCCAATTTGGCGGTTAGGCGCTCGGCCTTGCTCTGGGAGATTTTTGGGGCTTTCATGGATCAAAGGATGCCTAATTCATATTTTTGCACACGGTTCTTGTCGAGGGTTGAACTAATCTTTAGAACACAAAGTTCAACCCTATGGCTCTCTTTGGCAACCTCTCCACTGTCCGCCCGCAACTCGTTCGCCGCTCTGTTTTTGACCTGAGCTTTGCGTACCTCGACGATGCCCTCCGCCCTGGCACGGTGGCGAACAAGCGTGTGCTAGGGGTTGGTTTGGGTGAAACGAACCGTGTCGAACTGGGCGAAGGCGCTTTCTCCCTTGAGCAGTCCTACAACTCCAAGCCCCGGAGCGAAGGCCGTCTCGAATCGCACATCAGTTATATTGACATACAAGTGCTTTTGGCGGGAGAGGAGATTATTGAAGTGGCGGAAATCAGGACACTCAAGGTTTCCGAGAATCTCACTCCGGCCAAGGATTTGATTTTCTACCACAACAGCCAGGAGACTTCTCCCCTACGCTTGAGCGGGCTGGGTGCCACCGCCATTTTCTATCCCAACGATGGCCACATGGGCGGGCTGGCCATCGGCGCGCCGGTGCAAGTGCGCAAGATTGTGATCAAGGTGCCGGTGGCGTAGCCGCTGCTGGCGGGCTGGTGTCATTGGCCGCGATGGGTTCATCCGCGCCTGGGACCAGGTAAATGTAAATAATCAAGGTGGCAACGGTGCCGATGGCGAGTACCGCCGTGCCCAGCATTCGCCGCTTTGGCAACGCCAGCCACAGGACAACACCCGTCACGCAGGCGAGGACAATCACGATCGCGCAAATGTCGATGATTACGCGCCAGCCGAACCCGGTGAATTGCCCGCGATGCAGGTTATTCAGCACGGCAAAGAAATTATAGGATTCGACGTGGATGGCCACCGCGCCGGTGGTTTTGTCAATTTCCGCATCCCAGCTTTGGCCTGGAGCGCGGTACGACACGGTAAAACTATTATTCAGGTCGCCAAAACTGGTCACTGCACCGTGAATCTTAAAATTCTGGCGGATCGTTTCAACGATGCGATGGGTATCGCCCGAGGTAGCCAATGCCACGGGGATCTTGCCCGTTACTTGTTCTTCGCGCGGGGTGGCGGAGCCGAACCAATCTTCGTGATTTAAGGTAAAGCCCGTAAACCCAAACAAGAGCAGCACAAGCAGCCCCATCATGGTAAAGTAAATGTGTACCGTACGGCAAAAATCCAGCAATCGCCGGTTAACGCGCCAGGGGCTGCGGGTTTTCGCCACTTCGGTTCCTGCCCGGGGCGATGGGTTGGCCGGCGGCGCTTTCACTTTGTCTCCAAGGCGGCTACAACCGTTTTGGGGCCGTAGATAATTTTCGACGCATCGGATTCGGCCGTGGCATTCAGGTTTACCGTTTGTTTGTCGCCCCCCACATGGATGACACAGGATTGCATGACGTGCTGGCCGTGCTCGCGGTTGATTTCCACAAAAACATTGTAATCACCCGTCGGCAGGTTCTTGCCTTTGTCGTCCAAGCCGTCCCAATTGAGGCTATATTGGCCGGCGGGCCGGGTGGCGCGGGCGAGCGAGTAGATGGTTTTGTAACCCAGGCTGGAGGAGGCTTTCCACCAATTCGACAGGGTTGAAAGATAGCGGCTGTTGTTACCCCAGACGGCGATCGTCCGCACCGGTTTTTTATCGCTGCTTTCAATCCAGATCGCCACGTAGGGGCGGCGTGCTGCGCGCAGATTAAATCCGCCGGGCGATTTAAGCGCGATGTTGATCGTAACCTGGTTGTCTTTGGCCCAATCCGTATTGGCCGGGGAAGACGCCGCGGTCGCATTGGCCGAAGCCGGTTGGGCGGCGGTCGGAGTTTCCGTCGGCGCTGCGGGCGTGGCCGTTTTTCCTGTGGTCAATTTATCAGCGGAGACAGACGCCACGGTTATTTTTTCCGGAACGCTGGTTTGGGCAAAAGCGGTGGAGTGCATCCACGAGCCCGCTGCGTCAACAATAAGATGTTCGATGGCGCCCCATTGGAGCGCCAGCTGTGCTCCCGGCAAAGCGCCGAGAACACAGGCCGCTGTGGAAAGCGCGTTGGCGGTGACGCAATCTTTGGCCACCATGGATGCGCTGGCGGCACGTGCTGCAGGCTGCAGAGTGCGCGCGTCCAGTACGTGGGAAAATACTTTGCCGCCGAGGGTGAAATTCCGGGCATAACCACCGCTGGTGGCGATGGCGCCTTCGCGCATTACGATTTGGGCCAGGGGGGCGGCGTTTTCCGCCGGGTCAAAGGGATTTGCAACCCCGATCAACCAGGTATCGCCGCCCCAGACGCGGATATCCCCACCGATGTTCAGCAAACCTGCCGGTGCGATTTTACGCGCAACTTCGACTGCCCGGTCAATGATATAGCCCTTGCCGAGAGCATCTACATTGTAGGCGCGTTCCCTGGCGGCGGCGGCGCGCAAGCTTGCTGGAGCCGGCACTCTCCCAGTTCCGCCGGCATTTTTCCATAAACGCAGAACCTCACCCATATTTACGTTAATGACGCCGTCGGTGCGTTGCGACCAGAGGGCGTAAGCATCGAGCAGCTCATGCAATTCCGGCGAGGTTACGGTGGCTCCGGCCATCACCCGGCGGATTTCACTCGCTGCGTCGTAGGTGCTCAGGTTCTGGCGCAGACGTTCGATTTCACCCACCACCTGAAATTCGCACTCCTTGGCCTGTAATGGATTCGCGGCGCGCACAAACAACTCCATCGAAGTGCCGAGCACGTTCTCATATTCGTGAACGAAAGTTCCAAAAGTAAACTGGCGAACATTCTGTGGTTGGCTGCCTTGACTCTGCGGAACGGTCGCTTGGCAAAAAACTTTATCACCGGTCAGCGTAGCCAGCCCGAGGGCCGTCACCCGGGTAATATTCCGGGCGATTTGACGAGATGCCGGTTTCATGGAAACCACTATAAACCAGTATTATACCGGCATAGTTTCAACTTCTGAACGCGCCATCCGCCGATAAAGCAAGTACGAGCCTGCAACTAGAACAAAGGCCACGCCTTGGCCGGCAATTCCTTCCATATTCGGATAAAAGCCAAACCATACCCCCATCCAGTCCGGCGTTTTGGCCGAGAGCCAGGGAATATCCGTTGTGTGCAACCAGTTGGCCAACTGCATTTCGTTCACTTGCTCGCCCACCATCACCAGCAGCACGGCGCCGAGCATTACGCCGGTTAAGATCAGCATCTTGCGGTAGGGCAGCTTGCGGTGGGCGATGAAGTTGAGCACCGCGACAATGCCGGTGAAGAACAGGCCCAGTGCCAAACCGCCCATGACAATGAGCGTGCCCATTTTCAGCCGGTAGCTTTGCAAAAATAAAACAACTTCAAAGCCTTCGCGATAAAAGGAGGAAAACCCCACGAGGCACAGGCCCCACCACATTTTGGAATGCGTCACTTCACCTTCGCGCGAATCGGTGATGAGTTCGCGTTTCTTGCGGTTGTGCAGGGAGATCCAGCCACCCCAGTACATTTTATGGAAGAACCAGTTCATCACCACGAGGAGCACAATGATGGCGAGCAGCCCGGTGGCCGCCTGCAGGTTCAGCGCCGACATGTTGGTTTGTAGATCACTCAAAATCCCCACGGCCACAAACCAGGTGACCACCGTCGCAAAAGCACCCATTCCAATACCCGAGGCGATGGGATGGCGGAAAGTTTTCTTATCCCCGCTCATGTTGGCGAGGATGGCGGAAAGCACCAAGATGGACTCCAGCCCTTCCCGAAAAACGAGTACGCCAATATCGAGAATCGCGGAAGCGTGCTTGGTGCCGGGGATGGTGGGGTCGGGCGCGCCGTGGCTGGTGATGCCCTGCCAGGTCAGTACGCCCACGATGAGGAGGGCGGCCACGCCAATCAGCCCACGAACCAACCAGCGCGGGGCTTTGGATGGGGCGGCCGGAGCTTCCAGGGTTGGGGAAAAGGGTGTTTTCACGGCGGTAAGGCCAGGCGACGCTTGATTCATTAGGCTAAAAATAGGCTTTTGAAAAAGAGACTCGTTCTCATTAGATAGGGATAGGATTGCGACTGCTTCTCAATCTATCAACAACAAAATCAGCAAACTTGGGCTAAAATTGTTTTAAATGATTCTAAACTGAGTCTGCCTTTTAAGGGTTGGCGGGGACTTTTTCCACCGTCGAGATAGTGGAAGCGGCGGGCGCGACGGTCGGGCTGGCGGCGATGAAAGAAGGTTACTGGGTGGAGGACGTCAACTGCACCGTGCTGAGCAAGCCGGAAGGCACGACTTGGATGCGGGTCATGTCCTGGGCGTCAAACCGTTTGGGCGGGTAGGCGGCATTCAACGCCGTGTAATCCGGCAGCGGGTGATGGGTAAAGTCGGCCATATAATTAACCGCGCGGTTGGCAACCTGGATGCTGATCTTGTTGGCGCCGGGTTTGAGCAGGCCGGTGACTTCCACGCTATACGGCGGGCACCAGGCCGCACCCGCGCGCTGGCCGTTGACCCAGACGACGGCGACATCGCCGACGGGCGCCTGATAATTCGCGTGCATGCCCTGTGTGCCGCCGGGGACGTTGCCCGCCTGGCCTTCGCCGAGGGAAATTTCTTGTTTCATTCCGGCTTGCACCCAATCCGCGGGGACATCCACGGATTTTTCATACGTGGCGACACCGGAGAAATATTGCAGCGCGGCGTTGGCAGTCCAATCCGTCTGCGCATCGAGGTGCATGGGGGCGGGGTCGGCTTCCGTCGACGCATTCTTGAAGGTGACGCTCCAGTCCTTGCTCAAGTCAAGTGGCGTGGAGGCTTTGACGAGATTGCCCGCCGTGGAAGGCAGCTTGCGATTCGTAAAGACAATGAACTGCGTGCCATAGGCGGGCAGGCTGATGGGCACGCCCGTGGCGCCGGCGTAAAGCTTGGCATCGGTTACGGGCGTCACGCGGGCGGTGGTGGGATTCCACCATTCGCCTTGCTTGCCCTCGACGCGGAACACCGCCGTGTCGCTGAAGGGCTGGTTGCTGGTGTTCACGATAAAGTAGACTTCACCGGAGTCGGTGTGGCGGTGGATGAAACCAATTTCAGGATGCACCTGGGTAAAGGATACGTCGGGGCGCAATTTCGCCTGTAAAGTGACGGCGAGTTGGGCGCCATCCGCCACGACGATCCCCTTCGCATTCGGGCCGGTAAAGATTTGGGCGCTGAGGTCTTGAATCGCCTTGTTGTCCGCGTCAGTGGCCTGGTAGCCCGGGGCTTGCGAGGGCGGAGCGCCGACGGCGACGAGAATGCCCCCCGCGTTCGCGAAGGCCGCAAATTTCCGCAAAGTCTCCAGCGGGATGCGCGTCGTCTGGGGCAGAACGACGATCTTGTACTTCGCGTCACCGAAGGCGAGGGTGTTGCCGTCCACCTTGCCGCGCAAGGCGAGGACACCGTCGTCCATAAAGTCGAGGTTGAAGCCCGCGTCGAGAATCGAGGGCATCAGGCGGCTGACGAAGCCGCCCAAAATTCCGCCATTCGCCGCCGCAAACTGCAGGTTGGTGGGCGTCATGGCGGTGTACGCGTCCTCTTCCGGGAGGTAAAGCGCGACGTCATTGGCGGGCGAACCCTGGCGCAAGAGATAGCTGCTGCGGGCGAGGTAATTGTTCACATCCGGCATCGCAATCCACCAGGGGTTTTTTTCGTTAAACACGCCGGCCGCGTAAAAGCGCCAGCCGGGGTATTCGACGCCCGGTGCGGTATACGGCCAGCCGTGGCACAAAAGTTGGTTGATGCCGTTGAGAAATTGCAGGTTTGACTCGGCCTTGATGTCGATCGGCGCGGCCATGAACACGGGCGAATGAATCCAGGTAAACGCTTCGGCGCTCGTCATCGCGCGGCCGAGGAGGTGGCTGGCCGAGGAGGCCCAGCGGGTGGCGGAAAAGGAACGCCAGTTGTAATTTTCACCTTCGTCCACATCGGCGTCGGCATAGGTCATCAACGTCGTTGGCGGTGTCCCATAAGCCTGGATGCGGAAGCGGGAGTTGTGGTCGTGGGCGAGCTTGGTGAAGGCTTTGACAAAGTTGTCGTTGAAAATGTCCACCACGGTTTTGCCGTAGTCTTCATGAATCTCGGCGGACTTGGGGAAGGTGTTATCAAACAGCCCCGGGAGCAAGGGCGTCAGGTCGTAGCCGCGGCGTTGTTTGAACTCGGCGAGGAAGTTCGGCGTCCAGCCTTCCCCGGCGATTTCGAGGCTGTCGCAGAAAATGGTGTAGGGCGTGTTCGCGCCCGTGGCGGCGATTTCCGGCTCGGCGATTTGGTCAATGAACTTCTTGATGGAGGTGGGGTCGTAGTGGTCCACGATGAAACCCTCGGCGCCGAGGGCAGGGCGCTTGACCTGCATCAGGCCGGCTTGGGCATACATGAAAAAGTGCACCTGGGTCGCGCCGTGTAAATCCGCGGGCAACTGCGCCGCGCCGTTGGCGATAGTCAACGGAATGTAAGCCTTGGCCGGGTCGTTCTCGCCGGGAATCGGCCCAAGGACAGCCGCGTCAATGGTTGCTGGGCCAGCGCCACCACCACCACGGCGGCCACCTGCGCCACCAGCGGGCGGGACGACACTCGTTTGCCCGGGAGCGACCTCGGCGACGCCACCTTGGCCGATGGACTGCGCGGCTTCGTCGCGGGTAAACATCGGGCCGCCGTAGGGCCAGCCGCTGCCGAGGGTGAGGTCAAAGCGCAGGCCAAGTTCCTTGGCCTTGGCGGCGGTGAACTTCAAGTCGTCAAAAAATTCCGGCGAGAGGAATTGGAAATTCTTGAGGCCGGGGTATTGGCCATCCACGGCGAGCGGGTAGGTGGGCTGGACCTCAAAGCCGCCGAAGCCGCCTTCCTTCATGAAATTCATTTCTTTCTCAAGCTGGGGCGTGACCACTGACGGGCCAAACCACCACCAGCGTACCGTCGGGCGCGTGTCATTGGGCGGGGCGACGAAGCTCTTTTGCATCGCGTCAATGCCGGCGGCATCGGCGGCGCGGAGCGCGGGCGCAGCCACGAGGGCCAGCGCAGAGAGGGAAAACACAGACAGGGTACGAATCGCGGATTTCATGGGGTAGGGGAAGGGGGCAAAGGGGAAGGAGATTAGAAACAGAACCCCGGCCCGGGTCAAGGCACAGACGCAGGGGTGAAAAGCGGTTGGCGGCTTGGGATTGACTGCGCCCGGCGGTGGCACAGCCTTTCATCCATGAGCGTCACCCCCGCCTTGCCCCGGTCATTTCGCCTTTCCCTCGCCGTGCTTTTAACGGCTTTGGCATTTTTGCCGTTAAATGGGCCGGCTGCGGATGCACCCGCCCCGACTGCGGCCACGGAGCCCGCCAAGCCTGCGGCACCCGTGGAAAGTGTGGCGAAATCCAGTTACGGCCAGTTGGCTGACGGCACCGAAGTTGAGCAATACACTTTGACGAACGCCAAGGGCGCGGTGCTCAAGGTCATTACTTTTGGCGCGACCATCACCGAGTTGGATATGCCGGACAAGGACGGGAAGCTGGCGAATGTCGTACTCGGGGGCGCATCGCTGGTGGCTTATCAACGCAACGCGCTGTCGGCCTCCATCAAAGGCCGTGTGGCGAACCGTATCGCGGGCGCGGCGTTCACGCTCGATGGTAAGGATTACAAACTTTTTGCCAACGACGGGCCGAACACGCTGCACGGCGGAAAGGTCGGCTTCGACAAAGTCGTATGGAAGGCCGAGGTCGTGCCGAATTCCGACAAAAGCGACGGCCCGGCGCTCAAGCTCACTTATATGAGCAAAGACGGCGAAGAAGGCTTTCCCGGCAACCTGACCACGAGCGTGACCTATATGTTGACCGACAAGAATGTGCTGCGCCTGGAATATTCCGCCACGACGGATAAGGACACGCCGGTAAATCTGACGAACCATGCATTCTTTAATCTCAACGGCGGAGTCGGCCCCAGCGACAACTACCAGGTGTCCATTAACTCGGACAAATACACGGATGCGGACGCGGCCTTGATTCCCACCGGCGAAATCAAAGACGTCAAAGGCACGGCACTCGACTTTACCACGCCGACGGCACTGGGCGCGCGCGTGGACCAGCTCGGTGCCGCCCGGCACTACGACCATAGCTTTGTCTTGGCCCCCGACCCCAGGTCTGCTCCGACTGATTTGCGGTTCGCTGCGCAAGTGACGGACCCAGCGTCTGGTCGCGACATGAGAGTTTGGACCAATCAACCCGGTTTGCAGCTATACACGAGTAACTTTGGCAGCGCCAATGGCCGCCCAGCCCGGGGCGCGGGCTTCATCGTCCTGGAGACGCAGCACCTGCCCGACGCTTTGCACCATGCGAATTTCCCCTCGATTATTTTGAAGCCGGGAGAAAAATTTACGAGCGAGACGGAGTATCGGTTTAGCACGAAGTAGCGTTAGGGCGTAGGGAATAGACCTTGGTAAAAACCGTTCACTGCCTACTTGCCTCCGCGGGCTGGATTTGTTTCGCTAGTGAACCCCTGCCCCGAGTATCCATTCGGTCCGGCCCTTTACCCCCTGCTAGAAAAGTTTACCCCATGAACTCCTGCATTATCTCCGGCGTTCGCCGTCTGCTGCTTCTTTCCTCGCTGGCTTTATCGCTGGCTGCCCCGGTGCTCCGCGCCGCGGATGCGCCCACCATTCTTAAGCCCGCCACCAGTGCCCCGGTGGCCCTCACCGATAACGGCAACTCGTGGACGTTGGATAACGGCATCGTCAAAATCACGGTGGCCAAAGATACCGGCCGGTTGTCCTCCCTGGTTTACCAAGGCAACGAGACGTTGAGCCGCAGTTCCGAGGGCTGGGAGCAGTATCCGGGCGCGGCGGCCACCGTAAACGGTTTGACGGACACTGTCACCATCGACCCGGCGAAGAACGGCGGCGAGCGCGCAGAAGTTTCCGTCAAGGGGGTCACGAATGGAGAAGTCCAGCTGGGTACCGGGGTCGGCGGCGGCACGCGTTGCGATCTCGAAGTGCGCTACACGCTGGGCAAGGGTGACAGCGGTTTTTATACCTACCAAATTTTCAATCACCCGGCAAATTACCCGGCGACGAGCCCGGGCGGGGAAAGCCGCTTCATCAACCAGCTGAGCAATAATTTTAATTGGCTCTCGGTGGATGCGGACCGCAACATGGCGATGATCAGCAACGGGGACTCGCGCACCGGCGTCGTCGTGCATGCGAAGGAACAGCGGATTTTGAGCGTTGGCATTTATCAAAATTCGGTGGAGCACAAGTACAGCTATTGCGCGCGGATGTATGAGCTGCCGGCCTACGGCTGGTCCAGTATCAACGACCACGTCGGCATCTGGTTTATCAACCCGTCGAACGAATATGTCGGCGGCGGCCCGACGCGCCTGGACCTCGTCTGCCACATGGGAGCGACGATGCTCGACTATTGGATGTCGGGCCACTACGCCGGCGGCGTGCAGTGCTACATCCCGCAAGGCGAGGCATGGAACAAGGTCGTCGGCCCGATTTATTGCTACTGCAACGCGCTGCAAACGGCCCAGCCCACGACCCAGGCCGAACTCGACACATTGGCCGCGACGGCGGGTAATCCGACGCTTCCAGCTTCGTGGACCAATAATGCGAATGCTTTGTTTAACGATGCCCTCGTTAAGGCCAAGGACATCAAGGCCCAGTGGCCCTTTGGGTGGGTGAAGGGCGTGGATTATCTGCAGAAAGCCGAACGCGGCAGTGTGACCGGCCAGTTGGTGCTCAAGGATCCGCAGGCGACTTCGACCAAACTGCCCCATCTGAACATCGGCCTGGCGCACGCGGATTATCCCGGCCAGAACAGTGCGTATGCCCAGCGTTCAGGCAATGGCAACCTGGTCACCTGGAACCACGACGCCAAGTACTACCAATTCTGGGACAAGGGCAGCGAAGACGGCAAATTCTCCATCAACAACATCGTCCCCGGCACATATACGCTCCATGCGTTTGCGGATGGCGTGCTGGGCGAATTCGCCCAAGCCAACATCACGGTGGTCGCGGGTAAGAATGTGGACCTTGGTAAAATCTCCTGGGAGCCGGTGCGCTACGGCAAGCAGCTGTGGGATATCGGCTACTCCGACCGCACGGGCGGCAAGTTTTTCAAGGGCGACGGCGCAAATTACTGGCTCTGGGGCTGGCCGCTGCGCTACGCGCTGCTGTACCCGAATGATTTGACCTATACCATCGGCCAGAGCGATTACCGCAAGGACTGGTTCTTTGAGGAAGTGCCGCACGCGGATGACTTGAGCTTTGTTAATCCCAATGCGAAAGATCCCGCGAACCAGCGTTTTGGCTGGGTGAAGGCGTATTCCGTGGCCGATTATCCGCAGACGGACACTACGGGCCCCTGGCGCATCTGGGGCCGCGGCCACGCGACGACGTGGACGATTAAATTCAACATGGATAAAGCCGCGAAGGGCTCGGCCGTGCTACGCCTCGCGCTGGCGGGAGCGGATGGCGGTGGCGGTCTCGCGATTGGCGTCAATGGCCAGGCGGCGGGCACCGTTTACCCCACGGCGACGAACGCCTTGCGTTACAACACCGACATGGGCCAGTGGCAGGAAAAGGACGTGACCTTTGATGCCTCTATGCTCAAGCCCGGCGAGAACACACTGACGCTCACCGTACCCGCAGGCGAAGTGACCACGGGCGTGGTGTACGATTACCTGCGCCTGGAGTTGAATGAATTCTACAAACCCGACGGTACGCGGTTGTAGGCGCCGAAGCCTTAATTTGTCGTTGGAGCAGGTGTCGCGCTGGTGGTAGCAGTGGCAGGTGAGGCTGTCGACGTTGCTGCCGGAGTGGGCGGCGGATTCGCGCCTGCGCCGCCGCGTCGTGCACCACGGCCTTGGTTGAAGCGCACCGTCGGCATCGGCGCGGGGTCGGGGTACAGGCCGACGACGGGCCAGGCCGATGCATCCCACGTAAGCGGGCGAATGGAGAGAATGGACGCGCCAGCAGCGGTGCCGTCGTAATAATGACAACTGAACCAGTATTGGCCGTTTTCTTCGTAAATACCGGGCTGGCCGGGGCCAGTGAGGGCGTGGACTTCGCTTGGGGGCGGGGGGAATGCGCCACGGCTGCCTGCATTCGGTGAAACGCCGGGGACGACCGGGCCTTCGGTGCCGAGGAGCAGCGTGCCGCCGTCATGCGCGAGGTCTTTGCCGTCTTTGTCCAGATAAGGGCCGGTGACTTTTTCACTACGGCCGACGCGGATGTTGTACGTGCTCGCCACGCCGTGGCAGCAGAGACCCCAAGTCACGAAGAGGTAATAATACTTGTCGTGGTGGTAAAGGTAGGAGGCTTCGATCTGGGATTTATTAATCGGGTCTTCGAGTTTGCCTTCGTTGGTTTCGGTCGCGTGGAGCGGATTTTGTGCGAGAGCGTACAGCGGGCTGCCGGGAATGCGGTGGCCCGTGGCGTCGAGGGCGATCATCTTGATGCCGGTCCAGAACGAACCGAACGCGAGCCACAATTTGCCGTCGGCATCCACAATCGCGGCGGGGTCGATGCAATTGAAGTCGTCGCTGGCGGTGGATTGGACAACCATGCCTTGGTCGGCCCACGCGTAGGCGGGGTCAGTCGGATCGAGTGTAGTATTAGTTACTAGGCCGATGGCCGAGGTGTTGACGCCAAAGCCGGAAAGGGCATAAAAAAGGAAATATTTGTCGCCAACTTTAATACAATCGGGAGCCCAAAAGCCGGTGCCCCGGAAGCCGCCGGGAATGGCTTGCGCAAACCAGGGGAACGGGGCAGCGAGGACGGCCGGCCCATTCGTCCAATTTAGCATGTCCTTGGAGCGGTAGCTGCGGTTATTGGTGTAGAAAACCCAATACTCGTCTTTACATTTGATAATCGCGGAGGGGTCATGAATGGCAACATTGCGGCGGCCGGCTTTGTAAAGGAAGGCTTCGGGGGTGAGCTCAGCCGGAGTAGCGGTGGGGGCTGCAGCCGGAGTCGTGGACGCAGCGGACGCGGCAGCATCGGCAGCGAAAATGCTGCGCGGAAGGCAAGTGCCGGCAAAACCAACCAGAGTAGATTGCAGAAAGATTCGACGTTTCATAATGGGGTAGGGATTTTGAGGGGAGGGGTGATAAATTAGAAACAGAGCTGTCGGCGTGGTCAACAGTTGTTGAGTATCACTGTCATTCCTTGCGGTAGAGTTCGAGTTGGCAATCGAACCCGCCGAGGTCCACGGTCTGGCGCGATTGCAGTTTCAGTGACCGGTCGGGCGAGTCGAGCTTCAGCGGATTGGCAAATACCAGTCGGCCACCGGGCTTGAGCGCCTGCGCGGCGATGGTGAAGAGATTCGCGATTAATCCGCGCAAGTTTGGCACGCGGACGCGCCGGCCCATCGGCGGGTTGGTGATGATGAGCGTGACGCTCTGCGGGCCGAGGCCGGGAATTTTTGCGTAGTTGAGGAAATCCACGCCGGCAAATTGCGCGGTGACGTTGGGTAGCTTCGCCGCGGCAAAATTGGCTTGGGCAATGGTGATGGCCTGGGCGTCGAGGTCGGTGCCAAAAACTTTTTTCACGCCGCCGCGCAAGGCACACTCGATCAATTCCACGCCGGAACCACAGAAGGGATCCCACACGATTTCGTTATCCACTCGTCCGGCCACGCGCGCCATGCAGGCGGCCAGCGGCGGATGCGACGCGGCCCAGACGTCGTCGGTGCGGTAATAAAGACGCGGGTCCGGCGTAATCTTGGGGCGCAGTTCCACGGAAATGCCATGACCGGTGGGATGCAGGTCCACGGACCACGGCGCTTCGCTGGCATCGTTGAGAATTTCGGGGCAAAGCGCGTAGGCGCGGGTGGCCACCTGCCGCACGGCGCCGCGTTGGTGGCCTTTTTCCACATAATCCAGCCGATAGCGGATGGAGCCTTCCGTTAACGCGGCGAATAATTGGCGGGCAAGCGGCGAAGTGATGACTTGCGCCAAACCCTCGACGGATTTTTCCGCATCCGTTTCGCGCACGACGCCAAGTCCGAAACCCAGGGTGGCAAAGCAACGCAGGGAATAAATATCCTGGAGAGTGAATGGTGCAATCGGCGTCAAAGCAATGCAGCGACTGCGGAAATCGAGCAACTCGAATTTGCCATGCTGGGCGATGTATTCCTCGACCTCGGCACGGACAATGGCCTCGAGTCCTTTGCGGCAGCGCAGGTGGATGCGCAAGCCAGGGATGGGGTCGATGGCGCGGTCGAGGCGGATGGCGCTCGGGCTGGCGGTGCGCGCGAGGCTGGCTTTTACTTTCTGTTCGGTTTGCGGAAGGAGTCCGGGCTTTTTGGTCACCGCCGCCAGCGTCGCCTCGCCACCGATTTTTTCCAAGGCTCGGCCGAGAAATTTTTTCTCGCGTTCAACCGTGGTGGTTTCAAGCAGTGAAAGCAGCTCGCCCTCTTCGCCCGCGCCCGCGCCAATTTTGGGCAAAGCGGTCATGGCATAGCGGCGGATTTTCTCGGCCGGGTCCTGGAGCAGCTTCCGCAGCCAGTCGCGCACCGCCGTTTGCTGCGCGGGAGTGCCTGAGGCAGAAAAAACTACCCCAACCGCGCGGATGAGGGCGACGCGCTTCAGCCGCTCCGCCGGCCCCGCTTGGTTGAACAAGGGGACCTCACCCAGCCAGAGTTCATCGCACGACAAATTGCGCAGCTGGCGGTAGAGGTCCTTGTCCGATTTCATGCAGACACAAGGAAATCACCGCCAGCGCCATTCGGCGATACTTAGTTGCCGGTCGTCGGAGCAGCGGGCGCGCCAGGTGCTCCAGCGCCTGCACCACCACGCCGACCACCGCCACCACCCGCCGGGGCCGCTGGGGCTTCGGTGGGCAGCAGGCCGCTGTCTTTCACCAGCTCGAGTACGACGATGGTGTTGAGTGAGCTTTGCGAGGCGCCATTGGTATCGGTACGGCCTTCGGTGACGGGATTAAGTACTTCGGGCACGTCAACGGTGCGCGGGGTAAAGTTCAAGTTGCGGATGCCCCGGTCAATCGCCAGTTGGGCAAAGGCTGGATTCTTGGTCTTCAAATAGGCAAAGCCGGCGAGGCGTGGAATATTGTCCGGGTTGCCGCCACCGCCGCCGTAGTATTGGGCCTGGTCGCCCTCGGTATGGGTTTCGTTGTCGCGCAGGACAACATCTCTGGGCGCAGCCAGCAGGCGGGAATATTGCAGCCAGAGGCGTTGCCAGTCCGGATCGTCGAGCACAGTGGTCAACTCCATCGCCAATTCCGCGCCGCCCTGAATGGTGGCGAGGTTGTATTGGCCGGGGCCGGGGCGATCCGTAGTCGTGTCAATGAGAGGGTAGAGATCCGCGGTGATGGGATTCCAGCCCATGACGAGATTCGTGCCAGTACGGATTCCGTAGGGCATCTTGGCCATGTCTTTGACGCCGACGAGAATACGGTCACGCCATTTGGTGTCGCCGGTGCGTTCCCATTCGGTCATCCAGTTGCCGGCGAGGGCCAGCCAGTCCGGCCCTACGCGAATACGACCGGGGAAGTTGAGCTGCTTCATCATGTCGGTCTCATATTGCGTCAGCGGCTGGGCTTCGCGCATCGGGTCGAAGCGGGCCACGGCGGAGTCGGCCTGCAGGTTGTCACGCATGATGTCGCCAACGCGTTCGTCGGTGGTCAGGTAATAGTAGAAGCGCCAGTGGGCGTCCTGGCTGATGCGGGCCTCCTTGGCGCCGTCACCCCATTTGACCACATTGTGGCGTGTGCCCAGACCCATCATGGGGCCGAGGTGGTAGACGTTCGTCTCGCTGGTGTTGCGGGTATGTGCTTCGGCAAGGCGGAACAAATCCGCCCGGCCCGAGCGCAGATAACTATACCAGAGCCAGAGTGGTGCGCCCAATTCAGTGTTGTCCCAGGCGTGGCCGCCGTAGTCGTAATACCAGGAGTGCTCGGCGTTGTTGTAGCTGTGGATAAAGTCACCGTAATACCAGAAGCCGTACCAGTGGCGCTGTTCGACTTGGTTTTCGTAGAACGAAAGCACGGAGTCCAAGCCTTGTTCAATGGTCATTTTATACGGCGTCGAAGTATCCTTGAGGCTCCAATAGCCGAAGACGCCGGTGGAATGCATGTAATCAGGAGTGGTGGCGATGATGGGCAGCTTGGTGCCGGTATCGGCCATGGCCACGGTGTCGGCCTTGGACGGCACGTCACCCGTTGGGAAAAGAGTCAGCTCGCTGGTGTGGCCAATGCCGTAGGCAGTGCTGGTGGCGATTTGCACGTCTTCGTAAGTGAGGCCGAGGCCGTGGGCCATCGTATCGTAGTGGCGCATGTCCATCTCGGGGCCATCCGGGCTCCAGAGCCAGGCGGTGATTTGCGCGGCGTCAGCGTCGGCATGCTGGATGTCCACCGAGTCGGGATATGATTCCCAGAAATTCTTGATGCTTAGTCCCAAGCCGCCGCTGGTGTCGCCCACAAAGGCAAAACCGGTGGAGCGCTTGCCGGCATTGGATTGCAGCCAGGTGCTTTTTTCGTTGGTGCGCTTGGTGATGGTGAAGCCGTCCGGCGTGGGCTGGCTGAGCTTGAAGTTGGCAAAAATGGCGTATGTGTCATTGGCGCTGCCCCGGCCGCCGGTGGGGGCGGCACTGGGCAAGCCATAGCCGCGACCGCCATTGATGGGCTGGCCGGCGGCTTGTTGGGCATTGCCCGCGCCGGGTTGGATGGGCTCGGCAAAAAGGCCGCCGTCTTCGCCAGAGAAACGCACGTGGCGGTTGAAAACGCCCTCGCGCATCGGCACGGCGAACGTCACACCCAGGCCGCGGATAAAGTCCTTGTTCTGGTCCCCGTCGAAAACAATGGAATGGACGAGGCGCACCGAGGTTTCGCCCTGGTAGAAATACAAGCGCACGGTGAACGGCAGCCATTCGCGGCCACTGTACAGGCCCTTGTGCAGGCCCTCGATTTTCACGACCGCGCGGACGGGGCCATTTTGCTCAAGCGTGACTTTTTGGATTTCGCCCACATATTTTTCGCGCTTGGGCGAGTCCTCGGGATTATTCACCGGGCCATCCTGGAGGATGCAAACGAGCTGACCTTTTTGCGCGACGGAGTAGCCGTTGACGGCCATCCAGTCGATGATGTTGTCGCCAGTTTTATTGATGACGCATTGCAACGGACCGGTGTTGATCTGGATATAGCTTGCGTTGTCGGTGCCGAGATTCGCACCGGCTGCGGGAGTGGAGGATGCGGTTGACAGCTTCATGTCGCCGGTGAGGCCAGGGGTCGCGGTGGTGGCGAAACCGGTAAATTTGATCGAGCCATCCGGCCAGTACGCCAGCGTCCAGCTTTGCAGCGGCATGGGCTTGCCGTCGGCGCCAGTGAGGGAGAAGGCCTGGTTTTTTTGCACGGTGCCGCGGGGCCAGGGCACGCCCCAGCTGACGCCGGATGGCGCGGGTGGCGAAGCGCCGTCGAGCCAGTGCAGTGCGACATCGGCGGCGGAGGCGGTGTAGGCTGCAAAAAAAGCAGCAGCGAGAGAGGCAAGGCGAAGAACCGAGGGAGGCAGGTTCATTTTCATGGGGCAGGGGGCTGGGGGTAACAAGAGGGACGCCGATTCAACCCCGCAAATCCCCAAAGGTCAACGCTGACTCGAACCGGCTGAAAACGCCCTCAACCCCGTCCGCGCAAGGACCAGCCGAGCCAGAGCAAGCCCATCGCCGCAATCCAACTGCCCGCCACGCGGACGACGATGCGCGTCCAGTCCCATCGCAGCGAAATCACTGCAGCAGAGACCAAAGCTACTAATATAAAGAGTGTCGCCGCGATGCCGAGGAGCTGGAGGGTCGCAACGGAAGTTGTTGCGCCGTCTTGGGTCATGGCCACGCCATTGACAAAACCGTGGATGACGCCCAAGGCCAGGGCCAGGGCCACGACGGCGGCAGGTGGTAGTTTCAAATCGGAGGCGACGAGCAAGCCGAAAACCAAAAACGTGGCGGCCAAAATGCCCGCGACCCATGGAGCGGAAAAACTTTGCCAGCTGATGAGGTAAACACTCGTCAATCCTCCGCTGAGCCAGGCTGCCGGCAGCATGAACATGGCGCGGCGGCCGGGCAGCGGGCCGCGCAAACCGGCAAAGAGTGCGAGCGCGACAGCGGGCAGAATATCATCGGGGCTGAGGGCAAAATGGGTGATGCCGTCATAAACCGGGCCGAGGCCGGTCGTCACCAGATGTGCGTCGGCACGGTTGCCCCCGAGGAGCAACAACGCCCCTGGGATTAGGAACCGTGGGAATGCTTTTTCAAACTTAACCATGAAAATGGAAACCGGAGAAAGTTGTCGCCGCCGCCTGCGCGGTTTTGGGTGCGGGTTCGGCGGCGGCTTCGGGATGCAAATCATCCCAGAGGAAATAAACTCCGCCGAGTACAATGATGGCCCCGGCCAGTCGCAGGGCGATTTGGCCCGCCTTCCAGCGATGGATGGTGCCAATGAAAATGCCGACACCATGCAGCGTGCCGGTGGCGATGACGAAACCGATGCTGTAGAGCAGACCGCTTTCCCCGGCGGGCAGTTCCTTCCCATGGGCAAAGCCATGGCACAGGCCAAAAAAGCCCACCAGTACCGCTGCCACCCACAGCGGGGGGCGCGCTTCACTTAATACCATGGAGCCCAGCGCGAGCATGGAAAAGGCGATGCCCACTTCATCGGCATTCAGCGTCAAACTGCCGAGGTGAAACGAGGCGGAGAGACCCAGCAGGCCCAGGAAGCCGCCGACGGACATCACGAGGGGGAATGTTACCGGCAACAGCCAGATGGCGGGTTTGCCCAATTGCGCGCCCCAGATGCCGACAGCCACCATCGCCAGAATATGATCCCAGCCCGACCAGGGATGCTTGAAACCCGCGGCAAAGCCGCCGCCTTCACTGCCGACAATATGGGCCTGGGCGGAATGCGTGCATAGAAACAACATGGCCAGGGCAGCCAGCCAGTGGGGGATGCGGAATGGAATTTGGGCGGATGCTTTCATGGATGCAGGCTTTGAAATAATATCACCGTACGTTGAATTGTCCAGTAGGCGCCCAGCGTGCCAATGGTGTACACGGGCAGTGCCTGCGCCCAGCGCGGCCAGCTGATTTCGAGGGTGCGAAAGGAGCGGGCGAGGGAAAGAATCAGGGCGACAAAAAGCAACTGGCCAATTTCCACGCCGAGGTTGAAGCACAGCAATGCCCACGGGATTTGCGAATGCATCAGGCCGAGGTCCGTCAGCCCGCTGGCAAAACCGAAACCGTGGAGCAGGCCGAAGGAAAACGCCACGAGCCAGGGACGCCGGAGAGTGAGGCTGGTTTCGCCGCGTTCCTTGCGTTGAATTTCAGGCCCGAGGAAAAGAATGGAAAGGGCAATCGCGGCATAAAGTGGCGGCAGCGGAGCGCTGGCGTAGCCGAGGGTGGCGACGGCCAGTGTGATGCTATGGGCGACCGTGAAGGCGGTGATGGTTTTAACCAGCATCCAGCCATCGCGCACAATCAGCAGCAAACCGAGAACAAACAGCAGGTGATCCACGCCGGTCAAAATGTGTTTCACGCCCACGTTTATGAAAGTCAGCGATTGCGCCAGCAACCCGGGCGCAGCCGTCAGTGTCACGCTGGACGTGGCCGGCGTCAGGCGGAAGATGCTGACGGAGCCGTTGAGGTGACTGAATTGGATAAGCACATCGGCGATCGCGGCGGCTGGGCCGGCGACGGCAATCGCGCGCCCTTCGAGGCCATTGGGGCAGCTAATGTCGTAGCGCTCAATGTTGGTGCCCGCGATGGTGTAGTGTTCCCGTGTCGTCGTGATTTTGCACTCGGGCGGCAATTGCAGTAAAATGCCACTTTCCAGTTTTCGTGACGCGGGCACTTTCCACAATACCGAGTAGGTTTCGGCGCCGGTCTGGCGCAGTTCAAGGTACACGGGCTGTAATTCGTGCGCCTGCACGGGGCGGAAAGAGCCCAGCGCCCAGAGAAAACCGAAAAGAATAAAAAGGCGGCGCATTTTTTTAAACGACGGAAGATTCACCCTTCCGGTGGAAGGTTAGGCTTCTTTTTGCGGGAGACCAAGAACGCAATGGCGGCAAAAATTACAGTGGCCAGATAGAAAACGTATTGGAGGTGCGGGATGATGAAATACGTATCGTGGCCGCCGGGCGACGTATAGAAGGGAGTAGGCGGCGGAGGAGTTGACACGGAGAGCGGGGGAGGGTTTTTGGTTGGGTCGAGGACGACCTCCCACGCGGGGTAGTCCGAGGTGAGCAAGCCATCTCCCGCCACTTTGCCGTCCTGAAAATAGCTGAGAGTGTTGATATAGCCTTCGCTCATTTTGTTGACGAACGGCGAAGACACGCGCAGGCGCCCGCTGGCCGGCCGGGGGTAAAGGAAGTCGAAGCGCAGGTCCGTTTCCTCGAATAAGGCCACGGTAATGGCCGTCGGGGCGATTTTTTTGCCGTCGAGGGTGACTTCGAACATATTGGCGGTGCTTTGCTGCAATAACGCATGGTAGGTGGATTCAAAATTATCCTCGGTCACCGGCACATCCGGCGGATTATCCACCAGAGAGCGCGACGGCACCCGCGACATGATTAATTCGATTTCCAACTGGTCGGGCCGCAACCAGACGTTGGTGCTGGATTGCAGGGCGTCGTGCGCCTGGGCCCCCGCCGCTAGCAGCAAAAGCGCCAGGAAGGTGAGGACAAGCCGGAGCCG
>Ga0206967_1091_pt1 | contig 19606 bp, 19 predicted proteins | sample Alteio_BWOrgHeat_24_FD_153259 | JGI IMG/M metagenome (GOLD analysis project Ga0206967, IMG submission 153259) | Enriched cells from forest soil in Barre Woods Harvard Forest LTER site, Petersham, Massachusetts, United States -... | ecosystem: Environmental > Terrestrial > Soil > Temperate forest >...
ATTGATGGATACGGTGAAATTGCTGGCGGGGGGGCTGTCGGCGGCCATCGCCAAAAAGGCAGCGGCGCTGAGAGCGGAGAGAATGGCAAGGGGCTTGGTGAGTTTCATGGGTAGGTAGTACGAGAAGAATGAATAGCTTAGGCCGCCCCCTCCACCTCTGGCAAGTGTGATTTGGACGGGGGGTTCCGGCTATTCTTGCTACTTGGGATTGCCACGGGGCGGTTTTTCCGGTGAAGTCTCACGTTTTGCCCCCTACATGCCTGCTGCCCACGCACCGCTGCTTGCCCTCCGGAAGATTGCGAAATCTTTTGCCGGGGTGCGTGCTTTGCGCGGGGTGGACTTTGAGCTGAAGGCCGGAGAGGTCCATGCGCTGCTCGGCGAGAACGGCGCGGGCAAGTCCACGCTCATCAAGGTGATCACCGGGGCCCACCAGCCGGACAACGGGACGATTGAGATTAACGGGGATAAGGTCGAGCGCCTCTCCCCTGCCCTCGCCCATGGCTTGGGGATTGCCTGCATTTACCAGCAGCCGGCGCTCTTTCCTGATTTGACGGTGGCGGAAAATATTGGCCTGCGCTTGGAGCCGGCGAAGTCGCTGCGGCGCGTTGGCTGGGCGGCAAGGCGGACGCGGGCGGCGGAATTGTTGAAGCGCATCGGCGCGAATATTTCCCCTGAGAGCGAAGTGCGTTCCCTCTCGATGCCGGAGCAGCAGTTGGTGGAAATTGCCTGCGCGCTGGGTTCGGGCGCACGCATCGTCATCATGGATGAGCCGACGGCCTCATTGACGCAAAAAGAGCAGCACCTGCTTTATGCGGGAGCCCTCGCGGGGCAGTTCCGACCTGGCGGAGGGTGTGAAATTCCGCGCCGCGAATTGGGCCGATTACAAAACCCTTTTGCACAATCCCTCTTACGTCCTCTGCACGCTCGGCATGGCGGCGATGACTTTTTCCATCGGCGGCATTGCCTTTTGGATGCCGTATTATCTTTCGCAGCTTCCCGGTGCGCCGGCCTCCGGGACGGTCAGCATCACGTTTGGTGGCATCGTCTGCCTTGCCGGATTGTCGGGCACGCTCATCGGTGGCTACACGGGCGATAAATTGCGCGACCGTTTTTCCGGCTCCTACTTTCTTGTTTCGGGCATCGCGATGCTCGTGGGTTGCCCGTTTGTCCTCTGGATGCTGAGTTTTGATGCCATGAATATCGGTCTATGGGTGCTGACGTTTGTCACTTGCTTCTGCCTCTTTTTCAACACCGGCCCGGCCAACACGATCCTCGCCAATGTCACGCATCCGTCCGTCCGCGCCGTTGGCTTTGCCATGAATATTCTCTTTATTCACGCCTTCGGGGACGTCATTTCCCCCGTGGTCATCGGCATCCTTAGCGACCGCTACAGCATGAAGACGGCCTTTGCCGTGGTTGCGGGCATGTTCATTTTCGCCGGCATCCTCTGGCTCCTCGGCGCCCGCCATCTCGAGCGCGATACGGAACGCGCCGCGCAGGGTTGATAGAGTAAGGCGAAATATTTTTGGCCGTTTTCGGAGCCTATTGGCATCATGAGTATGGAGATTGTGCCAGAGTTTTGGCCGATCTCTCGTACCTTTGAAAACCAAACGCAAACGGGGGGTCTTGCGACTGCTCGCTCTCGGGGTGGCGCTTCTCATCCTTCTCGCCGGTACTCTCGGCGGTCTTTATTTTTGGGCGCTTGCCCGGCTGCATATGGAAAGGGTTTATTTCCCCCATGCCGCCATCAATGGGCAACCCGTGCGGATGGTCTTGGATACTGGCTCTACCGATAATTTTATCGAGAGTCCCCGGGTTGCGAAGCGCCTGGGCTTGCCCATCGAATTGTCCGACGCCATCCACAACATCAATGGACACGATGCCACAGTGTGGTGGACCAAACCGCTACGGATCCAGTTCGGAGCCGATACCTATACGTCGCCATTGGAAGTGCTCAATTCCGATGCCCCAACTTTGATTGATCTTTCTCCGGGCAAATTCGACGTGGATATTGGCTGGCCTGCCGTGCGGAATAACATTCTGGTTTTTGATGCAGATCAGCGCACGGTGCGGGCTGTGGCCAAGCTTCCTTCTGAAACCTCCAGCTGGCTGAAATTACCCATTTTGAAGAATGACACCTTGCTCTTAAAAATCACTTTGCCCGATGGCACCGTTGGTTCCCTCTTGGTGGACACGGGTAATGCCTCTGGCGTTAATCTGGCTCCGCAACAATGGAAAGCCTGGCGGCCCGCCCATCCCCACGCCCAAGTGTCATCCATCAAACTTTTCGATGGCAATGACGGAACTCCCATCGAGACGGTCTGGGCCGACGAAATTAAACTTGGCGCACTTACGCTCACCGATGTCCCGGTTTCGGAGGATCGGATGCCCCAGAATTTTTATGGCCAGGACGCTCCGCCCGACGAGGTTTTCAGCGGACACTATTTCGGCACGATTGGGCTTTTTGCACTCGAGCGGATGGATCTGGTGTTGGATGGTAAACATCGCGTGGCCTATCTCAAACCCAAGCCGTCACCGGGCCCACCTTACCCGGGCTTTGACCGGCCCCAACCGCGCCAAGCCGCTGGAGTGCCGGCGATGGAAGACTGGACGGTCGCACCTGGCGTGCGGATTCAATGGGACACCGCACCCATTAAATAGCACAAGCCTTGTCCGGTTTTACCGCCCGGCGGCCTCCTAAAGGGTATGATGCGTAAAAAAAGCTGGCGGTTAAGGATGATGGGCGACAACCGGATGAATTTCTATGGGTGGAAATTCACGGGCGCACTCGTCTTGTGCGCTTCCCTTTTGATTAGCGCTTGGAGTGGCGTAATTATGGTTCATGGTCATATTGCCCAAGGCGAAAACCAATCAATTGAACCTCAGGATTCTTTCCTGCGCGCCATTTGGGTCGTTTTACTGGCCATTTTAATCATTCTCGTCGGCCATTTCGCCCTTGCCCTGCAGAATTACCACGCCCGTGTCGCCCAAGCCATCGAGGATGACGACGCCAAAAAGGAAGCTGAGAAGGCATTGCCAGCCGGGCCTGGTCAGGCATAATTAGGTTGTCCGGTTTCCTGCTCCGGCGGCATCTCATGAGTATTAACGTCACCATGGACGATCATGACCTCCTGCGGGAATACACTGAGCAAGGTTCGGAAAAAGCCTTTTCTGACTTGGTGGAACGCTATTTGCCGCTCGTTTACGGCACCGCCTTCCGCATCGTCCGCGATGCGCACACGGCCCAGGACGTTGCCCAATCGGTTTTCCTCCAGCTTGCCCGCAAGGCGTGGACCGTCCGCGAGGGCCGCGCCCTGCCTGGCTGGCTCTACCGCTGCACCCAGCGGGCCGCCTTCATGGCAATCCGTAGCGAACAACGCCGCACCCGCCGCGAAACGGAAGCCATGAATCTGGCCGAGCAAAATCAATCTCCCGCCATGGCGTGGGAGCAAATCTCCCCGTTGCTCGATGAGGCGCTGTCTCATCTCAGCCGCGGTGAACAGGATGCGGTCATCCTGCGCTTTTTTCAGGAAAAAAGCTATCGCGAGGTTGGAGTGATGTGCGGCCTCAACGAAAACGCCGCGCGCAAACGCGTCGAGCGCTCGCTCGATAAAATCCGCGTCCACTTTGCCAGCCGCGGGCTCACCGCGACCGCCGCCATCCTTGGCACCATCCTTGCGGCTCACGCTTCCGAGCCTCCACCTTTGGGTCTTGCGACGCGGGTCGCCAAAAGTGCCGCCAGCAACGCCGCCAAAGTCGGCGGCCTCACTTATTTTGCCTCGCAAGTTTTTCTCTATGTCACCAACCTGAAGGTCCTGGGCGCGGTCGTTGTTGTTGCCGGGCTTGCGGCCATCCCCCTCTTGAACCAGCATTGGGAAAACACGCAAATGCAACTAGCCCTGGCTGACTCCACGCGCCAGGTGAAGCAACTCCAACTGGAGATGGCGAACTTGAACGGGCGTCTGGGCGATGCGGAGAAACTTGCGCAAAGTGCCGCCGATTCCGCCCGGAAGCAATCCGCTGGTTTTTTTGTTTCACCCTCCACGGGAAACATGACAGTCCAGTTGGATATCGCCACGATCGCGCAGATTAATTTCTCGACCATCGACGCGAAAAAATACGCGCTGACGACGGATGCAGTGGGTCTCCTCGCCATCACCCCGGAGGAAGCCGCCAAATTGCAGGATTTAATCGAACGATTAAAAGTCCGCGTCCAGGATCATGCCCGGGCCGCCATGCAGCGTATCCCCGTTGATTCGCTGACGGGGCCGAATTTTGTCGCGTTCTTTAAAAATCATCCAGGCGATCAATCCCTCTACCTTATTCCGCCAATTACGGCGGACGACGCCAAAGCCCTAGTGGACTGGTTTACGGATGGCGTCAAAGGCATCATTGGCCCGGAACGGGGGGCGATTCTCGTGCAACGCGGCTCCGCAGCCTTTGATACTTGGGTCACTAGTGGCCAGGGCACCGCGATCGCTTTTGCGGATAGCAACAGTTCGGACAATGATTTGCCTGCGGCGGATCCTGCCGCCGGCCCAGTCCCCGTAACGGCTTGGATGATTAAGCAAACAATCGACGGAAAATTTGTTTTTACCCGGGGCCGCGGCAAAAAAGCGGTGCCGGATCAATTGGCCTATTTGTTTTCAGCGGCGCCGGATGAGGGTACCGTTAGTCCCGCTGCGCCGGCCACGTCGGCCGTAGCCCCGTAGCCTAAAATTCCTCTCGGAGGATTTCCGCTTATGGGGTGTTTTTGGTCTGTCCTTGGGTCGGTAAAAGCAGTTAAATCGGGCGGAGCTGAGTGGAGGCCACTCTCGTCGCCGTTTTTTGTTTCTCCCCATGAACCCTCGCCGTGTTTCTTTTTTTGCCGGTGTCGTGGCTGGTGCCGTGATGGCCTTTCTCGTTTATCAAAACATCGAGTTGCGGCGGCAACTCGCCAACACCGCTAAGCCGGCGCCGGGTTTGGCGTTGAACAGAATCCCCGCCCAGGTTTCAGCCAAAAGTAAAACCGAGTTCGAGAAAATTCTCGCCATGCCCGACCGCCTCGCGCGTATGCGGGCTTTGTTGGATTACGCCGCCAATCTGAACACGGCGGATTTGCGCGGCCTTGTCGAACTCTTGGGCAAATTGCCACCCTATGAGGACAATCGCATCGCCATGTCGGTTTTGATGTCCCGGCTGATTCAGCTCGACCCCTCCGGTACACTCGCCTGGGCCAAGGCGCTGGCCAATACCCAGGGCCGTAGCGCGATCCTCGACACGCTGTTCAACTCCTGGTCGAGTCTCGACCCCGATGCCGCCCTGGCCGCCATCAGCCAGATTGACAACGTCACCATCCGGCAAAACATTTTGCGCGCCACTTTAGCCAACATCGCCAGCCGCTCGCCCCAAAGCGCCCTGGCCGTGCTCAACGCGTTGCCCGCCGGCCAGAAGACGACGGACATGATTCGGGCGGTGTTTTCCACCTGGGCCAACAGCGATGCGGCCGCGGCGGCGGCCGCGGTGATGAAGTTGCCCCCCAATCGCAATCGCTCCTTTGCCCTTGAAGACGTTTTGGAAGGCTGGTCCAACACCGACCCCAAAGGTGCCCTTGACTGGGTCTCCAGTTTGCCCAAAGGCGGCGTGCGCGCTGATATGTTAAAAACCGCGCTGACCAACCTTGCCCAGCAAGACCCGCTTAGCGCCGTCAACTACGTCACCAATATCACCGCCGCTTTTGACCGCAACAACCTCATGAGTACCGTTGCCGCCGCCTGGGGTCAAAATGATCCCGAGGCGGCCCTGGCCTGGGTAGACAAATTTCCTTCCAGCGTCGCCCATGACGCTGCGGTCTCCACCATCTTGGACCAACTCAGCCAATCGGACCCGAAAAGCGCAATTGGATATCTTTCTCAAATTACGGACAAATCAGTGCAGGACCAAACCCTCGTCAAAATTGCCAATAATTGGGCCGCGCAAGATATGCCGGGCGCGCTCGCTTGGTCGCAAACGCTGCCCCCGGGGGCCGGTTCCGGGAATGTACAAATCACGTTGGTCCGTAATTTTGCCAATGACGACCCCGCCAGTGCTGCGGCTTATGTACAAACGCTCGAAGGCACGCCCAATTACGACAAACTCATGGGCGCCATCGCTGCAACCTGGCAGGCGGCGGATACCAATGCCGCCCTGGCCTGGGCGCAATCGCTGCCCCCGGGTTCCGGCGCCTATTCCGCCATCGCGCAAATCGTCATTCAATCCACGGCGCAGGACCCCGAGGCGGCGTTAAATTATGCCATGAACAACATGAACGATGTCCCCGCCAGCAAACGCGATTTCGCCATCACCAACGTGATTGACAAATGGGCCACCATGGACCCCGCCTCCGCCGCTCCGGTGATTTTGGCTGCCTTTCCCGAAAATTCGGATCAACTCAATTCCGCCGTCATCAAGGTCGCCCAGAATTGGATCAAGCAAGACCAGCAAGCCGCTTCCCAATGGATTGACACCTTGACGCCCGGCACGACGCGGGACGACGCCGTTGCCCAATTAGTCCCGGTCGCCCTCAAGAGCGACCCGGCCTCGGCCTTCACTTGGGCCGCCACCATGAGTGACGACCATTCCCGCGCCAACCAAATGATTTCCGTGGTCAGCCAATGGGCGAAGACTGATCCATCCGCCGCGGCCGCGGCGGTCCAAGCCGCCAAGATTCCCGACGATGAACGCTCCAACTTGCTCGATACGATTCAGAGTTTGGCCAAACCCGCGAAAAAATCCGCCGTAAACTAGGCCGATGCGTTTTCACTTTCCCGGGTTCGCGCCTTTGACGTTGGTCGGGATGCAATAAAACCCTGTGCGCGCCGTGATGTAGAGCGTCTGCCGGTCTTTGCCGGCGAAGCACATATTCGCCGGGCCTTCGGGTACCGGGATGAAGCCGATTTGCTTGCCCGTCTTCGTATCCACCACCGTGACCCCGCTTGGGCGCGAGCCTACGCTCATGTACAAATTACCGTGGTCGTCGAGCGTCATGCCGTCCGAGCCGAAGCTGCACGCAAGTTTTTTATTGGTCAGCGAGCCGTCGGGTTGGATGTCAAAGGCCCAAGTCTGCCCGCCGCTGATGTCCGAGACGAAGAGCGTTTTCCCATCACCCGTGCCGGCGATGCCATTGGGCGTGCCATTCTGTCCGTTGGGTGAATTAAATTCGTTGAGCACGCGCGTCAGCGTCTTGTGGTCCGGCGAGAGAAAGTAAACGGTCTTCACATCCTGTTGCTGCTGGCGGTCCGGCGCCCACCAGTTGCGGCGGTAATACGGATCCGTCAAATACATGCCGCCGTCCGGCCGCACCAATACGTCATTAGGCCCGTTGAGCAGTTTGCCCTGATAGTCTTTTACCAGTACGGTATGCTTCGGCTGCGTGATGGTGCCTTCCTTTGGCTTGTCGCCCACCGCCGGGTTGAGCGGCTGAGGGTAGGGGACGGTTTCGGTTTCCGTCAGCGAAATGGACCACAACTCGTTGCGCTCGTCGGCGCAGGCAATGAGATTGCCCTGATAGTCAAAGCACATGCCATTCGAATATCCGGAAGGGTGCATGAATACAGAAAGCGTTTTGTCCGCGACGCTCCAGTGCATGATTTTGCTGCTGTCCTGCTCGATGAAATAGACATCGCCGTTGGGTGCGCAGGTCGCGCCCTCGGTGAAGGGCGCCGGGGTGCCATTCGGTCCAAAGTTGTTGGGCACCGTGTAGGATTCCGTTGGCAACGTCGCCAGTTTCTCAACTTTGGCGTCGGGCGAGATGGTGGGCGGCAATCCCATGGTTGTGTTAGGGCTGCCGGCGCGCGCACCACGTCCGCGCCCACCCGGCGCGCTACCGGCGGGTGGGGTCGCTGCGGGAGCCGACGCCGTCGGCGTAGCGGGGCTTGCCGACCCTGCCGGCGCAGCCGGTTGGTCAGCCGCAACGAGCGGCAGTGTGGAAACAAACAGGGCGCCCAGAACGAAACTGCGCAAGGCAGCCGTCGGGCCGTGGGGGTGCGGGGTATTTTTCAGGCGATTTAAGGTTTAAGGTTTTTTCAGAACTTATCAATGGCATCTTTGGGGATCATTTGCTCAAGGACTTTTGCGTGGGCTTCAGGGGCCGAGTGCCGCCACCGCCGCTTTTTGAAATTCGATGCGCATGGCGGAATTATCCGGGTTCCGTTGCCCGGCCAGTTCCAGCATCATCACGTAAATTACTCCGCGCGTCGGGTCGACCCAGCTATTCGTTCCAAATGCGCCTCCATGGCCGAACGACCCCGCGGGCAGCACATTATTTGCCTCCATTTGGGTCGGGTCTTCAATGAGGCAGAAACCCAGCCCCCAAGGCATTCCGGGGCGGGTGCGCAGGCTGCCGGTTTGTTTGCGCAGCATTTCCGCCAGGGTCGCCGCCTGTATTATTTGTTTCCCATCGGCGGCGCCATGGTTGAGCGTCATTTGGTAAAATTTGGCAATATCTTCCGCCGTGGAGAACAATCCGGCCCCGCCCAACGGCGCCCGCTCCTGATCTGTCGGTAACGTTCCGTACAAATACGGTATGTCCACATGGACGAGTTTATTGGCATCGTTCATCTTGTAAGTGTCGCAGTAGTGCGTTGCCTGGCTCACCGGTATCCAGAAGGTCGTCTGCTTCATCCCCAAGGGATCGAAGATGCGCTTTTGCAGGAATTGATCGTAGGGCATTCCACTCGCCACTTCCACCACCCGCCCCGCCACATCGAGCCCTGCGGTGGAGTAGGCCCAGCGGCTGCCCGGGTCAAAGCGCAGGGGTTCCCGCGCCAACCCCCGCACCATCTCGGCCAGTGTCCAATGCAGCCCGGTGACGCGGTATTCGCCCAATCCGCTCCTATGCGTCAGCAAATCGCGTATCGTCAGCGGTTGGGCCGGTGCGGCAAGCACCCGCTGGCTCGGGTCACTCTGCTTCGTCACCCACAGGTCGGAAAATTCCGGCAGGTATTTGCTCACCGGGTCATCAAAGGCCAGTTTGCCGTCGTCCACCAGTATCGCCACCGCGGTCGCCGTGATGGGCTTGCTCATCGAGGCAATCCAAAACAAATCATCAGGCTGCATTTTTCGCCCCGTCGCCAGATCGCTTTTGCCCACGGCGGCGAGGTGCAGCACTTTGTCTTTCGTCGCCACCAGCGTGACGACACCGGCCACCTGGCCTTGGTCCACGAACGATTGCATTTTCGGGGCAATCGCGGAAAAGTCGGGTGTGGTTAAGGGCAGCGGCGTGGAAGCCGCGAACAGACCAGAGCAGGGTAGTAGCAGCACCAATGCTCGGAGCGGGGGTAAGAGCATGAAGTTCAGTTATGCGCATATCCGTCACAGCACAATCCCGAATTTCCCCTTGAACGGCCCCAGCCGGCCCCACGCTTTTTCCAATCAATTCACCCGGTGTTCCAATTCTCGAATCAGTTCCCGCAAAAACCAGTTATTCCCGCCGATTTTATCCGTGGCCCGCAGGGCGTTGCTCGTCAGCTTTTTCGCCTTTTTCCGCGCCACATCCAGGCCATACAAACTCGCGTAGGTCAATTTCCCATGCCGCTCATCGAGGCCCGGAGTCTTGCCCAGAACCTCTGCTGAAGCCGTGGCATCAAGGATGTCATCAATCGCCTGAAACGCCAGGCCGAGGTTGCAGCCCACTTCTTCCAGCAGTTTAAATTTTGCCGGCTTCGCGTTCGTCAATCGGAGCCCCATCAGCAAACTCGCCGTGATCAACGCCGCCGTTTTGTTGTGGTGGATGAAGTCCAGCCGCTCCGCATTCATCTTCCCTTTTTCGCCGAGCAAGTCCTCCATCTGCCCGCCAATGAGTTTTTCCGAACCCGCGGCATCACCCAAAATATCCACCAGCGCCGCCGCTACTTCCGGATGTTTGCGGTAAGCATGTGCCGGCAGCCACAGTGCATACGTCAATAACGCATCGCCTGCCAGCAGCGCAGTGGCCTCGCCATATTTCTTATGGCACGTCGGCACCCCGCGCCGCAGGTCAGAGTCATCCATGCACGGCAAATCGTCATGGATGAGGCTATAAGTATGCAGGCATTCGACGGCTATCGCCGCCGGCATGGGGTCGAGTTTCGACGGAAAAAGTCCATGCCCTGCCAGCACCAGTAATGGACGCAGGCGCTTTCCCCCCGCCAGCATGGAGTAAAGCATCGCTTCGTGCAGGACTCCCGGGCGGGTCTTCGCTTGGGGCAGCCATTTGCCGATGGCGGCTTCAACGTCGGCGCGGTGGCGCTTGAGCGTGGCCTTGAAATCCGGGGATGCTTTGGCGGGTGCGGTCATAATCGGGGAAAAACTCGTATGGTTCTTTTCGGCCAAATTTGCAAAAGGATTTTCTGCCCTCCTTATCTCGCAGGTTGGCGTGTCACTTTGGCCCCCCTCCTTTTTTCCTTGGTTTTTCGCTCGGGGACGCGTATTACTTGGAGTTACTTCTGGAATCCGAAAACCGGGGTTCTCGTCGCGCCCTTCGCGTCCGGTGCCCCGCTCGCTTTCGCCCTCCATTTTACTGCAAACTAATGCCGACGTACGAATACGCCTGCAAATTTTGCGGCCACCACCTCGAAGTTTACCAACCCATCACTGCCGCGGCGTTGACGCGTTGCCCGAAATGCAAAAAAGCGGGCCTCAAACGTCTTATCAGTGGTGGCGCCGGCATCATCTTCAAGGGTACTGGCTTCTACGAAACGGACTACAAGCGCGCACCCGCCTCAGCGGAAAAGAAAACTGAAGCGTCCAAGTCCGCGCCCAAATCCGATACTTCCAAACCCGCTGTCACCAAGTCGGAACCCGCCAAGCCGGCCGCCAAACCCGCCAAAATCTGACCTGCCATGGGCTCCAACACACATTTTGATCCGACGGGGGAGAAAAAAGCCCGTAAAAAGGCCACCTTTACCGGCGCGATTATCTGTGGTGTTTTCAATGCCGTGCTTGGTGGCGTGCTTGGCGTGGCCATTCTTACCATTTCCGGCCCTCCCGAATACAAGCCCAAGCCTGACAAGGCCGGCAAAGTTCCGCCGCCACCCGCCGGCCTCTTTTACTGGGCGGGTGCGCCCAGCGGCGATTTTAAGGCCAAGGAAGCCCAATTCCTTGCCGGCTCTCCTGGTAGCCTGACACTTTCCGAGGGCGAGTTGAACGCCTGGGCCTCCTCGATTTTCAAGTCCAACATTCCACCGCCGAAACCCAAAGTTGATGCCAAGGCTGCGCCCAAGCCTGCAGCCAGCACTGCCGCCAGTACGGACAAAAAAGTTTCCGAAGTCGCCAAAGCCAAGGAGGATGTTAAAGCCGCCGAAGCGCAACTGGAGGATTTTGGCGCGGCTACCGGTTCACCCAATTTCCATATCTTTAAGGATCCGCTGGGCCCCCCCGGCGCGGATGCTAGTTTCCAAGTCGCGTTGCCCATGACTTACACCCTTTTCGGCGAGCGCTTTGACACGGTTTACCAGGCCCGGGGCGTGTTTGTGCCCGGGCCCAATGGCCCCACGCTTCAGGTAAATGACAGCTATTTTGGCCAAGCTCGCATCCCTGCCGCACAGATCTTCTTCAACGCCATGGTGAGCCTGCATATCAAAGATGAAGGGGCCAAACCCTACATCGACGCTTGGGCCAAGGTGGCCAGCGTGAGCTTTCAGGATGGCAACCTCGTCCTCACAAGCAAATAACGTCCGCGCATTTTTTAGCGAGGTGTCCATGCGTCCGGTCTCATTTTATTCCAGTGGTCGTTGGGCTCGCCTCGCCAGATTCATTCTTTTACTGGCCTTGTCCTTGTTTTCTCAGGCGCAGGCCGGCGTGTCGGGGGGCTTGCTCTCCGAACCGGCGGCCAACCCCGCGCCGCCTCCGGTCTTCGCTCCTGCGCCGCCCCCGGTGCCCACCGGTCCACCTCCTACCCAGGAAGTGCCGCCGGGTGTCCGCACTCTGGTCGGTCCCCCGGTGGTATTGCAAAATGAGCATTTCGAAGTGGATGCCCCGGACAATGTTTCGGCCCACACGGTGATGAATCTGGCCCTGGGCTTGCATACCTTGATGGCCAAATATCTTCCGTGGCCCACCAGTCCGCCGAGCCTGATCCAAGTCCAACTTGTGCCTGCAGCTCAAGCGGATTTTACCGCACCCTTCATCATTCAGCCCCAGCACGACGGCCATCGTCTCGCCCTCGTCCGTTGGAGCGCCGACACCAAATTTGCCGATGTCTGCCTCGCTCTTGGTTGGGTTTCGCTCGAAAGCGTGGTCTCCTGGCGCGACGGCCCTTCCGCGGTGGATAAAGCACCCGACTGGATGAAACTCGCCTTCGGTAAAATGCTCGAAGCCCGCTACAAGCCCGCAGTCCTCGATGCTTTTTCCGCCCAGGCACTCCAGTTCCCCGCCCTTACCTTGAGCCAGATTATGACCGCGCACGGCCCCTATGGCGCGGATTTGCCGATCCTCGCCATCAACTCTTTTTGGTTGGCCAAATTTTTGGATGAAAAGTGCGGCACACCCGTGAACGATGCAAAATTATTCACGGCTCTGGCCTTTGGTGGTTCGCCTCCTGACACCCTGGCCGCCACTTTTCCCGGAGAATTTGAGGACCCCCGCGGCCTCGAACTTTGGTGGGAGGTCAACTACCGCGGGCTCATTCACGAACGTGCCTCGCCCGTACTCAGTATGGCCGACAGCCGGGCGTTGCTCGACCAGATGCAATTTGTCGACGTGCCGCGTCCCGGCGACGTCGCCCTGCGCACCCGCCTCGATGACGCTTGGGTCAGCCGCAAAGACAAAACCGTCCAGGCCGCCCTCGCCACCACAATTCTCAATGCCCGTGAACTGCCTTTGAAGATAAATCCCGTGTACAAAAACGCGGCCCTGTCCCTTTTGCGCGTCATGGTGGATTTGAGTGGCGACGACGACAAAGCCTTCCACTCGGATTGGACCCAGTATCAAGCCGACCGCACCGACGGCGAAGCTTATGAGGCTGGCGTCGAGGCTGCCTTTAAATAGACGTTTATTCCTTCTCGACGCCGTACCCATCCTTGCGGTCGAGAATCTTCCAGCCTCGCGCCGTCAGTTCCTTGCGCAGCGTATCCGCCTTGGCGAAATCTTTCGCTTGTTTGGCGTCCCAGCGTTGTTTCGCCAAGTCGGCAATTTCCAGCGGCACTTCCACTTGCACTACGGGTAACGGCAAATCCAAGCCCAGCGCAAACACCGCGATTTTAATCAATCCTTCGAGGTCTTCCATGGCCTGTTCCACCGTGCTCGTTTTCGGTTCCACTTTAAAAATTTCGCCCAACGCCCCGGGTACATTCAAGTCATCCTCCAGCAGTGCCCAAGCCGCGGCAAACCGGCCCCAGCGCAATGCCTCCGACGCGGATTTCTTTAAACGGGCAATCGTGTCCTTTGCCTTGGTTGCGTCTCCGGCCGCCCGCAAGGCCAGCGCCTGCAAATGTTTGTCAAGTTTTTGCACCGCGCTTTGCGCTGCATCCAACCCGTGCAGCGTGAAATTCAACGGTGAGCGGTAATGTCCTGCGATCAGCGCATAACGCAAAACCACCGGCGCATAGCCTTTTTTCTGGATGTCTTCCAGGGTGTAGAAATTGCCGAGGCTTTTCGACATCTTGCGCCCGTCCACCAGCAAATGCGCGCTGTGAAACCAATGCTTCACAAACGCGTACCCGGCATCCCCGTCATGCGCGCAGCACGATTGCGCCACTTCATTTTCATGGTGCGGAAACATCAGGTCCACGCCGCCGCCATGCAGGTCAATGGTCTTGCCATCAAATATTTCCTCAATCATCGCGCTGCACTCAATGTGCCAGCCCGGCCGGCCTTCGCCAAAGGGGCTGGGCCAATAGTTGGGGCCGTCTTCCGGCTTGCGCGCCTTCCACAGCGCAAAGTCCGCCACGTGCTCGCGCGAATACTCATCCGCCGTGTTTGCTTGCCCCGCGCTGTTGTCGTTTTGTGTTTCTAGTTCTTCCAGCTTGAGGTGGGAGAGCTGCCCGTATTTCGCAAACGACGACACCTTGAAATAAACCGAGCCATCGTCCGCCCGGTACGCGTGGCCGTTTTTGAGTAATTGCTCGATCAGCTTAATCTGCGCGGGAATGTGCTCAATCGCGCCGGGTTCAAAATGCACCGGCAGCAGATTCAGCGCCACGCAATCCGCCTGGAATTTTTTGGTCCATTGCTGTGTAAATTCGACCAGGGCCTTTCCTTCCGCCTGCGACTCGCGGATGGTTTTGTCGTCCACATCCGTGATGTTGCGGGCGTGCTGCACCTTGCCGCGGCCGAGTTCGATCTCCAAGGCCCGCCGCAACACGTCCTGCACCACAAACGTTCGGAAGTTGCCGATATGCCCGGCATTCCATACCGTCAGCCCGCAGCAATACATGCGGAAGACCCCGTCGGGCTGGCTGGTCGATATTGGCTCGACCGCGCGGGTCAGGGTATTGTGCAGGCGCAAGGACATGAAGGGAACGATGAAGGCGCAGGGATGCCGGTGGAACAAGAAAAAAGCGCGGGGGCAGGGCAGGGTGGCAGGTAAAACCACCCCCATTTAACGCTTCCGCCGGAGGGCTATTTTTGGCAAAATCGCCGGTTCCCATGCCCAAGGCCGCTCCCACTGCGTCTGCGCGTCTCGTTTTGCCGGTGCGCCCGCGCCGCCTGCGCCGCACCAGCGCCATTCGCGCCTTGGTACGCGAAACTCGCCTGTCGCCCGCGCAATTGCTCCAGCCGGTCTTTGTCCATGAGGGCAGTGAACTCGAGCCTATTGCGTCGCTCCCCGGTATCGCCCGTATCCCGCTCCCGCGCCTCGGCGCCCATTGCCGCGAGCTGGCCAAGCTCGGCCTTGGCGGCATCGCCCTCTTCCCCAAAGTCGACCCCAAGCGCAAGCACGACGATGGCCGTGAAGCGCTCAACCCCAATTCACTCGTGCTGCGTGCTGTACGCGAGGCCAAGTCTGCCGCCCCCCAATTTCCCATTTTTGCCGACCTTGCCCTCGATCCTTACACTATTCATGGTCACGACGGCGTCCTCACCAAGCGGGGGGACGATGTGGACAACGATCGCACGGTGGCAATTTTGTCTGAAATGGCTGTCCTGCACGCCCGTGTGGGCGTGGATTTCGTCGCGCCTTCCGACATGATGGACGGCCGCGTCGGCGCCATCCGCAAGGCTCTCGATGCCGCCGGCCACGAATCCACGGGCATCCTGGCCTACACCGCCAAATACGCCTCGGCCTACTACGGCCCTTTCCGCGACGCCGTGGGCAGCAAGCGCGCCGCCAACCAACCTTCGATTACCAAGGCGACGTACCAGATGGATCCCGCCAACCGCCGCGAAGCTTTACGCGAAGCCGCCCTGGATGAAGCCGAAGGCGCCGACATCTTGATGGTTAAGCCCGCGCAGCTTTACCTCGATATCATTGCCGATCTTCGCGCCCACACCACGTTGCCCGTGGCTGCTTACCAGGTTTCCGGGGAATACGCGCAGATTTGCGCCGCTGCCGAACGCGGCTGGTTGGATCTTCGCGCCGCGCGTGACGAAGCTCTGCTCGCCATCCGCCGGGCTGGCGCCGACATTATCCTGACTTACTTCGCCGCCGCTTGGGCCCGGGAGCAGTAGAAATTACTTCTTCTTCCCGCTTTTTTTCGCCGGAGCCTTCTTCTTGGGCTTGCGTTCGCCGTCTTCGTCCTCGTCGTCGTCGTCATCATCTTCGTCATCGTCGAGCGCGTCGAGGTCTTCGGGTTCGCTTTCTTCGGCTTCAGGTTTGCCGTCTTCTTCCTCCTCCTTTTTCTCCTCTTCGTCGTCCCACTTCATGGTTTCGTCTTCCTCGATGTTTTCGTCCTCGATTTCGGGGATGTCTTCCGCGGCTTCTTCTTCGCCGCCTTTCTTTTCGGAGGCTTCACGGGTTTCACCCACATCTTCATCCACTTCAAAGCCCTTGGGCACGTATTCGAGAATGTCCGTGATTTCCTGAAACACATGCAGCGCCCGGCCTTCGAGGAAGGCATTGTGGTGGTCCTCGCGGATGTCTTCTTCGAGGTCGTCCACCGTCAGGTGCTTCTCAAAATCAATGGCGTCGTTCAGGAACTTGACGCGCAGTTTCGTGATATGATCGAGAAAGTCCGCATACGGCCCCTTCTCGGCGTCCACCTGGTCGGGTAGGGCGAAGAGCTTTTCGTCCGACTCCAGCAGCGACTCGTGCGCGCGGGTCAGCTTCACCTTGTTGTCCGGCAGGCTCTCCTTGATCATGAAGGGGATGAACGCCGCCTCCACAATATCGGCCTGGAAGCCGTATTCGCGCAAGGGGTCGAGCAAGTCGAGGATGTGCGCCACCTGGCGCGGGTCGATGATGGACAAGCCGTCCACATCCCAGTGAACGCTGTCACTAATTTCACTGACCCACCAGTTCAGGTCCTCGCCCAGCCGGACGATGCACCACTCAAGTTTTGGAGAAGGCTTTGCCATGATATGTCTTTGTTCCCAGAAATACATCCCCGCCACTTTGTCAACCCGCGTAATTATCTTTTTTTAAGCGCACCCCTCCGCTTAGAGGAGAAACCGCCCTTCCGGGTAGGGTAACTACGGACATGATTGCCAAGCACCAACCAAGGCCGGTAGTGTCCTACCTCGCATGGGTGTCATCTACGAAAAGCTCTTCCGTCCCCGTCTCTTTAACGAAGATCCGGAGAAGGCGCACGAACAGGCCCTCTGGGCCCTCCAACACCTCAGCACGGCCAGCCCGCTCTGCGCTCTGCTGGCTTGGGCCAACCGGGTCAATGGCGCCCGGCCCATCGAGCTTTTTGGGTTAAAGTTCCCCAATGCCGTCGGTTTGGCCGCCGGATTTGACAAAAACGCCGTCGCTTGGCGGGCCGCCCCGGCCTTGGGCTTCGGCCATGTCGAAATCGGTACCGTCACCCTTCATGCCCAGCCGGGCAACGCCCGCCCGCGCATGTTCCGCATCCCGGAACACGAGGCCCTCATCAACCGCCTCGGCTTCCCCAATGAGGGCGCGGAGGCCGTGGCGCTGCGCCTGGCGCGTTTCCCGGCCAAGTCCCGGCCCATCCCCCTCGGAGTCAACCTCGGCAAGTCCAAGACCGTCCCGCTTGAGCAGGCGGCGAACGACTATTTGGCCTCGTTTAACCTCCTGGCCGACCACGCGGACTACTTTGTCATCAACGTCTCGAGTCCCAACACGCCCGAGCTTCGCCGCCTTCAGACCCAGGAGTTCCTGCCCGGCCTTCTCAAGCTCATGCGCAAGAGCGCCCGGGACCGGGCCCGCAAGCTCGGCTCCCATCCTGCTCCCTTGCTCCTAAAAATCGCCCCCGACCTTACTTTCGCCGAAATTGACGAGGTCTTGGCTACAGTGGCGACCCATGAAATTGACGGCATCATCGCCACGAACACCACCATCACCCGCCCGGGTATTGACCACCCCACTGAGGCCGGCGGCCTCAGCGGCCATCCCGTCCACGCCCGCGTGGTCGAGATCGTGCGCTTTATCTCCCTGGCTACGAAGGGCAACCTGCCCATCATCGGCTGCGGCGGCATTATGTGTCCCGCCGACGCTCATCGTCTGATGGACAACGGCGCGTCGCTCATCCAGCTCTACACCGGCCTCGTTTACCGCGGCCCCTTCTTCGCCCGCGAATTAGCGCACGCCTTGTCGTGGCGGCATCGCGAATGGGTTTAGGAGTTCATGTCTGTCTCGTACTCCATCGTCCTCCCGGCCTACAACGAGGAGTCCCATCTTCCCGGCACCCTCGCTTCCGTCCATGCCGCGATGAAAATGGTGCCCGAACCGGGCGAGATCATCGTGGTGGACAATAATTCGTCCGACCGCACCGCCGAGGTTGCCCGCGCCAATGGCGCCCGCGTCGTCTTCGAACCCATCAATCAAATCTCCCGCGCGCGCAATGCCGGGGCTGCCGCCGCTCAGGGCGCGTGGCTCGTCTTTCTCGATGCCGATACGTTGTTGCCTTCCGGCCTTCTCGTCCGCGCCATTGAAAATCTCCGCGAGGGCAAAATCGCCGGTGGCGGCTCATTGATGGAGATGGACGTCCCTCTTGCGCCGCGCCTTCAGCGCATCGTGGATCTATGGTCCTGGGCTGGCCGCCGCTATCAATGGGCGGCGGGCAGTTTCGTTTACTGCACGAAGGAGGGCTTCGATGCGGTTGGCGGTTTTTCGCTCAAGGTCTATGCCGCCGAGGAAATTTTCTTTTCCATCGCTTACAAAAAATGGGCCCGTCGCCGTGGCCGCACCTTTCGCATCATCGAAAGCCCGCGCGTCGTTACCTCCGCCCGCAAGATGCTGTGGTATTCCCCGGCCCAGCTCATTGGGCTGTTCCTGATGATGACCCTCTGCCCCATCTCCGTCCGCAGCAAACGCCTCTGTGCGTTTTGGTATCGCCGGCCGAAACCGACTACTTAGCATTTAGTTACCCCATGAAAAAACTCCTCCATTTATTTTCCACGTTCTTTCTCGCCGTTTTTTTCTCCGGCTGCGCCACTGCTCCAACCACCACCTCGGTCTCTCCCGCCAAACCCAAGAACACTTACGTCATTGTCCACGGCGCCTGGGGTGGCGGCTTTGCGTTTAAAGCGGTGGATGACCTCCTCACCGCCGATGGCAACAAAGTTTACCGTCCGACGTTGACTGGCCAGGGCGAAAAGGTTCACCTCGCCACGCCCGACACCGACCTCGATACCCACATCACCGACATCACCAACGTCATCCTCTGGGAAAATCTGCACGACGTCATCCTCGTCGGCCATAGCTACGGCGGCATGGTCATCACCGGCGTCGCCGACCGTATTCCCGACCGCATCAAGGCCATTATTTATCTCGATGCCTTCCTGCCCGAAAATGGCGAGAGCCTGAACACCGCCGGCAGCACCGGCGCTCCCGGCAGCGGCGCGGGCCTGCGCATGTCCACCGACGCCAACGGCTTCGTCCTCTACGGTGGCTTCAACGTCAACAACACGGCCATCCCGCGCGACGTCCCCATGCCGCCCAAGACGCTCAGCCAGCCCATCGTCTTGAAAAACCAGGACGCCGTGAAAAAAATCCCCACGAGCTACACCGCCTTTATTGCCCCCGGCCGCACGCTCGAGCAGGCGCAGTTCTACCGCTTCTACCAACGCGCCCAGGCCCGCGGTTGGGATCTCTACACCCTCGAAAGCGACCACAATGCCCACCGCACGCACCCCAAGGAGGAATTCGCCCTCATCGAAAAAGCCACCGAGAAAATGACCGGCGCGAAAGACCAGTCAGCGGATACAAAATAAACAACCCGGCCCGGTTGTCGCAAGACGACCGGGCCGGTGAAAACGCAGAGTATGCGTCGAAAGCTTTAGCTCGCGACGGCCGCCGCCATCTCCGTGCGCGCCTTTTCGGCCAGCGCCGTCGAGATGTAGCGCTCGCCCGCGCTGGCGGCGATGACGACAATCTTTTTCCCGGCCGAGCTCGGGCGTTTCGCCACTTCCAACGCCGCCCAGATGGTCGCGCCGCTCGAGATGCCCACGCACAGGCCTTCTTCGACGGAGAGGCGTTGCGCGATGTTAAACGCATCTTCGTTCGTGACCTGGATGGTCTCGTCGAGGATCGCGGTGTTCAAATTCTTCG
>Ga0206967_1092_pt1 | contig 19503 bp, 20 predicted proteins | sample Alteio_BWOrgHeat_24_FD_153259 | JGI IMG/M metagenome (GOLD analysis project Ga0206967, IMG submission 153259) | Enriched cells from forest soil in Barre Woods Harvard Forest LTER site, Petersham, Massachusetts, United States -... | ecosystem: Environmental > Terrestrial > Soil > Temperate forest >...
ATCGTTTCCAACCCACCGATGCCCGAGCCGACGATGACGCCCATGCGGTCCTGGTCAAAACTACCGGGCGTGAGTTTCGCATCCTCCATTGCCTGTTTGGCGGCGACGACGGCAAAATTCGTATAGCGGTCGTTGCGGCGGGCTTCCTTCGGGTCGGTAAATTTTGCCGGATCCCAGTCCCGCACTTCTGCACCCACCTTGCAGGGGTAGTCCGTGATGTCGAAACGGGTAATCCGGTCTATCCCGCTCCGGCCGGCCAACAGAGCCGACCAAAAGTCGGGCACATTGTGGCCCAAGGCTGTGACGGAGCCTAGGCCAGTCACCACCACACGTGGAAATGAAGTCGGATTCAACATGCAGCAACCAAAAGTGAAAAGAGCAGCGCAATGAGGGACGCCGCCAAAACAAACGACTAACGCTTACTTCCCGCCCGACTTGGCCTTGATATAATCAATGACCTGGCCGACCGTCGTCAGCTTTTCCGCCTCGGATTCGGGAATCTCGCCCTTGATCTCGTTCTTGAACTCCTCCTCGAAGGCCATGATCAACTCGACCAGGTCGAGGGAGTCCGCGCCCAAATCGTCGAGGAATGAGGCTGCGGGCGTCACCTGCTCTTCATTGACGTTGAGCTGGTTAACGATGATGTCCTTGACGCGCTGTTCGATGGTTTTGTCTGCCATAGTCTTAAAGAGAAAGGGTTGGTTATTGCTAGGGGATTAGACTTCACATCCCCCTACCGCCGTCAACCGTAAAAAACATTGTCCCTGGGGTGGGTCACCGGCAAAAAGCGAATGCCTATGGGCAAATTTTGGCAAAACCGCTTCTTTTTTGGCCGTTTTTCCATGGAATGGGTGTTATTGGGAAAACCATGACTCCGGATCTGGAATTATTAAGCCAATACGCCACTCACGGCGATGAGACCGCCTTTGCCGAGCTCGTTCGCCGCCAGGTGAATTTGGTCTACTCGGTCGCCCTGCGCGTGGCCCACGGGAATGGCGCGATGGCGGAAGATGTCACCCAAAGCGTCTTCACGGATCTGGCGCGCAAGGCCGGGCCCCTTTCCCACCATCAAGCGCTGGCCGGCTGGCTGCACACGAGCGCGCGGTACACTGCGATGAAAGCCATTCGCAGCGAACAGCGCCGGCAAACCCACGAAAAAGAGGCGACCATGCACGATCTTGCCCCCACGACAGAATTAGACTGGGAACAATTGCGCCCCATCCTCGACGAAGCCGTGGGCCGCCTGCACGAAAAGGAACGCGCCGCCATCGTCCTGCGTTTTTTCCAGGGATTGAGCCACCGCGAAGTCGGCGAAGCCCTGGGCTTGAACGAAAATACCGCCCGCAAACGGGTGGATCGTGCGCTGGAAAAACTTCGTGCCCAATTCACCCGCACCGGCATCACCGTCTCCGCCACGGTACTGGCTTCGGCCATAACCGCGAACTCCGTCCAAGCTGCGCCCGTTGGTTTGGCGGGTAAAATCAGCCGTTTGTCAATCGCCAGTGCCACCGGGGGCACGAGCATCCTCACCTCCGCGTTGCTGCGAATTTTTCTCATGAGCACCAAAACCAAAATTGCCGCATTCGCCGTTACGGCGGCCATGCTTGCTTTTCTGTTAACGGATCCCTTCCACTGGTTTGGTCAATCGTTGTCGCCCTCTCCAATCGCTGCCGCCACACCGCCGCCGTCTATTTCCCCCACGACTAAAATCTCCCTGCCTCCGAAAGCCGTCGCTGCCCCCACTCCACCACTGGCGCCAACGGTTGCGATCCAGTCCGCCGCAACCATCTCCACCAAACCCGCCCTGGCCTCGCCTCGCTCTGCCAATCCGCAATCGGATTTAAATAGCGCATTGGTCGACATCGCCACCCGGCTGCGGGCCGGTGACTTGGAGGGCACACTCAAAACCTACCTGCCTGTTCCCATGACCGAGCAACAGGTGGCGCAAACCAGGGAGATAATCTCCCTGGTTCAGATGCTTCCGAGTAGCAGCAAGGAAATGTCCCTCATTTGGCCCCAAATGCTGGATAAACTCGTGGATCAAACCCCTACCCTGAGCGATGAGGGCAACCACGCCGCTTATACTATGCCTGTCATCGCAGGATTGCCGGCGGCTGACACAGAGAAACCCGGTTACCTCGTATTAACGAAGTCGAAAGGCTTATGGTACATTGAGCAATTTTCCATGAGCGGTTATGAAATTGATATGCGGCCATCTGCGGAACAGAAAAAAAATCCCCAGCCATAAAAAATTCCCCCCGCGAGGCATCATTCTCCGGGCTTGCCTCGTTAGGTCGAAGTTTCACAGTCTTGGGCAGGAGTCCCCCCATGCCCCACCCCACTGCCCAGCTTCACGCTAAATTTATTTCCCCTCGCTGCTGGTTGACAATAGCGGCCATCGGCGGATTCGCCGTTCTGGTCCAAGCCCAGGATAATCCCTTTGGCGCGGCCCCGCCGACCCCCGCGCCCGCCCCGGCCACCTCGACGGCGACAGCCAACCAAGCCCAGAATAATCCCTTCGGCCCGGCCACACCGGCCGCCCCCCCCGCCCCGGCCACGTCGCCGGCGACAGCCACTAGTGCTGCTCCGACAGCCTCTGATTCCACGGCCGCCGCGCCTGCAGCCCGTCGCGGCGCAGGCAGCGCGCGCGGAAACCGTCCTCCCCCTCCGCCCCCAGTCGCCAAAATCCCGCGCGATTCCGAACCGTTTACTTCCATCGATTTCAGCAAGGTAAATCCCGAGCTGGTCACGCTCGTCATCGCCGGGGACTCGACTGCACAGACCGGATCAAACTCCCAGCGTGGCTGGGCCGCCTTGCTCGTGGATTATTTCGACCAGTCGAAAATCAATCTCGTCAACCCCTCCGTCGGCGCGCGTTCCTTCCGCAACTTTACCTTCGAGGGCCGCTGGGACAAAATTGTCGCCAACCTCAAGAAGGGCGATTACGTCTTCATCCAATTTGGCCACAACGACGGCACCGGCAATAATCCCAAAGACCCCCTTTACCGGCAGGAATTGGGCGGGCTTGGTGAGGAAACGCTGGACGTCACCCGCACCGACGGAACAGTCGAAACCGTCCACACCTTCGGCTGGTATGCGCGCAAGTACATCAAGGAAGCACAGGACAAGGGCGCGAACCCGGTCATGATGACGTCAACGGTCTACAACCGCTGGAACCCTGATGGCTCATTTGCCCGCGCCGGCAGCAACGTCGCCTTGGCCCGGCAAGTGGCCGAATTGCAAAAAGTCCCTCTCCTCGACGACACTAACATCATCAGCGATAAATATGACCAGCTCGGTCGCGCGGTGGTGGAGCCGCTCTTCGGCGACCGCATCCTGCACACAGACACCGCCGGGGCCATCGTTAACGCCGAAGCGTTTGTCGCGGGCATCAAGTACCTCAACATCAAACCGCTCGTAGACGCGCTTAACGACAAGGGCAAAGCCATCCCAGCTTATAAACCAGCGGAAGCGAAACCTGCGGACGCTACTCCCGCGCCGACCACAAGTTCGATTCCCGCCGCTCCCACGCCTGCGGCAGCGAGTAGTTCAGCCAAGTAACTCTGCGCGAAACTACATCGCCATGCCGCCGTCCACCGTCATGACCTGACCGGTGACGTACGAGGCCTGCTCGCTCGCGAGGTAGGCCGTCATGGTGGCGACATCATCCGCCTCGCCGAAGCGTTTCAGCGGAATGATTTTGGTGACGCCCTCGAGGATTTCCGGCGAAAGCTTCGACGTCATATCCGTCGTGATGAACCCCGGCGCCACGGCGTTGACCGTGATGTTGCGCCCGGCCAGTTCGCGGGCCATGGACTTCGTGAAGCCGAGCATCCCGGCCTTCGCGGCGGAGTAATTCGCCTGCCCGGCGTTACCCATGATGCCCACGACCGACGAAATATTGATGATGCGGCCCCAGCGCGCCCGCGCCATCGGCTGCAGCAGCGCCTTCGTCCAGTAAAAGCAACTCGAGAGGTTCGTGCTGATGACGGAGTTCCAATCCTCATCGCTCATGCGCAGCAGCAGCGTGTCTTTGGTGATGCCCGCGTTGTTAATTAAAATATCCACGCGCTCGTGGTCCTTGAGGATCTGCTCGCACGCGGCCTTGACCGCCGCGCTGTCCGCCACATCCACGGCATAAGCCTGGGCCTTGCCCCCGGCGGCGGTTATCGCCGCGGCGACCGCTCCGCACGAATCCGCGTTTTTCGACACACACAGGACCTTGACGCCCTGCGCGGCCAGTTTCTCGGCAATAGCCTTGCCGATGCCCCGCCCCGCGCCCGTGATCAGCGCCGTGCGGTTGGTGAAGGTAAGAAGACTCATGGGAAGAAGGAAAGGAAACAGGAGACGGGAGACAGGGGCAAGAAGGAATCAGCAGGATACCTATCCAACGATGATGCTGCTAGAATACCGGGGAATAACTCCCTTTTCACTGGAAGGAGAAAAACCCGGAACTACCACCCGAAGAAGTTGAAGCCGGCCATTGGGCTCTTTTTTATGGGCTAAATATTCCAAACACCCATCTTTCCTGACCACAGGGCCTGCAACGATTTCGTCAAATATTGGCCCCCTAACCCCATCAATAACCACCCAAGCCTTTCTATTAACATCGTCGGCTGAAGATTTTTCTTCCGCTACATAGGCAATTCGTTTCCCATCAGCGCCAAAGACAAATCGTCCATCAACATTGCGTGAAATAACTTTCCCATCAACTATTAGCATTCGTTCCTCGCCTTTTTGCGCAAAATAAGCAACCCGGCTCCCATCCGGACTGAATGCCAAATTGGAAACCCAGTCAAAAACTGGATCCGAAATGCCATTTACAATTACCTTCTCGCCTCCAGTCTGCGAAACCATAGCTGCGAATTGTTTACCATCAGCGCTATAAAGGCTATCAAATGAATTATTGTAGTTCACGTCCGTAGCTTTAGTAGCTTCATTTCCAAGGCCTTCCTTTGATTGAAATAAAAAGGTTCGAAGTTTTCCATCGGAATTAAAAAATTGGCGGGAATTACCGTTCGTTCGTGCGCCAAGCTGGGCACCCCTTTTAATGGTCAGTGAGGTACCGACTTTACTTTCCATATCCACAACATAAATATCCCTTACGTCATGCGTATCTGACGAGGAGTTCCAAGAGCAAGCCAGTTGATGATTATCGGGGCTAAACTCATAGTCGCATATGTAAGGGTCTAAATTTGCACCTGGAATCCCAATTCCATCAATGACCAATAAGGGCTTCTCCTCCTTTTCTGCCATATAAATTAAATGCTTTCCATCGGGACTGTAAGTGAGATTGAAAATAGAATCGTAAGATTGGCCTGTTTCCCCGTCACGGACTACCACCAACTTTCCGTCCTTACGCATCGAATACGCCATGTGCTCACTATCTGCGCTAAAGCAAACTTCCCCATGGGCGAGATCCGTTTCTGGCCCGATTTTACCATCTAGGACAATCCAACTACGAAAACTATCTGGAGCAGAGTTGTCATCGCGAACTCCAATGTAAACGATGTGTTTGCTATCAGCCGTGAAATCGAACCCTACAAAATTGTCGTACGAAGGCCCGGTAACCCCATCCACAACCGTGACCCATTTTCCATTATTCTTGGCAAAATAACGATATCTAGATCCATCTGGGCTAAATTGAAATGATGACTGATCGATTTCGTCAAAAGCTTCACCTACCTTTCCGTCCACTATGACAAGCTGCTTATCGCCTATTCTTACCCGGGCCGCAGCATGAGCGCCATCTGGGCTATTAGTAACCAAATACCAAGACATCGCTCCGCGTTCATGAGTAAAATCATCAAATTCAGGCCACAAATTTCCGTCTATTTGCACGCGCTTCTTTTGGCCATCGCCAAAAATATAAACTGCATGGCATCCATTGGCAGTTTCAATCGCATCAGCACGATGATCGAGCTTGGGGTCAATCTCTGCCACCACCGTCTCCCGATGCTCAAACACCTGCCCCGACTGCGGCATCATCTGGCAGCCGGAACTTAATAAACCCAGCGCAGCGATGGCGACAGGCCAGCAGCAGCCGAGCATGTGGAGCAACTTGTTCACGCAACGGGGAATGGCGGAATCCTACTCCCTAACCATCCGCTTCCAACCTTTAATTTCCACGTCTGGGTGAATTTACCGCACTCCAAAGCAACCCATCGTCAAATTATTCCAACCGTAATTCTTTTTTAACCTGCGCCCAGGGAATGCGCGGCTTGCCACCATTGGTCCGCTTGGCGCGTTCAATGGTCCGGGCATCTTCAATGTCTTCGACCGTTTTGCTCATCTGGCGCAACAGAGTTTTAGCCTGAGTGAGTTGCTTGTTCAGCCGTGTCCAGTTGGCCGATGCCTTGGCAGTGGATAAGGTGGCATTACTCATAAATGTCTTTCCGGTCACCGACATCATAGACCACCAGTGCCAGGCCTTCCAACTCAAAAAGCACCCGGTAGTTTCCGGCGCGGAGGCGATACTTGTGTTTAAAACCTTTCAGCTTTTTGATGTCGCCCGTCAAATCCTCTTGGGCCCGGTCCAGTTTCGCTCCAATTAATCGACGGGCATCCTTAGGCAATGCCCGAAGCTGCTCCAAGGCTGAGGGAAGAAATTCTATGTGATAGTGCATGGACTACTCTCCCCCTCCTCAATACACATCCCTCTGGTACCGCTTCTCCTTCTTCATCGCCTTCACATAATCCGCCGCCGCCGTCTTATCCATCCCGCCTTGGTGGGCAATGATGTCATGCAGCGCGAGGTCGACGTCCTTGGCCATGCGTTTGGCGTCGCCGCACACGTAAAAAATCGCCCCACCCTTGATCCACGCCCACAACTCCGCGGCCTTTTCCTGCATGCGGTCCTGCACGTAAACTTTGTGTGCCTGGTCGCGCGAGAACGCGAGGTCGAGCTTCGCGAGTTTGCCTTCCCTGTGCCACAACTCCCATTCCTCCTCGTAGAGGTAATCAAACGCCCGGCGCTGGTCGCCAAAGAACACCCACGAGCGCCCTGGCGATTGCTTGGCGATGCGCTCCTGCGTGAATGCGCGGAAGGGCGCGATGCCCGTGCCCGGCCCGACCATGATGATGTCCCGTGCGTGATCCTCCGGCAGGCCAAAATGCGAGTGCGACACAAACACCGGCACCACCGGGGTATGCGCCGCGGCGCGGTCGGCCAAAAAAGTCGAGGCCACGCCGAGGCGTTGGCGGTTGTTCGTCTTGTAGCGCACCACCGCCACCGTCAAATGAATCTCGTGCGGGTGCAGCACGGGCGAGGACGCGATGGAGTACAACCGCGGCTGGAGCTTTCGAAACAAATCCAAAAACGCATTGGGACTAAAACGCGCGCTGGGGTACTCGAGAAAAATGTCCAGGAACTCGCGCTCCTCCAAATATTTCGCCAATTCCTCGGGCTGCGTGTTTTGCAACAGATTGTGCAGGCGCGCCTGCTCGTCTACGGCCGTCGCATAGGCGTGGAGAATCTGCAGCGTCTTCTTCGTCGGCGCGGCGAGCGACACGCGCTTCAGCAACGCCTCGCGCAGCGGCACCGTCTCCAGGCTCTTGAGCGTCACCAGCTCGTCGCCCCTAAACGCCATGGCCTGCAAGACCTCGTCCACCAGCCCCGGGTCATTCGTCGGGTACACGCCGAGCGAATCGCCGCACTTGTACGTCAGCCCGCTGCCCGCAATATCCACGACAAAGTGCTGCGTGTCCTTCTCGCTGCCGGGTTTGGACAGGCGGCGGCGCTCCGTCAATTTCGCGGGAAAGGGATTATCCTTGGAATAGGCCGAGGGACTGTGTTCTGCGGTCATGAAAGTGGACAAAACATAAAAAATCGCCGCCGCCGCGCGTTTTGGCAACCCTCAAAACAGGGCCTACCCCCGTAAAAAAGGTTTTGTAGTTTGCCGAAAGCACGCTAGGCTATGGGGTTACATACCTTCGCGTCTTCCGCCATGAACAAATATCTGCCCACCGCCTTTGCCGCCCTCCTCGGTTTGATGATTGCCGCCACCGCCCGCGCCGACGGCCCGGGGCCGAGCACCGTCGCCATCTACCTTGCGCCCGATGCGTCGACACCCGCCTACGTACACCTCTCCGCCACCGACGCGCGCTTGAGCAACGTCAAGCCCTCCGCCGACGCTGCGCAAGCCGCCTCCGGCTGGCAGACGGCCGATATGGCCGGCCCCGTCACCGGTTATGTGGCGAAGGATAAAACGTTGAATTCCGCCGTCCTCAAAGACACACCCATTCATTCCGCCGAAAAAGCCGACAGCCCCGTCCTTGGCACTGCGCCGGACAGCCCGATCGTGAAAGTGGCCAATGTGGATGGCGACTGGGCGGAAGTCAGCTACGCCGGCCCCGTCACCGTTTATTTTCTGAAAATTCCCACGCCGGTTTCGACCGCTCCCGCCACCACTCCAGTAGCTGCCGCTCCGGCGCCCGCGCCCGCGGCTGCCACCCCAGCGCCAGCGCCGGTCATCGCCGCACCCACACGCCCGACCGCAGTGACTCCCGTCGCCGCCGTGCCGGCCTCGACAACGCCGGCTCCCATCAAAGCCGCGCCGACGGACATCGCCCGCTACTACTATGGTTCGCTGAAATTCCGCACCAACCCCATCACCGCCGGGCCAATTAACGCGCAATATTTGTTGTACGCCAGCGACGGTACTTTCGTCGCGCTCGTGGACCTCAGTGGTGTGGTGTTGCCCAACCCGGTGGCCTCCTACCTTGGCAAGCCGGTAAAAATTTACGGCACGCCGTATACGATGTCTTCCCTGCCCTCCGTCGTTATCCGGGCGACGATGCTGCAGCTCAACTAAGTTTCGCGGCGCTTAATAAACCAAGCTGCCCGCGAAATTAAACTGCAGGCTCTTGGATTGGAATGTGTTCGGATTGAGCGGGAAACCCATGTCCACGCGCACCGGGGCAGAGAGCAGGTAGAACCGGAAGCCGAAGCCAACGTCCTGCTGGTAACCGCCGGGGCTGAAGTCGAAGGAATCGGAATTCACGAAACCGATGTCGTGGAACACCGCGAAGCGGAAATTGCTGAATAGCTCGATGCTGTACTCGGTGCTGGCCACCGCAAAACTGTTTCCGCCCAAGGGCTGGCCCGCCGCCGGGCCGGCGCCGGTGAAGCGCGGGCCAACATTGCGGTAGGAGTAGCCGCGCAAGTTGTAGTCGCCACCGAGGAAGTAGCGCTCCGCATAAGGAACGCCCTTGCCGTCGTAGCCGCTAATCGTGCCGCCGCGCACCGAGAACGACAGCACCTGCGTGCGGTACCCGAAGGTCGGGTACCACCAGCTGAAGTGGCCCTCAAGCCGGTAGAAATTGGTCTGACCACCCAGCGGGCCACCGGCGAATTCCGTCAGGAATTCTTCGCGATTGCCCTTGGTCGGCGCGGTCAGGCTGTCCATGTTGTCCGTGCGCACCAGGTCGAGGCCGATTTTGGAGACGGACTTGTTGCCCGCATCCTGATGGATGGGCGGCGGCGCGGCGGCCGTCACGTCGCGGATCTGGATGTCTTCGACGGTGTAGCTGAGGTTGCCGTCAATGAATTCAATCAGCGGTTTGCGCATGTAGACCGTTACGCCGCTGTCTTCTTCGTTGAACGTGCTGCTATAGTAACTGGACTCGGTGTGAAAGAGGGAGGTGCCCAACGTCAGATTGCGCTCATAGAGCCACGGGTATTCGTAGTTGATCTCCACGCCGGACACCGCATTGCCGAGCGTCAATTTCACGCGGGCCGACTGGCCGCCGCCGCGGAAGTTCGTGCGGTAGTTAAACAAGTCGAAATTACTTTCGGAGAACTCGACGTACGCCAGCGCGCCCTGGACAGGGTCGAAGCCGGCGCCAAAGGTCGCGCTGAAGGTGCGGGCCTCCTGCAGGTTGATGCGTAAGTTGCGCTTGCCCGGGATATTGGTGTCTTCCGCCGTCAACGTTACATCCGGTTCGAAAAAGCCCGTGCCTTTGAGCTTGTCTTCGCTGGCCTTCATGCGGCTGGTGTCAAACACATCACCGGGGGACAGCGACAGTTCGCGCACAATCACGCTGCTCTTGGTGCGCGTGTTGCCATGGATGTCAATGCCTTCGACGTAGAACTTCTCGGACTCGCCCGGCATGACCCGCTCGTCCTCCACATGCATGACGACAAAATCGAGGCCGATGTCGCCGGTTTCCAGGTCGGGCTTGCGGTCCACCCGAACAAAGGTATCGAGATAGCCGGACTTGCCGTAGTAATCCTTGATCGCGTCGGCATTTTTATCCACTTCCTCAGGAGAAAAGACATCGCCAGGCTTGATTTTGAGCAACGCCATGAGCGTATCGGTGCGGAAAATGGTGTTGCCGGAAATGGTGACGCTCTTGCCCACGTGATACTGGCGCCCTTCGTGAATGGCGATCGTGATGACCAGCTTCGTCGGGGTCGGGTTGGTGTACTTGATTTCATCCTCCGGGATGTCCACATCCAGGTAACCCTTGGACTTGTAGTACTTGCGCAGCTTGTCGAGGTCGTCGAGGAATTGTTCCTTCTGGTAGCGGCCGCTGCCGGTAATCCACGAGGGCAACCGCAATTGGCTGAAGCTGATGAACCAGACGTAGTTCGCGGTATCAATCAACCCGCGCAGAGTGCCCGTGTCCTCATGATTGTTGCCGACAAAATCCACCGAGCTGATGACGACATCCGGGCCTTCATCAATCGCAAACGTCACCACCACGGTGCCAAGGTTATCGTTGGGATCCGTCTGCGCCTCCACCTTGACGTTGGAATAGCCCTTCTTCTGGTAAAACTCGATCAGCTTGTCCGTGTCGTGCTTGAGCGCGGAGGGATCCAGCGGGTCGCCGGCGACGGTCTTGATCTCCTCCGTCAGCCGCGATTGCGTATAGGCCTTGTTGCCTTTGAACACCACCGCCGACACCCGGTTTTTGGGGAAAAGGTAAAGGATGACGCGGATGCCGCCGTCGGGCAGGTTTTCGCGGTCGGTGCGGATGAAGCCGTAGTCGCCTGTGGCGTAAAGGGACTCGATCGATCGGTCCATCAACTCCTGGTTGTACGGCGTCTTCTCATGCTGGAGAATGTGGGCGCGGATGGAATCCGTGCTGATCTGCTGCGGCCGGTCGGTACGGATGACAATCTCATCCACCATCGGCTGTGCGGGAGCGACCGCTGGCGGCGTCTGGTCGCCCATGGGGTTGATGCCCTGCGCTTGCGCGGGGGTGACTAATGCCAGCAAAACCCCCAGGGCCAGGGCGGCAAAGGGCAGTTTACGAAGCGTGGCCGGTGTAATTTTCAAAACGGGTAAGGCGCTTATTGAACGTCAAGGCTACATCTCCTATTGGGCCATTGCGGTTTTTGGCAATGATTAATTCACGTTTCACCGCCAATTGTTGGGGGTCCTCCTCCATATCCTTGACGTCCCGGGCCTTCGAAAGCAGCAGGACGACGTCCGCATCCTGCTCGATGGATCCCGATTCGCGCAGGTCGCTCAGCCGTGGTGCCCGCTTCTCCTTTTCGGACTCGCGGTTGAGCTGGCACAGCACAATCACCGGCACTTGCAGCTCTTTGGCCATGGCTTTGACCCCGCGGGAGACCTCCGCCACCTCTTGTTCGCGGGAATTGTACTGCGCCGCCGAGGAAACGAGCTGCATATAGTCGATAATAACGAGCCCAAGCTTATGCCGGGAGTGCAATCGGCGGGCTTTGGCCCTCATTTCCAAAATATTCAGGTTCGCGCTGGCATCAATCCACAGCGGGGCCGCCTTCAGCAGCTTGGCGGACTCAATCAACTCCCGCTGGCGGTCGCAAAAGCCGTCCTTGAGCTTCTGCATATCCACCCGGGCATGCGAGCAAAGCAAACGCATCGCGAGCTGCTCGGCGGCCATTTCCAGGCTGAAGACCAGCGTCGGCACTGGTGCTCGCGTTTCCCGGGGTGAGGGCAATGACGCCGCCTCCGCCATATTCAGTGCAATGGAGGTCTTGCCCATCGAAGGCCGCGCGGCCACGACGATCATTTCCGAGGGGTGGAAGCCAAAAGTCAGCTTATCGAGGTCCGTAAAGCCGCTGGGTACGCCGCTGACTTCTCCGCGCCGCGACAGCATGTTGTTTACCATCAGGCTCGCGACGTCCATGGACTTCGCAATCGGCTCCGCCGAATCCGAAATCGTGTCCTGCTGGATGTGGAAAAACGCGCTTTCGACGGCATTGAGCAATTCCGGAACGCTTCCCTGCCCCGCCCCATGCGCCTGCTCCACCGTCCATTGCGAGGTGCGGATCAACGAGCGCAGAAAATATTTCTCCCGCACAATCTGCATCCAATGCTTGGCATGGACGGTTGTCTGAATGCGGTTGGTCAGCTCATAAATATACGCGTGGCCCCCGATGGCATCGAGCTGTCCGGCATCCTTGAGCTTGTTGGCGAGGAGAATTTCATCCGCCGGCAGCCCGGCCTGGTTCATCGCCACGAGCGCCTCGTAAATAATCTGATGCTGGGGACGGTAAAAATATTCCGCGCGCACCTTTGAGGCGAGGCACTCGTTCAGAATGTCCCCGCCGTTTTCCAACAAGCACGACGCTAACAAGCCCTGCTCGGCGTCCAGATTGTGCGGCGCAACCCGGCCAGCATCGCCCCCCGCTGGAGGCCGTCCCGCATTGGAAGACGACTCGGAACGTGGGCGCGGGCGGGCGGTGGAAGGAGCGACAGACATGGTGCGGCGATAATTATCTGCGCAAGGCCAACCCCCACGCAACTTATTTGAAACAGATTCGACACCATCGGGCCAAACGGCGACCGGTTCAACCAAAAGATGTGGCACTTATTGGGGTTGTTCACATTCGGGCAAAATAACCGTTACATTCAACCGTAAATGGCTTGCTGCCCTTTGCCCAACTTAGTCCAAATGGGGATATATGAAAACACGCACAAAATCACTCTCTTCGACAGAGAAGGCGAACTTCTTCAACGACGACCTTAAGTATAGAATGACTATGCTCCTTTCCTGGAAGACGCGCTACGCCCAACCGGAGAAATATGAACTGCTACCCCGAGAAGATCAGATATGCGGATACGAAGCCGCTTCCATCGCTTGCCGGATGTTTTTGCAATTTCTGGGGCTTGGTGTAGGCCATAAGAGCTCCCTTCATCTCAAACGAAAGCGCGCGTATTTTATGTCGGGGAAGAAAACCGACGAGGTAAAGGTTATCGATCTGGGCGGGCGCTTCGTTGTTATCAAAAACGATTTAACAACGAACGAGCGGAAATTACTCGCGCGGGCGTTCCACGCATCAAGCAAAGCAACAGCACATTTAACGGCTGGCTCAAAACACCGTTTCGACTGGAAAACACTTCCTGTGGCGATCGATATAGTAACCCGACTGCTTGACGTATGTCTCTATCAGCCAATGAAGAAAAAGATTGAGACTGCTTGAGCGGCATGAATGCGCGACGTTGTAACGCAATCGGATACAGTTTGGCGAGACACAATCAGCCCAGACGCACGAAGGCCCGGCAACTAAGCCGGGCCTTCATCAAGCAGAAACAGAAAGAAAACCTACTCCTTCTTTTTCTTCTTCTTGCCCTTGTTGGCCTTCTCGTCGGCTTGCGCCGCCGGCTTGGCTGCTGCCGGTGCGGGGCCGAAAGAGTCCAGCAGCATTTCCACGGCGCTCTTGCGTTCCTGCGGGGCGGGGCGGTTGTCGTCCTGCTCGTAGCGGGGCTTGCGCGGCTTGCGCTCTTTGCCATCGGGGCCGACGCTCGGCGCCGCTTCCGCGGGCTTCGTCTCCACGATGGGATTCTCCGACACGATTTCAAAAGCGATTTCCACCGACACTTCCGCGTGCAGCTTGATCGTCGCCTCGTGCTTGCCGAGGGTCTTGACGTGCCCGCCGGCAATGTGCACGCGCTTCTTCTCGATCGCGTAGCCTTGCTCCGTGAGCTTCGTGTGCAGGTCGGCCGAGGTGATCGAGCCGAACATCTTGCCGCCGTCGCCGGTCTTCACCGCGAACGCCAGCACCACGTTCTTCAAACGCGAAGCGAGGTCGCGCGCGCCGTCGATTTCCTTGGACTCGCGCTCGATGCGCTTCGCCTTGAGGGACTCGATATGGCGGCGGTTCGCCTGCGTGACGGGTAGAGCGTAGTTCAGCGGCAGCAAATAATTGCGCGCGTAACCGGAGCGGACTTTGACGAGGTCGCCCTCGCCGCCCAGCGCCTCAATGGGCTTGAGCAAAAGAATTTCAGTGTGGGCCATAAACGGAGGTGGTTAAAAGTTGGTAGAGTTGGAAAAAAGGTTGGTTCAAAACGGCACATCTTCGTCAATCTGGTCGGCCGGGGGCGGCGGGCGCTGCGCGGCCGGGGCGGAAGCACCACGGGCCGGGCGCGCGGGCGGCGCGGCATCATCGTAGTTTCCGCCAGGGGCGCCGTCTTCCCCACCGGGGCCGCCGTCGCGGCCACCGCTGACGAAACTGAATCCCTCGAGGCTCACGCCGAGCTTGCTGCGCTTTTCCTTGGTGTTCTTGTCTTCCCACTTGTCCTGCTTCAGGCGGCCCTCGACCAGGATGGGTTTGCCCTTCGTGAAAAATTTCGAAATCACCTCGGCCTGTTTGCCGAAGGCGTCCACATCAATAAATGCCACTTCTTCGCGTTCCTCGCCGCTCTGCATCTTGAACTTGCGGTTCACCGCCACGGTGAACTTGCAAATGGACATACCCGTCGGCGTGACCCGCATTTCCGGATCCCGCGTCAGGTTCCCCATCAAGATGACTTTGTTAAACGAGGCCATTTACACGGATTGCACAATGATGCGGTTGACGTGCGGGTCGAGGCGGACCTTCTCGCGCAACGCGGCGGGCGCGGTGACGGGGGCCGTAAAGGAAAACGTGACGAAAATGCCGTTCGGGTAGCTGCGGCTCGGGGGGCGCACGAATTCGCGCAGGCCGTGGTTCTCGAGCTTGGTGACTTCACCGCTCACGGAGATGATGGCGTCGCGCATTTTCGCGATGAGGTTGTCCACCGGCTCGGCGAAGTTACGCGTGTCGAGGAGGATGGTGGCCGTGTACGTACGGTTGGTGTTCTTGGGCATGGGAGGAAGAGTTAAAGTTGGCAAAGGATGTAAAGGTGGTGCTGGTTGTTTTTAAAAAAGGAAAGTTAGGGTTTCGTTTGGTTGAGGACGTTCATCGCGGCGTCAGGGCCTTCGGCGACCAGGAGGCGCAGGCCCTTCAAAAAGTCGGGCAGGCGGGCGGTCAGGGCAGCTTCTTCGTCAGGAGTCAATCGGCTGAGGACGTGGTCGGCGAGGTTCATTTCGGCGTGGGGCTTGCCCCCAATACCAAGTTTGACGCGGGCGAAGTCCGTTCCGGCATGGGCGAGGAGGCTGGCGATGCCATTATGGCCACCGGCACTCCCGCGAACCGTCACTTTAATCCGGCCCAGCGGCAGGGTGATGTCGTCGTGGACGACTGCCATGGCGTTGGAAGCGAGCTTATGGAAGTGCAGGAACTGGCCGACTGACTGGCCACTGTCGTTCATAAACGTCAGCGGCTTGACAAGCCAGACTTGTCTGTCTTCAATGACAGCCTTCCCAACTTCTGCCTGAAAGCGGCTTTCGGTGCGAAATTGAACTCCGGCCTCCCGGGCAAGGGCATCCACCAGCCAAAACCCAAGGTTATGGCGGGTGCGGACATATTCCGCACCGGGATTTCCCAAGCCGATGATGACGGCGATGGACATGTCTCAAAGAACGAGGCGCGCCGGGTTTGCTCCAGGTGTCCAACCCGGGGCACAGCGCGGAAAAGTTTACTTCTTGGCCGGCTTGGCGGCAGGAGCAGCACCCTTGGCAGGAGCAGCGGCGGGAGCACCTTTGGCGCCAGCAGCAGGCGCGGCACCCTTGGCACCCGCAGCGGCAGGAGCACCTTTGGCCCCGGCGGCGGGAGCAGCGGCTTTGCCATCGGCTCCGGCGGCGGGGGCAGCCACTGGCTTGCCATCGGGTCCAACGGCGGCAGCGGCGGCTTCGCCCTCGGCAGGGACGGCGGCGGCGGCATCGGCGGCGACGGGCTCTTCCTCGACCTTCGGGATCAAGCAGGCCAGGACGACTTCGTCCGGACGGTCCGCAAAAGTAACACCCGGGATGGGCTTGAGCTCACGCACGTGGATCGAGTTATTAACGTGCAAATCGGTGACGTCGATGGTGATGAGGTCAGGCAAATCTTTCGGGAGGCACTTGACGTGCAGCTCGTGGCGGCTCACTTCGATGATGCCGGCTTCCAGCTTCACACCGATGGCTTCACCCACGATACGGACGGGGATCACGGCACGCATCAGCTCATTGGCCGAGACTTCCTTGAGGTCGATGTGCACAAAGCGGTCCGTGCGCGCATCGCGCTGGATCTCCTGGAGGAGGGAAAGGGTCGGAGCGCCACCTTGCTCGGAAATTTCGACGAGGGCGGCGGTGCCGGCGACCGCGCGCATCAGCAGGCGGAATTCCGGGTCTTTGACCGTCAAGTGGCGCACGCCGGACTTGCCGTAGATGACGGCCGGGATTTCACTGGACGCGCGAAGGCGGCGGGCCGGCCCGCGGCCGGTCTTTTGGCGGGAGTAAACAGGAAGTTTAAGCAGTTTCATGGCGAGGCGGTGGCTGACGCAAAAGATGCGCCTACCCCCGGTTGGAAAGGGAGGAAAAGGAGCTAAAGTAGCGTGCCCCGGAAAGAAGGCAAGAGGGAAAGTGTCACCCCTTCGTCGCTTTAGCGCAGGGGGTGTAGGTGGCCAAAGGGGATAAGAGCGATAGGGCGATAGAACGATAGGGGCTACCCACCTGACACGGTCGGGCTTAGAGCGCAGATCGCCGGAGGGAAGGTAGGGCGGGGCGTCCTTGCCCTGAGCCTATCGAAGGGCCGGCCCGACTACGCCTGTAGAAGTGCCGTAGCCGCCCGCGTCGGCTGACGCGTGGACAGCTACGGCGCCTAGCTTCAGTATAGCTGTAGGGGCGTCGCTTGCGACGTCCCGCCTTGGCTTGGCCTCCCACCCCTTCACCAACCCGGCTTCTTAAACGTCTTCGACAACGGCGTCGCCATCCCCTTCCGGATGGACGCACGCATGCCGGGGATGGAGAGGAAGGACTTCTTTTTCCGAAGCTTCTTACTGGCCGTTAATTTAGCATTCATCACTCTTTTTCCTTTATTACACTTCTCTCACAATAATTCAATATTTCGCTTAGTACAAATGCCGAACCCCCGCCTTACCTCCCGGGCTCGATAACCCTGGAAAAAGCAAATTCCAATCAGTTCAGTGACACACAAGTCAAAGATAGCGAACTCAGGGCAGATTAAATGGAAGCTACCGGCATAGCGAATCAAGACGTTCAACAAACATCGGATAGGCCTTCTTGGCCTTGACCAAGACTGCGTCGGGCTGCTGTGCGCCAGTGGAAGAATACTCGTTAGCGAATTTTGTGAATGCAGTATTTGGCTCGCGTTTGAGGCCGGGATAGGAAACCGCTTCGCAAGGGCCAATGCCGCCGGCAAGCAACCAAAGATAGTCTTGAAAGTTGGCGGCAACGACCCCCTTTTCGCCCTCCGATCCAAGAAAAACCACCGGCTGATCAAGGAGGCTCCGAGAGGAATCCACGAGCCAGAAAGCAGCGTAGCCACCAGTGCCGTCTTGACCAAAGATTCTGAACTCTGCGCCATCAACTTCTTTGTTACCCGTCCACGCGCGAAACCAAACACATGTCTCATTGGCTGTTAGGAATGCGGAGTAAGGCTCGAAGTCCATGCCTTCGCCATTGGCGTAGTCGAATTCGAGTTCATGTAGTTTGCTCAACGGATGAGGCAGAGCTGTGTCCCAATGAGTCATAGTGTGATGAAGCCTAGGCAGCCCACTGGACCATTCACGGCCACGCTGAGCATTTGGCATGCTTATGGTTGGAGCGGTTAACCCTACCCTAAAGACAGACCCTGAGCTGGACAACTCTGGAAAAAGCAATTTCCAATCAGTTCTTCTTCCCGCCCCACAACAGCCTCAAGCTATTCAAGCACACAATTACCGTTGACCCTTCATGGGCCACGACGCCGATCGTGATCGGGACGATGCCCAATAGCGATGCGCTGACCATGATGGCAATCGTCCCGAGCGAAACCGCCAGATTCTGCCGGATGATCGCCCGGGTGCGGTGGCTCAGATGATAAGCGTCGAGGAATAGTTCAATCTTGTCGCCCATGAGGACGACTTCCGCCTGTTCAAGCGCCGCATCACTGCCGCGCGCACCCATGCCGACGGATACATCCGCCGCCGCCAGGCACGGCGCATCGTTCACGCCGTCGCCGACCATCGCCACCGTGTGGCCTTGTTTCTTAAATTCTTCCAGCGCCGCCACCTTGTCCGCGGGCTTCAACCCGGCGCGCACTTCCGCAAGCCCGATTTCCTTGCCCACCGCTTCGGCCGTCTCGCGCCGGTCGCCGGTTAACATCACCGTGTGCAAGCCCTCGGCCTTCAATGCCGCGAGTACCGGCGCCGATTGCTGGCGAATCTGGTCGCGCAACAACAAGCGACCCAACAAATGTTCGGTGACGAGCCAGACTTCCGCAAACTCCGGCGGCGGCAGGGGCAGCTTTTTCGCCCATTCGCCCAGCGGCCCTTGCTCGACGAGGTCGCGCCGGCCCAGCACACAGCGCGCACTATCCACCTCGCCCTGCACGCCCTGGCCGGTAATCGCGCGGAATTTATCCACCGCCTTCGGTTGCAGCCCGCGATCCAGCCCAAAGCGCACAATTGCCCGCGCAATCGGGTGGTTCGCTTCCTTTTCCAGCGCCAATGCCATGGCCGTAACCTCGTCTTCCCGCCCCGGCGGAAAACTTTCCACGCTGTCCACGACCAATTCGCCCGTCGTCAGCGTGCCGGTTTTATCGAGCGCCACGACATCCACGCCGGCCAGTTTTTCCAACGCCGCGCCGCCGCGGAATAAAATGCCGCGCCGCGCACCCCACGCGATGGCTGCCAGAATCGCCGAGGGAATCGAAATCACCAACGCGCAGGGGCTGGCCACGACCAGCAGCGTCATCGCCCGGTAGAACGACGAAAAGTGCCCCGGCGTATTGGTGAACGCCGACACGTGCAACCCGAAGCGGCAAATCAGAAAATACACCGCCGATGCGGTCAAAATTCCCAAGGTGTACGGCGTGCCAAATTTATCCGTGAAGCGCTGGCTCGGCGCCTTGAGGTGCTGCGACTCTTCGATCAAGCGGATGATTTTTTGCAGCGAACTTTCCGCCGCCGCGTTCGTCGCGCGGAAGCGCGCCGCACCCCACAAGTTGATGGTTCCCGAATAAATCGCATCGCCCGGATGCTTTTCCACCGGCGTGGATTCGCCCGTCAAGTTTGATTCATCCGCCGCTGTCTTACCCGAAAGCATTTCACCATCCACGGGGAAGGCATCGCCCTCACGCGCCAGCAGGATGTCGCCCGGGCGCACGTCTTCGACGGGGATGATTTCCTCGCCCCCGTCCTGCTTTTCCCGCCGCGCCGTCTTCGGCGC
>Ga0206967_1028_pt2 | contig 19433 bp, 17 predicted proteins | sample Alteio_BWOrgHeat_24_FD_153259 | JGI IMG/M metagenome (GOLD analysis project Ga0206967, IMG submission 153259) | Enriched cells from forest soil in Barre Woods Harvard Forest LTER site, Petersham, Massachusetts, United States -... | ecosystem: Environmental > Terrestrial > Soil > Temperate forest >...
GTCCTTCAGCGCCTCGAGTAGGTGTTTGACCGACTTCGCGTTTCCGACCTCGTTCAGTACCTCGACGGCAGCGCGGCGCGCGTTCTCGTTTTCGTCCTTCAGGACGTCGATGAGATAACGGATCGTATCAGGGTGGTTCGCTTTGATGACGACGTCGATCGCTTTGTTCTGGACGTCAATTTCAGGGTCTTTGAGCAGCGCGCAGACACGCTCGATGTCGATGGGACCGTTCATTCTATGCAGAGCAGAGAGGGTGGCCCCACGAATGAGCTTGTTGGAATCCTTCAACAGCCCTTGCAGGGCGGTTTGCACTTCCCGGGTGTTGAAACGGGCCAGCACGTTGATGATGTGCACGCGGGCGATCGGATCCTTCCCGTTCAAACGGCCAACGAGCTCGGTAACCGAATCCTCGTCGGCAATCTCGGCGATGATGCGGAAGAGGGCCGCCTTCTCGTTCGCCTCTTGCGCGTAGGCTGCCTTCAGCAGATCACGTACACTGAAGCGCGACTTCTGCGCGGTGATCACTTCGAGTATGGCGGCTTTCGCCACGCCCTGTGTGCCGAGTGCTTCCAGCAGGAGGTTTGGCGGATAATTGCGATTGCTGGTGAGCGCCCAGGCGATGCCGGCGATCACTCTGGGGCTGCCCTGGACCAAGCCTTCGATAAACTGCGGAAAGGTCTTCTGGCTCACCAGTCCAGTGAGGACTTCGACGAAGGCGACGGTGGCGTTTTTATCGGCCTCAGGCAACGCAGCGAACACGGGCGCAATGGCCCCGGGACCTAAGTCCTTCAGCTTAGCGATCGTTTTCTGTGTGTCCGGACTCGTGGGGTCCGTCGCGGCTCTGATCTCGGTGACCAGACGGTCCGCGCGCAAATTCGTGAAAAAGCTCATTCAACCTTTCCGTTGAAGGGCAATTACCGCACTTGTCCGAAAAGCACTGTTTCGCTCCAGGCAGATGAGGAACAGTGCCGCACGATCAGGCGGGCGGGCATTGCCGCCGGCGGTCCGCGTAATCATGCCAATAGCCGACAGGCTCTTGGGATTATGCCACAGCCTTCGGTTTGGGCGGATCTTCATGCTTGTCTGGTCCGATTGGGTGAGCGTGCCGGCGCGGCAGCCTCTACAATAATCTCTATCTCTCGTTGCTTTCCGGTTCAACATGCCCGATGAATCCACTCTTGACGCCCTGCGTGCTGCCTTGGGTGCTTATGTTGACCCGTACGCCGGGCAGTCTCTGGCGGATGCACAGGCGGTTCGGGAGGTCAGCCCCACGGCTGACGGTGGCTACACAGTCCGCATCGTCCTCGGCTTTCCGGTAGGAGGCTATCAGAACGAGTTTGCGGAGGCGCTGCGCCGGCATGTCGCTGCGGCGGGAATCCCTGCGCCGTTGGCTGTCGACCTCCAGTCCGACATCAAGGCGCATGCGGTCCAACGCAACCTGAAGCCGCTCGAGCAGATCAAGAACGTCGTGGCCGTTGCCTCCGGCAAGGGCGGCGTTGGCAAGTCCACGGTCGCCGTGAATCTGGCTCTGGCCTGGGCCGCACAGGGCGCACGGGTTGGAATATTGGACGCCGATATCTATGGGCCGAGCCAGCCGCTCATGCTGGGCCTCGAGGGGCAGCGGCCCGCGTCCACTGATGGCAAACACCTCCAGCCTCTTGCCAGTCATGGGATCGGCGCCATGTCGATCGGCTTCCTGGTCGATGCCGATCAGCCCATGGTTTGGCGCGGGCCCATGGTTACGCAGGCGCTGACGCAGCTCCTGTCGGAAACCCAGTGGGGCAACCTCGATTATCTCGTCGTGGATATGCCGCCCGGCACCGGTGACATACAGCTGACGCTCGCGCAACGCGTGCCGGTAGCCGGCGCGGTAATCGTAACCACGCCCCAGGACATCGCTCTCGCCGATGCGCGCAAGGGGCTCAAGATGTTCGAGAAAGTGTCCGTGCCCGTGCTCGGCATCGTCGAGAACATGAGCATTCACATATGCTCCAACTGCGGACATGCCGAGCATATTTTCGGCGCCGGCGGCGGGGCTCGTATGGCCGAACAGTACGGTGTGAAGCTCCTCGGCGAGTTGCCGCTCGATACACACATCCGGGAGGAGACTGACAGTGGCCGCCCGAGTGTCGTGGCCGCTCCCGATTCGCCCCGCGCGCAGGCGTACTTCGCGATGGCCCGTCGCACTGCGGCCGCGCTGGCGATCCGCTCACGCGACCGCAGCAGCGTGTTCCCGAAGATCGTCGTCGAAGACAGCTGATAGCGTTGGTCTGTGACTAAAGTGGCCGGAACTGTTTGGCGAGCTTGAGGTTCTGGCCCTGATAGTTGGATTTGATGGCCTGCCCGTAGAGTGTCTCGGGGATCTCGGCCATGTACTCGTAACGTAACCAACCTACGATCTGTCCGTGCTCGAGCAGGAATGGGACCTCATGGGAACGGACCTCCAGCACGCCGCGGCTGCTGCCGGCCTTCTGGTTAGCCTCACTCCAACCGAAGCCCGGATCGAAGAACCCCGCGTAGTGCACCCTGAATTCACCAGCGCGCGTATCGTAAGGCACCATCTCCGCCGCATACTGGGACGGCACTGCGATCGCCTCCTTCGTCATCAGGATATAGAAGTCGTCGGGCACCAGGGTGAGCACGGGCTCCTTGTGAAAGCGCATAGGCTCCCAGAAATCCAGTGGATCGTAGTCGCGCCGGTCGAGATCGATGCGTTGCGTGTTTTTTTTGGCACGCCAGCCAATCAGGGCGTTGTTGGCTCCTGTTCCCTTCAGGTCCACCGTGAACGGTAACATGCCGGGCTCACGGGTCTGGGCCGAGGCGGTACCGGTATCCACGACTACCCCCTCATCGAGCAACTGCTTCCAGTCGGCCGCCGAAATGGAGCGCGGCGCGGCGCCCCGGCTACGGCGGAACCTGAGTTGGTTCAAGCGCGTGCCGGTTCGCGCCACGATGCTGAAACTTCGTGGCGCGATTTCGATGTAGAGTTGGCCTTTGTAACCACCCTCAACTTCGTCGAAGTGAGTCGCCTCGTCGGCAATCAGGCGCGTCAGAATATCCAGCCGGCCGGTCGAGCTCTTGGGATTGGCGAAAGCGGCGACGTCGGCGGGCAGTCTGATGGACTCGAGCAGCGGGACGACATAGACCCTGCCCTTTTCCAACACGGCGCCATTGCTCAAATCGATTCTGAAGCGCTCGAAATCGGCGTCCAGCTGCCGCATTTTTTCGTGCACCCTGGTGCCACGCCCGGGCAGGAAGCTGGTATCAACCGGGTAAGCGTAGTCACCCAAGCGCAGATCGATGCTCGCGGGCTGGATCTGGTCCTCCTCGATTTTCATGAGCACAGCCGAGATTTCTTCGGCATGCACCATTTCCCAGATTTTCTGCGAGGGCAGGACTCCCGTGTAGGGCTGGCGCGCGGCTGCGTCGGGTGTGGTTTCGGTAGTCATGGTTCGCGTTTTACGCTCTGCGCCTGCATCGTCCATTCGACATCGTTCTTGCGCTTCTGCTGCACTCGCAAGGGGATGAACCCAAGAGACGGAGCGCACCAGAACCGGGTGACACGCGGTGAGTACTGCTTCTCGCTGCGGTAGATGATGGTCTGGATCGTGCCAACGGGCGTCGTCAGTGTTTCCTCGCCTTCGCGAGAGTAGCGATACTCCCGCACTGCATTACCGCTGAGGAGAGACAGCTTCGTCGGGGTATGGCCTGCGAGCAGCTTGACCATCAGCGCGATCTGCACGGATAAGTCGTCCTGGATGCCCGGTGGTATCGGCATATCAACCCGCGTGTCTTCATAGACGCCGGTGATGCGATTGTGCTGCCAATCAAACTGCACATTTGCGTCGCGTCTGGTGGATGAGGTGCCGTCATCAGCTTTGTAGCTGAGAGGACGGACTTCGGCGTCGGTGATTTCCATGACGCTCTCTTGTGTCGGGCGCTCCGAGAACATGCGGCCGATGCCGCGCGGCTCGCTCTTCGATCGGTAGATCCACTTGTCGTCCTGCTGCTCGAGCCAGAGCGTTGAGACCGCGACAGTCACGCCGTGCCAGATCCAGTCGTACGAGGCTTCGAAAGGCTTGAGCTCATCGGCCAAGGTCGTGGTGCTCAGGAAGACGGATATCGCGAGAGCCAGCCCAGTGCGACGCATGCGTCGCACAGATGACTCCCGCAATGCGCGACGCCTAATGATTTGCGTGAGCACGCGGATTCTCCGTCAAGGGCGCATCGAGAAGCTTACCATCCAATCGTACGCGACCTTCGTCCCACGCGACGCGGCCATCCGCAACCAGCCCGATCACCCGTGGATAAATGATGTGCTCGGTGGCCTGTACACGGGCTGACAAATCCTCTTCCGTGTCGCCCGGACGCACCGGCACTCTCGATTGCAGAATGACCGGTCCACCATCGAGCTCCGCCGTTACGAAATGAACGCTGGCGCCATGCTCGGTATCCTTGGCCTCGAGGGCACGGCGATGCGTATGCAGGCCCGTGTATTTCGGAAGCAGTGACGGATGGATGTTGAGCATCCGTCCGGTATACCGGGCGACGAACTGCGGCGAGAGAATGCGCATGAAGCCCGCTAGCACAATGAGGCCCGGATGACGCGTGTCGAGCGCCTCGCCCAAAGTATGCTCGAACGCTTCTTTCCCAGTCGCACCCGGCCAAGGCACTGTCAGGGCCTCGATGCCAAGCTCACGAGCGACACCAAGACCTGCGACGCCGGGGCGGTCCGATATCACGACGCGAACGTGAGCGTTAATCTGCCCGGCGAGGCAGGCGCGTGCAATAGCGGCCATGTTGGAGCCACGACCAGAGATTAATATGGCGAGTTGTAACGGCGCGCGGCTGCCGACGCTCATTCGTTGATGACGACGCCGTGTCCGCCTTTGCGGACTTCACCGATGATCTGTGCGGTTTCGCTGCGCGAGTTGAGGAGCGCGACAGCTGCTTCCGCGTGAGCCGGCGGCACGATGACGATCATGCCGATGCCGCAGTTGAAGGTGCGGTACATCTCGGATTGCTCGACGCGACCCGTACGTTGCAGCCAGTCGAACACCGGGTCCCGGTTCCAACTACGCCGCTCGAGCACGACTTCCAATCCATCCGGCAGCACGCGCGGAATATTATCGGTGAGTCCGCCGCCGGTGATGTGTGCGAGCGCATGGACCGGCAGCGTGCGGATCAGCTCGAGTAGCGCTTTCACGTAGATCCGCGTTGGCGCCAGCAGTCGATCAAACAGTAAGCGGCCTTCCAGATCGGTGGTGGCGTTTGCCTCCGCGAGAGTAACTAGCTTGCGAATGAGCGAGTAGCCGTTCGAGTGGGGCCCGGAGGAGGAGAGCCCGATGACGGTATCTCCGACCTGCGTCCGCGTACCGTCAATAATGGCATCCTTCTCTACCACGCCAACACAGAAGCCGGCGAGGTCGTAATCGTCGCCATGGTAGATCCCGGGCATTTCCGCCGTCTCGCCGCCTACGAGGGCCGCGCCCGCCTGGCTGCAGCCTTGGGCGATGCCACGGATCACTGACTCGGCCACATCGACACGCAGTTTGCCGGTAGCGTAGTAATCCAGAAAGAAGAGGGGCTCGGCCCCTTGAACCACCACGTCGTTGGCGCACATCGCGACGAGGTCGATCCCGATGGTTTCGTGGCGCCCCGTATCGATCGCCAGACGCAACTTCGTCCCCACGCCGTCGGTCCCGGATACCAGGACCGGACGTTTATAGCCCTGAGGAAGCTCCACGAGCGCACCGAAACCGCCGACCCCGGCTAGAACTTCCGGACGCTGCGTTCGCTTCACAATGGGTTTGATGCGCTCGACGAGCTCGTCACCGGCGTCGATGTCGACGCCCGCTTTGCGGTAGGTGAGGCTGGAGCCTTCTTTCATGGTATGTGAGCGGATCGTTCGCCGTGTAATGGCGGTGCGTATGCTATTGTACATACCGCAGCGCCGTTGCGCGCGATTCAAACATCTCCCGATGCCTGCATCTGCGAAACACTGCGCGCGAGGTTGGCTGTCCTGTCTGTCGCTGCTCTTGAGCCTCCTGCCCCTATCGGCATGGGCCGCACGGGAGGTCCGGGTCTACGAAGTCGACGTCAAAGGTGAGACCACGACGGCCTTGCAGGAGGCGATGCGTCAGGCGCTGGTGCGCGCCACCGGTCGTCGTGAATCTGCCAACGATCCTGCGCTCGCGAGCCTCATCGAGGATGCCCCGAAGTATGTAAAGTCCTACTCACCGGGCCCTCGCGGCGAGACCCAGGTAATCTTTGACGCAGTGGCGGTCGAACGCTCCATTGTAGCCGCTGGCCGCAGCGTGTGGGACTCCGGGCGACCCTTTACGCTGGTCGTGCTTTATCCTCCACCTAACCACGCCGACGGCGATGCGGCACGCGGCGCTCTCGAACAGGAAGCGGCTTCGCGAGGCCTGCTCATAAGCGTGATTCCCCTTGCAATCGTCGATGCCAATGGCGCCGAGCTCGGGCGCGAGGCCCTGCTGGCTATGGCGCAACGTTACGGTGGGGACGAGATGCTGATCGGTCGCTCGGACACCGGCGCTCCGGCTGGTCAGTGGCAATGGACGCTGTATACGAGCTTCTCGAGCGAAAGCTGGAGCGGCCCATTGGCTGCTGGCATCGACAAGACTGTCGACCTGTTGGTCCCGGCGCAGGGAGCGTCTCTGGCGCAGGCGGAGGCCAAGGTCTCAGTCGAGGTGGATGGTGTCGGAAGTCTGACGGACTATGCGAACGTGCAGCGAATGCTGGAAGCGGTTCCCGGCGTTCGTGGAGCCAACATCGCGCGAGCGGCAGGCAACACGATCACTTTCGATGTAACGGCGCGAGGCGGCTCGGACGCGCTCGATCGGGGGCTGACGGGATCCGCACACTTCGTGCGCGCTGACACATCCCATGCGAATCTTCTTTATCAATACAATCCCTAGGAGGCTGGCTGAGCTGCGTCGTGCATCATCTGCCAAACCTGATCTGCCTCGTCCGCCTGGCGCTGGTCTGGCCCGTGCTCGCAGCCCTCGCGGCGGGAAATTTCCTCCTTGCCTTCGGCCTCTTCATGGTGGCGGGGGTCTCCGACGGGCTGGATGGATATCTCGCCAAACGGTTCAACTGGACCTCGGAGCTCGGCAAGTTTCTCGACCCTCTGGCGGACAAGCTTTTGTTGGTCACCGTCTTCATCGAGGCGGCCTGGCTGGATCTGGTTCCGTGGTGGATCACCGCCGCCGCAGTGGCGCGGGATGTCATGATCGGCTTGGGCGCGCTCGTCTTTCGAGTGTGGTTCGGGCCGCTGCATGGGCGCCCGACGATGATCAGCAAGATCAACACCGCCGCGCAGCTCTTGTATCTGATAAGCGTAATGCTCAGCGCCGCCGTGGGCTTCCCGCCGCATGAGGTGCTGGATGCCCTGGCGCTGCTCACCTTGTTGACAATCGTGCTGTCCGGCTATCGCTACGTGGCGACATTCACCCGGCGTGTTTGGTCGCCGCCGGCGCAACAGTCCTGATCGCTTGCGAGTTTCGTGATGGAGCAGCTTCCGCTTGGCGTTCGACTCCCCGACCGTGCGGTGTTCGCAAGCTTCTTGCCTGCCCGTAACGAGGAGGCGGTCGAGCACATGCGTCAGGTGGCGAGCGCGGCGGTGTCGGGCGCAACGTGGTTATGTGGTCCGCATGGTGCTGGCAAGACTCACCTTCTGCAGGCGGTTTGTGCGCAAGCGAACGCCATTATGCGAGTGGGGTACGTTCCGCTGCGCGAGCTCGGTCGACTCGGGATCGGCGTGCTCGAAGGCCTACGGCAGCTCGAGTGCCTATGTCTCGACGACGTGGACGAAGTCGCTGGACAACTCGAGTGGGAGCACGCGTTGTTCGGAGTCCTGCGGGAAATCGAAGAAAGTGGCGGCCGGCTCGTCACGGCGGCAGTGGCCCCGCCAGCATTGCTGCAGTGGGCGCTTCCGGACCTGGGCTCGCGACTTTCGGCGAGCACCATATTCCAACTCCGTGTGTTGGACGAAGTGGAGCAGCAAGCGGCACTGCAGCTGCGCGCACGCCTTCGTGGCTTGGAGCTCCCGGAAGAGACGTCGCGGTGGCTGCAACGACGATACTCTCGAGACATGCATAAGCTGTATGAGCTTCTCGATACGCTCGACGAAGCCGCTCTCGCGGCGCAGAGGCGTTTGACCGTGCCGTTTATCCGTGAAGTACTGGGATTATCCTAGTCGTACCGCCAGGGCAGCGACTCGTCTCCCCAACATTTGGGCGAGTGATCGCTCGTGCTCCGTTAGCGACGCATCGTCGAGCGGACCGGCGACGTGAGAGGCGCCGTAAGGCGTGCCACCCCCTCTGGTTTCATTCAGCGCGCGCTCGGTATAGGGGAGACCGACGAGGTACATCCCGTGATGCAGAAGCGGCATCATCATCGAGAGCAGTGTCGTCTCCTGCCCTCCATGCATCGTCTGCGTGGAGGTGAAGACCCCGGCGGGCTTGCCGGCGAGCGCCCCCGAGACCCACAAACTCGACGTGCAATCCAGGAAGTACTTCAGCGGCGCGGCCATATTGCCGAAGCGTGTTGGACTGCCGAGCACTAATCCGTCCGCATGCTGCAGGTCTTCCAAAGTCGCGTACGGTGGTCCGCTCGTGGGCACGAGTCTCGTGGGTCCTTCGCTTTCCGCCACCACCGGTGGCACAGTGCGCAGCTTCGCAGTCGCGCCGGGCACGCCTTCGATGCCGCGGCATACCTGACGGGCCAGCTCCGCCGTCGAGCCTTTGCGCGAGTAGTAGAGAACCAGTATCTCTGTCATGAGCCCTTCCCATGTTGCAATCCGATGGCGGGGCGGGGCGCTCGTCTCGTCCGGGACCGCCGGGGTTTCAAGATACGTTGCCACAGTGTTGTCACTCCTTCCATGGTTGCTTACCGACACGATTGGCGCCAGTGTGAACGGGTCTGTAGCGCCTGCGCAGTCTGCGAATCGAGTGTCTCCATGCAGAAACTCTCAAACTCGGGCTAATATTCACGCCCTTGAGGCAGTAATGCCGACTTGCTCATCCGGGGGAGAGCGTGGTCTGTAAGAAGTGTGTGGTAGCGGGTCGGGTGCAGGGTGTGTTCTATCGGGCCACTGCGGCACGCCGTGCGCAGGAGCTTGCCATCCGTGGCTACGCACGCAATCTCGCGGATGGTCGCGTGGAAGTATTGGCGTGTGGCGAGGAGGAGGCAGTGCAGACTTTCGTGAGCTGGCTTTGGACAGGCTCCTCCGCGTCGAAGGTGACGTCGGTTGATGTGATCGACGCGCCTGTGGATTCAGTGCAAGTGGGCGCGAGTTTCCATACTGCCTGAATCAATCGTGCTCAATATCAAACATCAGATTAGGCAACGGCTCGTCGTTACGTTTCTGACGGCGTTTGTCGCGCTGCCGGTGCAGGCCGGGCTTGCGGCCGCCATTCCCGGATTTCATCGGCATGCGAAGGCGGATGCGCACAAAGGTCCCGCGGTCGTCGTTGCCGCGAATCCGCTGGCGGTGGAAGCGGGACTGGAGATTCTCAAAAAGGGCGGTAAGGCCATCGATGCTGCGGTGGCCATACAGGCCATGCTCGGGCTCGTCGAGCCGCAGAGCTCGGGTCTGGGCGGCGGTGCCTTCCTCATGTACTACCAGGCCAGCACAGGTGTGGTGAGTGCGATCGACGGCCGCGAGAAAGCCCCGGCGGGCGCCACACCCGATATGTTTCTGGATGAGCGCGGCAAGCCGTTGCCTTTCCTCGAAGCGGTGCGTAGCGGACGTTCCACCGGCATACCGGGAACGATCGCTATGCTCTCCGCCGCCCATGCCCGGCTGGGCGCGCGTCCTTGGAAAGATCTGTTTCAACCGGCGATTCGCGCCGCTACACAAGGGTTCAAGGTCCCGGAGCGCTTGGCGTACTTTCTCGGTGAAGGCTCGCCGGCTCCGCCGACTACCGAGATCCGCGCGCTGTTTTCGAAGCCCGATGGCGAGACGCTGCGGGCGGGGGATATTTTCAAGAACCCGGCGTATGCCAAAACCCTCCAGAGGATTGCGGACGAAGGTCCGCGCGCGTTCTATGAAGGCAGCCTCGCGGAGGAGATCGTAAAGCGGACGCAGGAGCAGCCTCTGCCGGGCACCCTGACCCTCAAGGATATGGCTGCCTACCGTTCTAACTGGGCCGATCCGATCTGCCGTCCCTATCGGCAGTACACGGTGTGCGTACCTCGGCCGCCTTCGAGCGGCGTCACTCTGCTGGAGATGCTCGGCATACTCGAGAAGACCGACATCGCCGATCGAGGTCCCTCGGACCCGCAGGCGTGGTCGGTGTTTGCGCAGGCGAGCCGCCTGATGTATGCCGACCGGGATCGTTACGTCGATGATCCACATTTTGTCGCGGTGCCCGTCGATCGTCTCCTCGACCCGGCCTATTTGCGGCTGCGGGCGCAGCTCATCGGCGAGAGAGCGGGCCCGGCTCCGCCGCCTGGAAACATCGTCATCCTGCTTCACGGCAGAGATGCCACCAACGAGTCGGCGGGTACGAGCCACTTCGTCGTCGTCGATGCTTCCGGCAACGTCGTGTCGATGACCACGACGGTGGAGTCGGTATTTGGCTCAAATCGCAGCGTCGGCGGCTTCGTCCTCAACAACGAGCTCACCGACTTCTCCCTGTCGCCGACCGACGAGAATGGACATCCGGTGGCGAATGAGGTCCAGGGTAACAAGAGGCCACGCTCTTCGATGTCACCGGTCATCGTCCTCGATCACGACGGTGAGTTCGTGGCGGCGCTGGGCTCACCGGGCGGCTCGGCGATTCTCGATTACAACGCCAAGGCCCTGGTGGCGCTGCTGGCCTGGAAGATGCCGGTCAAGGCGGCGATAGAGCTGCCGAATCTCATTGCACGAGGCGATGAGTACGTGGGTGAGCTCGATCGATTTGCGCCGGGTGTGTTGGCCGGACTGCGCGAGCGAGGCATCGAAGTGAGATCCGGGCGCGCCGAGAACTCTGGGTTCCACGCCGTCGTCCGTCATCCCGACGGCACCTACGAGGGCGCGGCAGACTCCCGCCGCGAAGGCATCGTAAAGATGCTGCCCGCGCAGCACTGAGAACGGCGCGCTACTGTTGTTGATGTGGGGGCGGCGGCAATCGAGTTTGTAACGGCGGAAATCCCAGGTCATCCGCGCCGTTCCATCTCGTCCATGCATAGATCACCTTGTCGGGATAATCGCGTCGGCCGATGCTGCCGTTGTATCTGGCGAGCGCCTTGCGCACGTCGTTGTGCTCGTACTGGAGATAGAAGCGCAGGATCGCGCAACCCATGCGGATGTTGGGAGCGATGCGGACCAGCTCGTAGCGCCGCATGCCGAGCCGTTCCGGCCAGAACGGCATGACCTGCATGAGACCGACTGCGGCCGCGGAGGACACTGCGTAGCGATCGAAGCGGCTCTCCACTTCGATGACACCCATGATGAGTCCCGGCGGCAGTCTCGTCTGACCGGCTCTATGGGTCTCGCAGTACACCTGTTTGAGAATGTCGAGCCGCTCGTCCTTATCCTTCACGCTGCGCCGCAGCCGTGGCTCCATGAGTGTGTACCAGACTGCGGAGTCGTAGTGGTCTGTAAAGCATTCGGCTTCCCCGATGGCGTGCTGTACGACGGCCTTGAGCTCGGGGTCCCGTTGTTGATCGGCGTACGCGACGCTGCCCGTGAGCAACATGGCCGCGCAGCCTGCCGTCACCGCAGCCAGCCGCGCGGCTACGCCCGCGCGCGGGAGCGTCTTATCGCGCCATCTTTGAGCGGATGAGATCGATCGCATTGTCGGCGGGGAGCTCAGTGCTTTCGGTGTCGCGCCGTCCGCGATATTCGAGCTTCCCCGCATCCAGCCCGCGCTCGCCCACCACGATGCGGTGGGGGATGCCAAGCAGCTCCGCATCGGCGAACTTGACGCCGGGACGGGCGTCGCGATCGTCGTAGAGAACTTCGATTCCTGCTTCCGTGAGCCCGGCATAGAGTTGGTCGGCAACCTCACGCACACGAGGGAATTTGTGATGGTTGAGCGGTACGAGCACCACCTGGAAGGGAGCGATCGGCTCCGGCCAGATGATGCCCTTGTCATCGTGATTCTGTTCAATCGCCGCAGCAACGATGCGCGTCACACCGATGCCATAACATCCCATGTAGAGCGCCACATCCTCGCCGGCCTGGTCTTGGACGTTGGCTTTCATCGGGATGCTGTACTTCTGGCCGAGCTGGAAGATATGACCGACTTCGATCCCCCGGGCGATTTTCAGACGTCCCTTTCCGGAGGGGCTCGGGTCGCCTTCCACGACGTTGCGAAGATCCGCGGCGGTCGCATTCGGAGCGTCACGTTCCCAGTTCACGCCGGTGTAGTGCATGTCTTTCTCGTTCGCACCGGTGACGAAATCCGCGAGAGCGAGCGCCGCATGATCGGCGTACATCTTGCAGCCCAAGCCGACGACACCGATGTAGCCTGGCTCGCTGCCGCTAGCCGTTCTGACACTCTCAGCGCTCGCCATCTTCAAGGGGTTCACGACGCCCGGCAGCTTCTGGGCCTTAATGGCATTCAACTCGTGATCGCCACGGATGACGAGGGCCACGACCGTATCATCGGTTCCTTCGACAATGAGCGTCTTTACGCAGCGCGCGGGCTCGATCTTCAGAAAGCGTGACAGGTCCTCGATAGTCTTCGCATCCGGTGTCGCGACTTTTTTCATTTGCTCTTGCGCGGCAGGACGCGGCTCGGTGGGCGGCAGCGCGGCCGCCGCTTCAAGATTCGCGGCGTATTCATCACCATCGGAAAATACAATGGCGTCCTCGCCAGAGTGGGCGAGAACGTGAAATTCCTGCGATACGTCACCGCCGATCGCTCCCGAATCCGCGCGCACCGCGCGGAACTCCAGTCCCGTACGGGTGAAGATGCGGGTGTAGGTGTCGTACATCGTCCGATAGCCTTCCTGCAGCGAGGCCTCGTCGGCGTGAAACGAGTACGCATCCTTCATGATGAACTCACGCGCCCTCATGACACCGAACCGAGGCCGCACCTCGTCGCGGAACTTCGTCTGGATCTGATAGAAGTTCACCGGCAGTTGGCGATAGCTTTTCAACTCACGGCGTGCGATGTCGGTGATGACTTCCTCGTGCGTGGGGCCGGCTACGAAGTCGCGTTGGTGGCGGTCCTTGATGCGCAGGAGCTCGGGGCCGTACTCGATCCAACGGCCCGACTCCTGCCACAGCTCGGCGGGCTGTACGACGGGCATGACGAGCTCGAAAGCCCCCGCACGGTTCATTTCCTCGCGGACGATCCGCTCTACCTTCTGCAGAACCCGCAGTCCCATGGGCAGCCAGCTATACAGCCCGGCTGCCAGCTTGCGGATGAGCCCGGCCCGCAGCATGAGCCGATGGCTGATAATTTCGGCGTCGCCCGGGGTCTCCTTGATAGTGGAAATCGGATACTGCGAAAGCTTCATCGCGGGTGTTTCAGCCTAAGGCAAAAGGAGTCAGCATCTTAACAGTAGGTGCGCCTGATAAGATGCCGTACCAGCGACCCTGCCGCTGAACCGCTAAAGAGCCTCAAAAACTGTGGATCCTGCAAACCAGGAAATCGTGACCCCCGAGACTCGGGAAGACGCCAAGCCGCGCCGCAAAGGCATCTACCTGCTGCCTAACCTCATGACCACGGGGTGCTTGTTTTCGGGCTTCTACGGCATCGTCGCGGCGATCGACAAGCATTTTGACGCGGCAGGGAAGGCTGTGTTCGTGGCGATGATCTGCGACACGCTCGACGGACGCCTCGCCCGGCTCACGAAAACCGAGAGCGCCTTCGGTAAGGAGTACGACAGTCTGGCGGACATGGTGTCATTCGGGCTCGCCCCGGCGATCATCGCCTATCAGTGGGGAGTCGTCCGGATCGCTGAGTTCGGTCGCTATTGGGGACGGTTCGGCTGGCTCGCCTGTTTCTTCTATGCCGCGGCCGCGGCACTGCGTCTGGCGCGCTTCAATGCGCGATCGGCTACGGCGGACAAGCGCTACTTCGAGGGGCTCCCAAGCCCGTCCGCAGCGGCGATCGTGGCGGCGTTCATCTGGTTCGCCAGCGCATGGCCCGAGCCTGGTCTGACAGGACTCATCGGCGCCTTCCTGGTTACCGCCAGCGCCGGCGGGCTCATGGTGAGCAGCTTCAGCTTCCCGAGCTTCAAGCAGTTCAACCTCGACCGCCGCATCAAGTTCGTGTACCTCCTGCTCGTGCCGCTGTTTTTTGTGCTGATCGCACTCGAGCCCGCCACGATGTTGCTGTCCATGTTTGGCACCTATGCGCTCTCGGCGCCGGTACTGTGGATCGGGCGCCGGCTTCGCCGCCTGACACGCGGCGCCCCGACGTCGGGCGCGAGCTAGCGTTCAATGGATACGCGGCGCAATCAATATCTGGAGGCGATCGGTATCGATGTCTGGGTGCGGCGGCGGCCGGATAGCGGGAGCTCCCGATCACCCGCTCCTGCCGCGCAAGCAGTTTCCGAGCCGGTGTCGGGTGATATCGCTGCTCGCTGGGAGGCATTACGCACCGAAGTCCTTGGATGCACTAAATGCAGCCTGCATAAGACGCGCACGCAGGGAGTCGTGGGTGTCGGTCCGCAAAGGGCTGACTGGATGGTGATCGGGGAAGCCCCTGGCGCCGATGAAGACCGCAAGGGCGAGCCGTTCGTCGGGCGCGCCGGGCAGCTTCTGGATGCGATGTTGCGCGCCATCGGTCTGGATCGTGGCGCGAACGTCTACATCGCCAATGTGTTGAAGAGTCGGCCGCCGAACAACCGTGATCCCAAGCCGGAGGAGGTTGCCGCCTGCCTGCCCTACCTGATGCGGCAGATCGCGCTCCTGCAGCCGAGACTCATGCTGGCGGTCGGGCGGATCGCGGCCCAGAACCTGCTGAGCACGGATATGTCCCTGGGCCGGCTGCGCGGCAAGGTGCACCATTTTGGCGAGCTGAACACGCCACTCATCGTGACGTATCATCCTGCCTATCTCTTACGCACAGCGGCCGATAAGCGCAAAGCGTGGGAGGATCTGAAGTTTGCGCGCAGCGTGTTCCTGCAACTGACGGATCGCGTAGGTGCCGATGGCGACCTCTCCTGAGCTGCTGCACGTTCCTGACGTCGCAATCCGCCCCATGACTGAGGCGGATGTGGCCGGCGTGGTCGCGCTCGAGAGAGCCTCGTATCAGTTTCCCTGGAGCGAGGGCATCTTCCGGGATTGTCTGCGCGTCGGCTATATCTGCCGGGTCGTGACCTCGGCTAACAGACTGATCGGCTATGGCGTCATGAGTGTTGGCGCGGGCGAGGCTCACATTCTCAACCTCTGCATCGATGCGGGCTTTCGCTGCCAGGGCATCGGCAGGCGCATGCTCGACTATCTGCTCGATCGAGCCGTGGCCGCCGGGATGAGCGAGGCTTTTCTCGAAGTGCGGCCGTCGAATACGGCTGCCATCCGCCTATACCTTGCGTTCGGCTTCGACCAGGTTGGTATGCGTCGTGGTTACTATCAGGCCGTCGGCGGCAGAGAAGACGCCGCAGTGTTGAAGCTCGCCCTGCGCGAGCGCCGTACCCGCTTCCATCTGAAGTCGTGATGGGTGTCTTAAATCCAGACTAGATCGATCGAGCACCGCTTGCATGTAGTCGATCAATAGATAACCATCCGATACAGGGATTTCTTCCACAGGTAATGCTGCGGTGCGAGCGGACTTGATGACATCAAGATCTGCTGTTGGTGACGCTGAGCCAACACAACCAGATCGCCAACCCCCGCCACGCGGCCATTCTACATTCGAGAATCGGCGCATCCTGTTCGTCGACGACCTGGAGTCGATCCACGAGGATTTCCGTAAGATCTTCGCCAAGAACGCGCCTCCATCAACTCTCGACAACGACGAAGCCATATTGTTCGGCACCCAGGAGCCGACTCGGCCGGCGTTGGTCGAGTTCGAGATGGATTCGGCGTTTCAGGGCCAACAGGCGCTCGAGATGTTGCGTGCGTCGTTGCAGGAGAATCGTCCCTACGCCATGGCCTTCATCGATATGCGCATGCCACCGGGGTGGGATGGCGTGGAGACGGTGGAGCGCCTGTGGCAGGAGGATCCGCGCCTGCAGGTCGTGTTTTGCACGGCGTACACGGATCGCTCCTGGACGGAGGTGCTCAACCGGCTGGATGTGCGCGATCGGCTGCTCGTGCTCAAGAAGCCGTTTGATCCGATCGAGGTGTACCAATTCGCCAATGCCCTGACGACCAAATGGAAGATGGCCGAACAGGCCGCCCTCAAGATGAGCAGTCTCGAGCAGGCCGTCGAGGAGCGCACTCGAGAGCTCTCGAACGCCAATATCGTCGTACAGAATAGTCCGGTCATTCTGTATCGCTTGCGCGGCGAGCCGTCGTTCCCGTTGATCTATGTCTCGCACAACATCACCAAGCTGGGCCACGACCCGCAAGCCTTGATCGCCTCGCCCGATTGGGCGAAGCGTCTCATTTATCCCGAGGACCGGGCCAAGGTGGGCGAGTCCATGGCGCGGATACTGGAAAAAGGCGCCGCAGGCGCCTCGATCGAGTTTCGCCTGTGCGCCGGCGATGGCTCGCTGCGCTGGGTGGAGAACCGCTATGTGCCTGTGCGCGATCAGGAGTCACGCCTGGTCGAAGTCGAAGGGATCGTAATTGATATCACCGAGCGCAAGGCGGCGGAAGAGAAGATCGCGCTCCTGGCGCGCACGGACGAGCTGACCGGGTTGGCCAACCGGTCCACCTTTCGCGAGCGGCTGAATCAGACTTTCGCCGCGGCGAAACGGGGCGCGCTGCCTTTTGCGGTGCTCTATCTCGACCTCGACGAGTTCAAGCCCGTCAATGACACGTTCGGCCATCAGGCGGGTGACTTATTGCTGCAGGAAGTGGCGCGGCGCTTGAAGAATTGCACACGAGGAACCGACCTCATTGCCCGTCTCGGTGGCGATGAGTTCGCCATACTGCAAAGCGAGGTTACCGAGCCCGTCTACGCCGGGGAATTGGCCGCCAGGATCCAAGCCGAGCTCTGCCGTACTTACCACCTCAACGGCAACGACGTGAGCATATCGGTGAGCATCGGCATCTGTCCGTTCGTTACCGGCATTCCCGACGCGGACGCCATGTTGGTGCAGGCGGATCTTGCTCTGTATCGCTCCAAGGAACAGGGCCGAGACCAGTACCACTTTTATTCCCAGACTCTCGACCATGAGGTGCTCGATCGGGTCACGTTGAGCGGGGAATTGTTGCGCGCCATCGATGGCAACGAATTGGAGCTTCAGTACCAACCTCAGGTGGAGCTCTCCTCGGGCAAGATCATCGGCATGGAAGCCCTCGTGCGCTGGAATCATCCGACGCGGGGCCTGTTGCCGCCCAGCGTCTTCATTCCGATCGCCGAGAAAACCGGGTCCATCGTGCCGCTGGGGCATTGGGTGCTCGATCAGGCCTGCCGGCAAATGAAGGCCTGGCGCGAGCAAGGGCTCATTCTGTCGGTCATCGCCGTCAACCTCTCGCTCCACCAGCTCAAGCACGGTCAGGCGCTCATCCGCGATGTCACGCAGATCCTTGCAAAGTGGGGATTGCCTGCATCGGATCTGGAATTCGATGTCACCGAAGCCACGTTGGCGCAACTGAAATGGATGCAAAACGACGTGCTGCCTCAGCTTCGCTCGCTCGGCGTGAAGATTGCGATCGACGGGTTCGGCAGCGAGTATTCATCCTTCGACTACATCAAGGAATATCGAGTCAATCATCTCAAGATCGCGCCTTCTTACATCAATGAATCCGCGATGAACGACGATCACGCCGCGACCATGCGCGCCATCGTGACATTCGCTCGCGATATGGGCATTCCAGTCATCGCTCAAGGAGTGGAGACCGCGGAGCAGAGCTCACTGCTGAAGGAAGCGGATGCAGGGGCCCAGGCGCAAGGCTTTCATTTCAGCAAAGCGGTGGACGCGCAGAAGGCCACGGAGTTACTGCGCAGCGGTGCGATCCAACCCTCAAAACCCGCCAAAGGTTAAGAGCGCGTAACACACTACGATTTGAACCCGATCCGCGCGTGCGTCCCGTCACAAAATGGTTTTGTGGAGCTGCCGCCGCAGCGACACAAACGAGCAGTTACGACACGTGCGACCACCCGGCCGGTGCCGCTCGTGATCTCCAGGTTTCCTCTCACCGCGAGCGGGCCATTGATCTCGGGCTCGATGGCCAAGACGCCATCGCGTACGGGGAGCATGTCTGTCTTGCCGCTGGGTGGCTCGCCCGTCGCGTTGAAACCCACCTCATGATGTGAGCCGTCGCAGAAAGGTTTGTTTTTCGAGGCGCCACAACGGCACAACGTCGCACGGAAACCTATCGGCTCACCGTCGATCTGGAGCTGCCCTCGAAAAGCGTAGGGGCCTGCTTCACGGATGCTTGCGAGATTTACCGGCGGAGCTCTCTCGTCATGGCCTCCATCCAGGCGGTGGTAGCGAATCGCTCCAGAGGGGCAGGCGTGCGCGATTTCAACGACACGCTCGACCTCCATGGCGTCGGGATGGATCCAGGGTCCCTGCACATTCGCCAGAAATACATTGGGTGCGCCGGTCACGCAGAACCGGGCGTGGATGCATCGCTTGGTCTCGAACGATAGCTCGAGCTTCTGCCCCCTGGCTGTTTCAACACCGTTGACGACTGTCGAGGCGGGCGCCTCCACGGTAGCCTGCGCGGAAGAATTCGCAACGCCCTCGAGCCTTGCTACGGGAGAAAGTGGCTCGCCGGCGCCAGAGGAAGCTTGCGCCCCATTTGCAGCCACCGCGATCTTCGCCGCCGGCTTCGAAAGATCGAACCCACGACTCGCCTTTTTCGCCAGCGAGCTCAACACATCCGCCGCTGTAATCGCACGCGGATCACCGCAGGCGCGCAGACGTTCCCCTACCTCAGCGAGTTGCGCCAGCCGTTCGACAAAAAATCGCCGCGCCGCGCGTCCCGGAGCCAGGGGCGCCGAATCCCGAAGCGCTGTAAAGGACATCCCGGCATGACACCCTGGGTTGGAAGGCCCCGCCGGCAGGCGCGCGGCACGCTCCGCCAACGGCACTACAGCGCGCATCAAGCCGATGCCCAGATCGATGGCGAGTGCTTTCTCAGCGGATGGCCCTCGCAAGACGTAGGCGTAGCCCAAAAGTCTCGTCATCAAACCATACGACGCGTTCGCCAGATCGACGACCGCGATGGCTTCAGGGGTTTCGAGCCAGACGCGCCCCTCCGGCCGAGGAGGGCGGCGCAGAACCGGGTTCGTGGCAGCGGGGAAAGCCGGAATGAACGTCGGATTTTGCCGCAGGATTTTCTGGTACTCCTCCCGGATGCCAACGAATTTCTGGTAATGCGAGCCGACTGAATCGGCTGG
>Ga0206967_1094_pt1 | contig 19128 bp, 15 predicted proteins | sample Alteio_BWOrgHeat_24_FD_153259 | JGI IMG/M metagenome (GOLD analysis project Ga0206967, IMG submission 153259) | Enriched cells from forest soil in Barre Woods Harvard Forest LTER site, Petersham, Massachusetts, United States -... | ecosystem: Environmental > Terrestrial > Soil > Temperate forest >...
GGAGTGTACCTAAATAAGTGGTGAAGCCTGCCGGGTCGGTTTGTGCCCAAGTCGCGGCAACTTGATTAGTCATGCGTGCTTGGAGGTTCGGGTCGGTAATGGTGCTAACCCAGCCCATGGCTCCAGCCGGGTCTTCCGAGCTGGCGCCCGTCACAAAGGCCGCCACGGCTTGATCCTTGCTCGTCGAAGGAGGCAAAGTGTTCAGGAACGTGCCTGCATCATCCACGCCACCTTCTGCCACCCATTGGCCAACAGTTGTGGCCAAAACGCTGTTGGTGCGACCACCACGCCCGCCAGGGCCGCCTGGGCCACCGGTGCCATTCGCGGCATTGGCGGCTAGCGTCGCCTGGTCCGTTTGCGCGGCCCATGCTGCCGCCGCCGCGGGATCCGTCGAAGCCCATTGCTGGGCAATCGTGCTGTCGTACATTAACTTTTGGCGAGGGTTGGTCGTATTGCTGTCCAAGCTTGCCACATAGTTTGCCGCATCCAGCGGGGATGCGTTCGCCCAATCGCTGATCAAGCTGCCCATGGCCTGGTTCTTCAAGGCCGGGTTATTTTGCACTTGGTTGATCATGGCGACCGCATCATTAAAGTTACCTTGATCACCCATGGCGGTGACCAGCGCTTGAAATGCCGACGCTTTGGCCAGGGAATCAGGGCTGTTACGGTTCGCGCCGTCCGTCATCGAATTTACCAGATTAAATGCTTCCGCTGGATTCGTTGCGGCATAACCCGCAATGATGGCATCATACTGCTGCGTGTTCAGTTGCGCCGTTGCCCCAGGATTTTGCTTGAGGTAATCCAGCGCTCCCTTGGGGTCTTGAGCCGCCCAGGCCGTCAGCGCGGTCAACGTGCTGGCATCTTTAGCCTTGGGGTTGGACATTTTGCCCGCTTGAGAGAGAAAAGCTTTCGGATCTTGTTTAGCCCAGGAATCATAAAGTGCCGTCATCATCGCGTCGCGCTTGGCTCCAGCGGGCATTTTTTGCAAATCGGACAAGGTCGAAGCACAATCGGCGGCACTCAGGCTCGCTGCCCAGCGGGCCAGCGCGATTGGATCAAGCTTGCCCTTCATGTGCATGAGGTCATCCGCCGTCGGCGCTCCTGGGTCACGGCTCGAATTTGCCGCAAAGCGTGAATTGGCCAGCGGGCGTCCCAGTGCATCTTTCCCTGATTTGTTTTTGGCGGCAGCCGCAGCGGCGGCGGCGCCCAGACTATATGTTTTCCCAGCCCAAAAGGCCAGGGCTCCGGTGGCGCACCAGATGCCGACACCAACGACGAAGAGTGATTTGTAGGACTTAACTTTCATGGAAATAATGGCAGGGATTTTTCATTGCTCGAGCCATGATGCCGGCTAACCAACAATCACGACTAAAGCGTTTGACCATTCAACCGTGCCAACTTTTCCAAGTTGCAAATATTTTACGGCTCAGACGGACATCTACCGCTCCCAATAAGCCAAGGGCTTATATCGCAACTAGTTTAATAACAACAAGATAATTCAAGCCAGCCTCTCTTCGTCATACTCAATCATGTCCGCAAACGAGCGTAAATCGTCCCGATCCAGCACTCCCATCTTCTTTTTAGTGGCATCCAGGGCCTCCTTGCCCATCACACTCATGCCAATCTGAACTACCTGCCGGTTCCATTTTGCTGCCTTGGGGTCGATCGGAAACAAAGCCTTCAGTCGGTCCGTCAGCTCCTCGTCGCTCTTGGAGTCGCGCACCGCGGCAATGACCAGCTGCGGATCCACCCCCAAATGCAAACAGAGAAAGCCATCAAAGCCCTTCGTGAAATTGCGCGCATATTCCTTTGGCAATGCCCCCGCCAGATGCTTGCGGATCTTCGCAATAAATCGCGGCAGGTGCAGCAACCCAAAAGCTGGATGTGGCAGATACGGCGAAGGCAAATCGTAAAGCACCGCCCCGGTGTCAGGCCGTGGCGCTTGGGTGTCAGACGGTGGATTCGTGGACATCGTCAATCAGGGAACTGATAATGTAGAACACCTGCCAAGGAATGAAAACAACGAAAAGCGCGTCGTCACAAATCTTTCGTTCGCGCTTGCCCATCCCTCCGTTACCCCGCTACATTCCACCCTCGGTATTTTAGTCCCCATCGTCTAACGGTTAGGACGGAAGATTCTCATTCTTCAAATCCGGGTTCGATTCCCGGTGGGGGCACTCTCTTACTTCACGTATCGTTGGTGCGCAAAAGTGGGGTGGCGAATTTCGCTTTGCCCGAACAAGTCCCGGGCAGGAAATTCACAGGTTTTTTTTGCGGTTAAAGATTATTTGCTTCGTCGAAAATAAACCCCCCAATTCTTCTGGGGGCTTTAGACCAGTGTGCGTAAAAAATCCATCAGAATGCGCGTTCCGTTAAGAAATCTCCGTCCCCCCTCTTCCATTTTTTACCAAGTGGGCATATACTAACGGGAGCGAGAAAAGTTTATTATTACCCCTGCCGGTGTGGTGTTTTTTGTTGAGGGCCATTCTTTGAGCGCGAGCCAAAATCACAACGTCATGAAAACACACCATCAATACCCCACCCCGCCAGCTCGGCGTCATGCCGTGGGGCCGCCACGGACTATTCTCGGGTATGACGGCCCGGACACCGTCAATCACCACCTTCACCGTCACTGGCCCCAATTGCGCATCGTCCTAAAAGAACAATACCTGCTTCTCACGGATGATGACCTTGCCGCGCCCATTTCCGGCCTTGAACACGAATTCTTCGACCACCTCGAAAGAAAAACGGGCCGTCCCCGCCAAGAGTTTGAACACCTCATCCTTTTTCATGGAGGTCACCCTTTTGATTGAGAGCACTCGGACGCAATAACTCGGTACCACCCTTCGCGCCATGCCTTCCTATCCAAACAATTATTTTTATGACCAGGCCTTCTCCCTCGAGCTGGAGCCGGGCCCAAGCGCGTCTACCTTGCCCGGCCTCGCCGAGGCGCCTTCCGAGCCGACGCGGGAAGGTTCATTTGAAAAACACTGGCTGCAAACTCTCGCCCACGTCCTTACCGATGAAATCCAGGAAATCTCGAGCGCGGAAAATATGCTGGCCGCCATTGCCCCGCGGATTGGCACTGTAGCCCATGGAAAAATTCTGCGCGCCTTTTGCGAACACGACATTGAACAAAACCGCGAACACCGTAAGCGCCTTGCCCAAATCCAGCAATCCCTCGGCCTGGTGCCCGACGGACGCATCTGTCTGACGATGGAGGGCATGATCTTGGGCTTGCAGGAAACGATCCAGGAGAATCGCCCAGGGGTGGAACTTGACGAACGCCTCGCCGGCGTGCTCCACCGCGTCAAGCACTACGAAGTTGCGGCGTATTGTGGTGCGCGAGACTTCGCCCAACTGCTCGGACTGGAGTCTGTTGCCCTGTCCCTGCAAAAAACCCTGGATGAAAACCAGAAAATGGAAACCCATTTGGCCAATTATCTGGAAATGATCCTGGCCTGCTCCGGTGAGGCGAAGTGGCGATAGGCTGAAATTGCAATTTGCTTTCTTCTGTAAAGGACATTAGCTCCTTGGCTCATGTCTTATACCCATTCCTGGCCCCACTTGTTCTCCCCACGCCTTCTCTCTGCCGCTTCGGCGTTGTTGGCTGCTTCCGTAAGTGCGCAGACCGCTCCCGCGTCGGGCAATTCCACCATGCCGACTGCTGCTGAAGCCCAGCAGGGTATTGGCCTTGTCCTCGTCACTTCTTACGAGCACCTCTTTTCGGCCAATGTTTACCACGGCAATGCCGGCAGCGTGCGCAGTGACCGCTTCAACCTCGGCGCGCAACTCACGCAGGACTTGTGGGGTGGAAATATGACGACTGGTGTCTCCTATTCCTACCTTGGCTATGATTTTCGCGGCACCACCGGTGCGTTCGGCGATGTCAATAAACTCGGCGCGAGCGATTATTACACTCAGGACATTCAGGATAACTGGGGTGCATTTGGTTACATCGCCGCCGGCTTTGCATCCGAAACCTCGGCCAGTTTCTCCGATGGCGCTCAACTGGCTGTTGCCGCCGGCCCCACTTACAAAGTGAACGAAAACCTCGACCTGGCCGCGGGACCGATGTTTTACACCCGGCTCGAGGATTCGGGCACCTTCACGCTTAAGGCGGAGGCAAATTGGAAGTTTCTGCCCCAGTGGAATTTGCATGCTTATGCCGGCATTGCCAATGGTGTCACCGTCGCCTACGACATTTTTAACAACAACCAGACGGTGGTATTTGCCTCGGCGGATTATAATTCCAACTGGATGCGCCTGAGCGCCCTGCCCGCAGGCAATCGCAGCGTCAATGAGACGGATACGGTTCTTAAACTTGGTGTCCGCCAGATTTTTGCCGGACACTATTTTGTCCGCGGCTATATTTCCAGCGTCCTGGATCGCGAGTATCAATTCCACGTCAACGGAAGCTCCTCTTATAGCTTTGATGTGCGCGATGCCTTTGGCGCGGGTGTCGAGTTGGGCGTGGCAATGTAAGACCGTCTTCATTGGTCGCTCACTTCGCCGGGGCTTGACTCGGGGGGGCGATTTCGAATGCTATGTAACGTTTTAGCCCAGCTCTCGCATGGTTTACCGTCCCCCCAAGAAAAAGCCCGCCGGCCCCGGATTCCCCGCCAACCGGCCCAGTTCCGACCCTCTCGAGGGTCCGTTGTCGCGCACGCCGCAAAGCGAAGCCGGTCTCGAAGGGGATGACCGCAATCTCGTCGTGGTGGATGAGAACTACACCGGTGGCGACATGGAAGACCGCATGTGGGTTTTCTGGAAGCGTCAGCAAGGGAACATTTTGCGCTTAGCTACGGTGGCCTGCCTTGGGGTGATCGGCTGGCAGGGCTGGATTCTCTACCAGCAGCATGCCGCCAATCAATTACAGACGGAATACCAAGCCCTGGATGGCGCCAGTTCCCTCCTCTCCTTTGCTCAATCCCATCCGGACAATACCTTGGGCAAACTAGCCCAATTGGAAGCGGCCGACGCTTTTTACAAAGATGGCAAGTTTGCCGACGCCAGTAAGGCCTATGCCCAAGCCGCCGCCATCTGGAGCACTGAAACGTATGGTCAACGCGCCCGTCTGGGTCAGGCTTTGTCGCAGCTACAGAGTGGCGACGCCACCGGTGGACGCCAGCAACTTGAAGCCCTCGCCCAAGACACCCAGGCCGTCGACAATTACCGCGCAGAAGCTGCGTTTAACCTCGCCGTACTCGCCATACAATCCCACGACAAGGCCACTGCCTCCAAATGGTTGGACAAGGTTAAAACTTTTAAAAACTCCCAATCTTGGTCTTCTGAAGCCACCACACTTTCCCAGATAATTGTCACCTTGGATGGCACCACTGGCACTGCCGCGGAAGCGCCCATCAAGCTCACCAATTCGCCTTCCGACACAAAACCAGCGGTTCCGGCTCAAGCCCCGGCTTCCCCCGCTTCTTCGGCCAGCCTCGATTTATCCGGCCTGCAAAAGGCTGCCGACACCGCGAAGTAGTCGAGCAGTTTAGCCGACGAGTGATTTCGATGCGCCGTCCGCCGCGTTATCAGCCGGGCGGCCCAATGTTGGTTTGACTGCTCCCGGCTTGCGCCGTCCGGGCCAGGAATCGCGGCACGAGTAGAGCAGGTAAAGGATGACTCCCACGGTGATTCCGGAATCCGCCACATTAAATGCGGGATAGCGGTAACCGGGCAGGTGAAAATCGAGGAAATCCACCACCCGCCCGTAAAGCTGCCGGTCAATCAGGTTGCCGATAATTCCTCCGCACAGCAGGCCGAAAGTATATTGCAACAGCGGCTTGCGCAGCTCCAGCTGGCGTCGAAAAAAGAAAATCCCGGCCAGCGCTACGAATCCCAGCGCCGCCAGGATGGTGGTGTGTTGGGAAAACATGCCCCAGGCCGCCCCGCTATTGGAAACATTGACGAAATAGAAAAAACCTTTGATGACCGGGATGGGCTCGGGCTCAAAATAAGTACCGGCTTCCACGTGCTTCAATATCCACGCTTTGCTGGCCTGGTCCGCCACCAATACTGCCACCAATGTTATCCACAAGCGTAGATAACCACGGAAACCCTTTGGCTCCGGCGGCAAAAAACTTTGCACAGGGCTGCTCATGCTTCGGAATCGTCTTCCGCCAATGCCGCCGCGTCTTCACTGGTGGCATCCCCAAAGACCCCCACCGCTGTGTTACGGGCCGTGCCGTAGCGGCGCTGTTTTTCCAGCTCCTTTTGCCCATCCAGCGAATAGCGGGTAAAGGGCACGGCGGCCAGTCGGTCTGCGGAAATGGTCTGGCCGGTGATTTCGCAAACGCCGTAGCTGCCCTTGCGGATGCGTTTCAGCGCCTCTTCAATTTCATACAGGAGTTCCTGCTCGCTCGAGACCAGGCTCAGCGCAAAATCACGGTCAAAGGTATCCGTACCGGCGTCCGCCATATGCTGACTGTAACCGGAAAGATCGCCCGAATCTTCCTTGGACGACCGCTTGAGGGTCTCCGAGGTGTGCAAGTCAAGTCCTTGACGGATCTGTTCGCGCATTTCCACCAGCATGCGGTAATAGCGGCGGTACTTTTGCGGAATATTCTCGTTGTCCATCATCTGCGCAACCGACACAGCTTTTTGCGTCTTGGGTGGTGCACTGATGCCCAGAATGTCCGCGAGCGATGCCGCACCCAATACGCGGCTCTTTTGTGCTTTGGGCGGTACCGGTGGCACCGTCTTGCCTTTGGCCGGCACGACCCGCTCAGGGATCGGCCTCAACGGGATGCTGGGTTTGCTATCGCCTTTTTTGACCGGCTTTTCGTTTTTCCGGCTTTTAATCAATTCGCGCACGTCGTCGAGGGTGAACACAATCGGGGTGTTTTTACGCGAGCGTATCTTGAAAATTGCCGGGGTGCTCTTGCGCTTCCGGGCATTAAGCATCAGCGCCTTGGTGGCCGGATCTGGCTCGGGCAGGCTTTTGGGCACCGCCGAATGCGAGACTTTCGCCGCGCCCTTGGCGGTTGAGGCGGCCTTGGCCACCGCCGGTTTTTTCGCGGCCGGCGCGGGTTTCGCCACCGGCTTGGCGGCGGGCTTTTTGGCGGCAGGCTTGGCGGGGGTCTTTTTGGATTTGGTCATGGCGGGAAGTGGAGGTTTGAACGTTAAGTTTTTTGCGGAGCATATTTCGCTAACAAAGCAGCCCGGTCACGTGGGGAGACCTTTTCGTCAAAGCCCTCCACCGCCACTAATTCGGGCACCCAGCGCCAACTGCGTGGGCACCGTATACCAGAGGCCGGGTCCACGGCGATATCTATCGCCTCGGCGGGACCATCATTCAGATGCACTTGGGAGACAATGAACATCTCCGGCAAGTCATCGGCGTATCGGCGCAATAAGGGCATCGGCTCGGCCGAGCCGGTCAGGATCACTTGGGCGTCCAGCGACTTGCCAATCTTCTTTTCCTGGCGGAGCACTTCGAGCTTTTCGTAAATGCGTTCGCGAAATTTTAAGATGGTTTCGATGTCCGCCGCCGCTTGGACAAAGGTTGGCGAAGCCCAGGCTGCGTCCGGTTCCGGCCAGGGCTGCAGATGGATGGAATCTTCGGTGAAATCATTTCCCGCGGCCAAATGGCTCCAGGCTTCATCGGTGGTAAACGGCAGCATCGGTGCCAGCAGCCCCAGTAGCCCGCGCAGGATGGCATACATCGCCGTCTGCGCAGCGCGGCGCTCTGGCCAGTCGGGGGCAAAGGTGTAAAGCCGGTCCTTCAAAATATCATGGTACTGCCGCGAGAGCGTGACCGATACAAAATTATCAATCGCTTTAACGCCGAGATGGAAGTCGTAGGCGTCAAAATGGGCGGTCACTTCATCGCTGAGCACGTGGAATTTATTCAGCGCCCACTTGTCGAGGGCAGTGAAATGCTCCGGGCCCACTGCGTGGCGAGTGGGGTCAAAATCCGCCAGATTGCCCAGTAGGAAGCAAAACGTGTTGCGCAGATTGCGGTACGCATTGGAAACGTGCGTAAAAATGTTTTCCGAGAGCGTGATGTCGTGGCGGAAATCCTCGGAGGCGATCCAGAAGCGGATGAGGTCCGCGCCGTATTTCTTGACGTAGTCGTCAGCCGTTTGCGGCTTGCCGTCGCTCTTGGATATTTTGCGGCCACCTTCATCCACCACAAAGCCGTGGGTCAGCACCGCCCGATATGGCGGCGCGGCATCCGTGGCGAGAGCCGTCCAGAGCGAACTCTGGAACCAACCGCGATGCTGGTCCGAGCCCTCGAGGTAAAGATCCGCCGGCCAGGTCAAATCCTTGTTTTTCTTCAATACCGCGTAATGGGAGGTGCCAGAGTCAAGCCATACGTCTAATGTATCCTTGCCGTGCGTAAGTGGTTTTACCCAATCAGATGGAACACTTATATCTTTTAGCAATGTGTCGGTTTCTTTTACGAACCACGAAAGAATACCTTCATTTTCAATTTTATCTGCTATCGAACGGATAACAGCAGCATCAATATAGACTTCTCCATTTGGCCCATAGAAAGCGGGAATTGGCACACCCCAAACACGTTGTCGTGAAATGCACCAGTCAGGTCGTGTCTCAACAGCGCCACGGATTCGGTTTTCTCCACTTGCCGGCACCCACCTAACAGTGCTTATTGAAGTCTTAGCCAATTCGCGTAACGATGATTGTCTCTGTTTCTTGTTGTCTATGAAGGGCTTGTCAAGGGCGATGAACCATTGATACATCGCCATGAAAATAACAGGTGTCTTTGAGCGCCAACAATGTGGATATTGGTGCGGATAAGCTATCGGATTACTAACAAGTGCATTTTTTTGTTTAAGTATCTCGATTACCTTATCATTGGCGGGACACTTACCTTTAGTTTCAAGCACCGTTATTCCCTCGAGTTCAGCGGGAATCTCTCCATCGGGTTGTTGGTCCCTTGGAATTTTGTCTTTTAGAATATATCGTGCTTTATGATCTAGAGGGCAATAAATTGGCAATTTGTATTTTAGACCGGTATGATAATCGTCAAGACCGTGACCTGGAGCAGTGTGCACACAGCCCGTGCCAGTGTCGGTTGTAACGTATTCGGCAAGTACTATGGGTGAAGCACGTTCAATAAACGGATGCCGAGGCTGAAGATATTCGAGCTTAGCACCAGCTATCTTTAAGACGGATAGCTTTGCCATGATCTCTGGATCATTAGATATATCGCTAATTTGCGCAGGGCCATTCTCAACTTTTAAGTGAACTTCTAATAGTTTTGTTGTTTTTAAAAAGTCCTGCAGCCGTGCCTCTGCAACAATTAAATATTCACCCTCAAAGTTATCTTGAGGAATTGGATTCCTTTTAAAAACAACGTATTCCAACTTCGGATGTACCGCAATGGCCAGATTCGCCGGCAACGTCCATGGCGTAGTGGTCCAAATTACCACAAAAAGCGGTTTGTCGGTTGGCAGGCCAAACTTCCTTGCCTCCTCTATTGGCACCGGGAATTTGACGTAGATTGACGGGCTAACATGGTCCTTGTACTCAATTTCGGCTTCAGCAAGCGCCGTTTCATACGGGATCGAATATAAAACAGGCTTTAAGGCACGATAAACCAACTTCTTCTCTACAAATTCGGCGAATGCTCTAAGTTCTGCAGCTTCATACCCTGGGTCCATCGTTCTATATTCTTTTGAATTTCCAGTTTCATCAGCAATAGTGTCATTTCCAGCAGCATCCTCAGAAAAATATGGGGTTATCCAATCAGCCAGTATTCCGAGTCTTTGGAATTGTTTCCTTTGAGTCTTTATATAACGCCTAGAATAATTAACACATTCCTGACGAATATCAGCGGCCCCTGGTGAGCTAAACTTATTTTTCTCTCGTGCCTCCTTCATTGCCTTTACCTCAATCGGCAGCCCGTGACAATCCCAGCCGGGTACATACGGCGTCCGGTGCCCACGCTCCGTTTTGTAACGCAGCACCATATCCTTCAGCAGCTTGTTCAACGCTGTGCCAATATGGACATCGCCATTGGTGAAAGGCGGCCCGTCGTGGAGCACAAAGGCTGGCTTCGCGGCGTTTTTGGTCTGAATGCGTTGATAAAGCCCCATCTTTTCCCAATGCGCCAGACGTGCGGGCTCCCGCGTCGTCAGGCTCGCCCGCATGGGAAAGCTGGTCTGCGGCAGGTTGAGCGTGTCCTTGAGTTGCATGGGCCGCGTAAGATGAAAAATCAAGATGTAATTATTGACTTAAAGCAAAAATGCCGTGCGTCAAAGGCACAGCATTCTGCGGGAAAGTGTTTCTGGCAAAGGGTGTAAATTGTGGCTGATTTCGTCGGCAAGTCAAGGTATGAACATACCCGCCGAAGTACCTATTATCCCACCCTGCTCCCGCCATGCTCAAACGCCTCGCCCACCTTTGCCTCAAGACCAGCCGGCTTGAAGAAATGGCGGTGTTTTACCGCGACCAACTTGGGGCGGAAGTCAAATTCCGTTACCGCCGCAAGGATGGAACGCCCATCGGTTACTATTTTGCTTTCGGCGAAATGAGCTTCATCGAGGTCTTTGACCACGCGGATGCTCATCGTCGCGGCAAATCTCCCAAGCCCTTGGAGCCGCTTGAAGACCCCCGCGACGCCTGGCTGGCCCGCTTCAACCATTTTTGCCTCCAAGTCGAAGGTCTCGACGACTACGTCAAGCTGCTCGAGTCGCGCGGCGTAACCGTCACCGGCCGTAAAACGGGCAACGACAACTCTCTTCAAGCCTGGCTTCGCGACCCGGACAACAATCTCATTGAACTTCAGGAGTACACCCCGCAAAGCCGCCAATACACGGGTGACGATTTTCAAGAAACCTGAACGTTGCCATAAAAAATCAGTTCTGGGTTGTTGGCGTGCTGGCTGCTCCTGCGTCTTTGGCGGCCTGATCAAATGAGACGCCTGCCGTCTGCTCAATTTTGCTTTGAATTTTTGGTCCTTGTTGATTGAGTCCTTCGATTATTTTCCGGGCTCCAGCGACATCGCCGTGCTGCAACGCCTCCTGCGCCAGCTTCAACGCTTTCACCGCGGGCGCCAATTGCGGTTCCAGCGGAGTTCCCACCGCCTTGGCTTGCATTTTATCCAATTGATCACCCAGGGCATTCATTTTTTCCAACGCGCCATCAATATCGTTCGCGTTCATCAAAGACTGGTAAACATCCGCATACATTTGCTTCATCGGTTGCATCATGGCCATTGCTTCTTGGATATTGGGTTGAACGCTGGGCGGATTTGCTGCACTTCCGGGTAATGGGGTCTGCGTCGTTGATAATGTTGCTGCCGGAGCCTTGGGTACCGGCGCTTGGCTGGGCGCCGCAACTTGTGCTGCCATTGCTGGTTTTGCTATGAGCGGTGTGGGAACCTCCTGCTTGGGTTCTGCCGGAGTTTCGCCCGGGCTGAAAAGTTGATACGAAGCGGCGACGATTACAATTACGGCCGCACCGAGGATGATTTTGGTGGTGGTGGTCATGGTGATAAAAATTTTGGCTAAAATCGCCCATCCTGTCGGGGCGGTCACCGCACTGGCTAACGCGGTGCTGGTCACGCCCTCGGCAACGGAGGCCGGTGCTGCCGAAACAGCATTGGCCGTTACCGCTTCGGCCAGCAATCCGGCGGAAACGACCACTCCCCGACGGGAAAAATGGACACGCAATTTTTCCACCGCGCGTTCCACCCGCTTGCGGGCGGTGTCTTCACTCAAACCAAGCAACTCGCCGAGTTCACGATGGCTTCGTCCTTCAAAAAATCGCAGGACAACGAGATTGCGGTCTGCTTCACCCAGGCGGCCAATGCCCTCGTCCAATAGCGGTTGCAAGTGTTCCCAGGAAATTTCTGTCGTCGTTGTTTGATTTTGCATGGCAAAGGCCTCCTGCTCGCGCGCCCGGCGGGCGCTTTCACGGGAAACCGCCTTGGCCGCAGCATAACGCGTGGCGGTATGCAGCCATCCACCGAGTGCCGGGTGGCGCGATAGCATTCCCGCTTTCCGGGCCAGGTCAGAAAAAACCACTTGGGTCACATCCTCCGCTAAATGCGTATCGCCTGCCGTCAAGCGCAACGCGGTCGAGTAGACCCAATCCACATGGTGGCATACAACTTCGGCAAACGCAGCCTGGTCGCCAAGTTCGGCGTAAAGTCGTAACGATTCGGCATCCGAAGTCATGGCTTATACATCCTAGCACGGGCTGAACATAAAACCGGACAAGGAAATTTAGAAAAGATGCAGGCTGCGGCCTCTGGTGGGCAAACGGCTCAACATTGACAGCCCTGGGGAAGATTTGCATTCTTGCGCCATGCGCGCTCATCGTTGCCAAATGGCCTTGGCATGGAAAAAATGCTTTTTAACGCTGCCTCTGCTGCTTCTGGTTTCCGCCTCGCCCGTAACGGTCCGGGCCGCCGCCACGTCCGGCGGACCACCCAGCATTTCGATGTCGCCCGTCATTGGTTCGGGTAATCGCGCAGTGGTGCAGCCAGGTGATACCCAGCAAATAATCATTGGCAAGTTGGGCCAGCCCCATTCCCTGGCCAGCATGGGCGGTGGCGCCCGCATCTTGATGGATTACCCCGAAGGGCAAATCATTCTGGAAAATGGCCGTGCCACGATGATACCGGCTGCACTCCAAGGGCCTCCTCTACCCACCCCTGCCCCCGTCGCATCAGTCGTTTCTCCGGCTTCCAATACGCCGGCAACGACAGTCCCTACTGCAACAACGACGACGCCAACGCTGCCCACAGCACCGGTCTCCTTGCGCGCGGTCATTCGCTTGGGTGATACCAAGGCGGACATCGAAGCCCGTCTCGGGCCCGCTCCGGCATCAGCTGGTAGCGACGCCCAACTCACCCTTTTTTATCCGGACGGTCAGATCATTCTCCAAAACGATCACGCTACACAAGTTGACCAAGCCTTACTGGACCCCGCCCCTGCCGGTTCGCCGAGAACAGCCGCAACTTTTGCTCCAGCGCCAGCTTCCGCGCCGCTGCCGGCCGTCACTATTCCGGTAAACACTCCGGGCGCTCAAGTGACGATGACGGCCTCAATCCCTTCCGGTACGGCAAAAGCTCCCGCGAGCACGGCAGCTAAGCCCGCTGGCTCTGCCGGGACCGCCAAGCCTGCCGGCTCCAGTGGCACCGCCAAACCAGCTGCGCCCAAAACGGCACCGCCTCCGGAAGACACCGGCTTTTCCATTCCAAGTTACGTGTATGTTGCCGTTGCTTTGATTCTCGCCTTTATTGGGCTGAAGGTTTGGGACAGGGTTTCGGCCAAGCGCAAAGCCCGCGCGACTCCCGCCACTCCTGCTGCCGGCAATCCCGCTATTCAGCCCGGGATGGCTGGCTCGACCGCCGCGGAAGTGCCCGTGCCTGAAGTGGCTGCCCCCAAGGCAGCCCCCAAAACAATTCCTTTGCCTTTAAAGAAAGCTGCTCCTCCCGCCGAGTCGGCACCTCCGCCACCTGCACCCGTGGCCGCAACGCCCGCCCCAACCCCCGCGGCTCCATCACCGGAAGCACCTCGCCCAAAACTCACGATGCCCAACAAGGCGGCAGCTGCCCCCGCAGCAACTCCTCCACCAGCCCCACCTGCGCCAACCCCTGCCACTGCACCCACCCCGCCATCACCAGTTGCTCCTGATGCTCCGCGTCCCAAATTAACCATGCCCAATCGTGCCGCCGCTGTTCCTCCCGCTCCCGCTGCCCCGGTTGAACCCAAGCCAGTCGAAAGCGCTCCGCCCGCAACTCCGGCTGCGGAACCAAAGACTGCTGAACCACCCCGTTTGGGACTGAAACTTAATCGTCCCGCTACGCCCCCACCGCAAAATCCCCCTACCAGCAGTTAGTAATTTCGCCGTTGACGGTTCATAAATCATACGCCGGTCAACAAATCTGCCACAGAAATTAGCCGATTTTTCCGGCCATTAGGATTGCCTTTTATAATCCTACGGACTGAATGAGGGGTATGATGGCAAACCCGACTCCCGGTGGCACCGCCCCCATTGCACCCGGCCTCGCACCTGATCTGGCCAATGCCTTGAAACTACAGGAAGCCGACGTGTTGCGCCAACAGTTGGAAACCCAGGTTAAACAGGCCCCCGTTGAACTGGCCGCTCTCGCCAAGAGCGTAGCTGATGAAAAAGCGGCCTTCGAAGCCCGCCGTAAAGCCGTCCAAGACCTTGAAATTCAGCGCAAGGATATTGATGGTCGCCTCAAGGCCACGGAAGGTCGCCTGCTTAAATTTAAAACCCAACAAAGTGAAGTCCGCAAAAACGACGAGTATCAGGCTTTGACCCACGAAATCGAAACCGTGGAAGCCGAAATTGGCGCGCTGGAGACCGAAGAGCTCCAGCAGATGATGAAAATTGACGAGGCCAACGAATCCCTGCGCACGGCCGAAGCGGAGCACAAGCGTCGTTTGACGGAGTTGGAGGGCCATATCGCCCACGTCCGCGCCAAAGAAGCCCAATCCCAAGCCAGCCTCGCTGCCCAAACCGGCGCCGTTGAGCTGGCCGCCGCCCCGGTCCCAACGGTTTGGCGACGCGCTTACGAAACCGCCAAGTCCCGCGCCAAGCGCGCTCCCTACATCGTCCCGCTCGAGGAACACCGTTGTGGCGGCTGCCATTTACGCGTTTCCAATGATGTTGCCGAGGCTGCCCGCCATGGCGGCAAACCCATCCAATGTGACAATTGCGGCCGGGTGGTTTATTGGCCGGGTTGAACCTGCCTGGTTGCAGTTTACCTTCCCAAGTTATAGTTAGCCCTCGCCCCATTCCCCATGACTGACACGTTCGACCCCAAAGCCAAAATCTACCGCGCCGGCGACCACCTTTACAGCATGGTGGAAATCCTGGGCAGTGCCGTCAGCAATGAGTATATGATTAACGGGCTGCCGCGTGTCTCCGACTTTCACCTCAAGGTCGGCGAACCGGTGCGCTTTCGCCTCGATAACGAGCTTCAGACCATTCCGGGCGGCCTGCCGCTGACGGCAGAGCTGATCGAGCCCATGGTTTTCTCCCTGCTCCGGGCCGACCACATTGAGCGTCTGCGCAACGATACACTCGTGGATGTGGATACTTCTTTCGAATTGCCCGGCGGAAAATATTATTTCCGCGTCAATGTGTTTCGTGACCGTGATGGCCTGGCTGCGGTCATCCGTCTGCTCCCGCCCCACATTCCACCCGTCGAAGAAGTGGGTTTCACCTCTGAATTGACCTGGAAAAACATCGTCGCCGCCAAGCAGGGCTTTGTGCTCCTTACCGGGATTACGGGCAGTGGCAAATCCACGACCATCGCCAGTTTGCTCGCCCGCATCAACGAGCAACGCGCCGTCCGCGTCATTACCCTCGAAGACCCGATCGAATTTGTTTTCCCCAACAAACGGGCGCTCTTTTCCCAGCGTGAAGTCGGCCTTCATGCCGTCAGCTTTGCCGCCGGCCTGCGCAGCGTGCTGCGTGAAAACCCGGACATCATTTACGTCGGCGAAATTCGCGATGCGGAAACTGCGTCCATGGCCCTCTCCGCCGCCGAAACCGGCCATTTGGTTTTCTCCACTTTGCACACCCGCGATTCCGTCGGCGCCCTCACCCGTATTGTGGACATGTTCCCATCCGACCGCGCCAAGGAGTTGATGGTGCAGTTGTCTTTCAGCCTTTCCTACATCATCAATCAGAAACTCGTCCCCCGGGCCAACGGGCAGGGCCGCGTTCTGGCGATGGAAGTACTGCGCAACAGCCCCGCTATGAGCAACCTCATTCGCAACGGCAATTGGCAGCAAATTTACGGTTCCATTGAAACCCGCTTGAAGGAAGGCATGAATACCCTCGAGCAGGCGCTTATTTCCATGTTCGAACGCGGATACATCACGATGGAAGACGCCATCAGCCACGCCAACGATGCTTCCATTATCGACCGGTTGGCCCCTTACGTTGCTGAAAAAGACAAAAACGGGCGGCGCTAACCTTCCCAGCGCGCCCACAGCGAAAGCGGCAACAGGCGGGCGCCCGGCGCTTCCGCAGCCAAGGCCAATTCCCCGATGCTTACTTGCCCGGGTGCCCCACGCATCATTTGCTCCAGCAGATTAGCCAGCATGAGCGAGGAAGCCTCCAAATTATAGAGCGTCAGCAACACAAAACTCGGCTGGTCCGTTAATGCTTCCCGGCATAAAGCCAGCAACTCGGGCAGGCCAAATTCCACTTTCCACACCTCGCCAGCCGGTCCGCGGCCAAAGGACGGTGGGTCAAGGGCCAGCGCATCGTAGCGGACGCCGCGCTTAACTTCGCGCCGGACGAACTTCACCGCATCGTCCAAAATCCACCGAATCGGCGCATCCTCCAAACCGGAAAGTTTTTGGTTATGGCGGGCCCAGTTGACCGAGGGTTTCGAGGCGTCAACGTGCGTCACGGCAAAACCGGCGGCGGCCGCGGCGAGCGACGCCATCCCTGTATAACCAAAAAGATTCAGCATCCGTGGCCGCTCGGCCGGGTTGCGGCCGACCATCATTTTTTTGCCGTGGGCTTGGATAAATTCCCAATGGGGCGATTGTTCCGGAAAGACCCCAAGATGTTTTGAGGCGTCGGTCAACTTGGCTTGCGCGGTTATTTCGCGCCAACGCATGGTCCACTCCCGTACCGCCCCGGGCGCCAGTTCCCAGCGGTCATCATTGATGTGGACGGCCTGCGCCTTGGCCCATTCCGCATCTGGCAGCGCCGGTTCCCACCACGCTTTGGGTTCGCTGCGGACAATGACCTGCGCGCCAAACCGCTCGAGCTTTTTGCGCCGCCCCGTATCGAGCAACGCGTAGTCCTTCCATTCACTGGCCAGGACGTTGATGGTGGGAACGTGGGGCACTGCCGTAAGTTTATTTACTCCACCGTGACCGACTTCGCCAGATTGCGCGGTTTGTCCACATCACACTCCCGTTCACAAGCGATATAGTAGGCCAAAAGCTGGATGGGGATGGTGAAGAGAATCGGCTGCACAGCTTCATGCGCATCGGGCACCCGGATGATATCTTCCGCCAGATCCTCCGGGAACTCATCGCGCGGGGCCGAAGTGATGCAAATAACCGGGCCTTTGCGCGCGCGAATTTCCTGAATATTGGAGATGACTTTCTTCAATACCTCACCGCGGGGAGCAAAAAACACCGACGGGCACTCCGGGCTGATCAATGCAATCGGCCCGTGCTTCATTTCTCCGGCCGGATAACCCTCCGCATGGATATAGGAAATCTCCTTGAGCTTGAGGGCGCCCTCGAGGGCAATGGGGAACATCGCCTGTCGGCCCAGGAAAAGAAAATCCTCCACCTTGGCATACTTCTTCGCGATAGCCTTGATTTTATCGGCTTGGTCAAGCACCTGGCTGGCCAACCCCGGCACCAACTTAAGTGCTTCCACCATTTCGCGGCCTTCGGGGAAGCTCAAATCGCGTAAGCGTCCCAAATAAAGCGCCAGCATCGCCGTCAGCAAAATTTGCGAAGTAAACGCCTTGGTCGACGCCACGCCAATTTCCGGCCCGGCATGTTGATAAATGCCGCCATCCGTCTCCCGGGCGATGGTTGAACCGACCACGTTGGTAATCGCCAGCGTGCGGAATCCTTTGCGCTTGGCTTCGCGGAGCGCCTCCAGCGTGTCAATGGTTTCACCCGATTGGGAAACGACAATGACCAAAGTGTTTTTATCCAACGGCGAATTGCGGTAGCGGAACTCGCTGGCGTACTCCACTTCCACGGGGATGCGCGCGAACCGCTCAATCAGATACTCCGCCACCAGGCACGCATGCCACGCTGTGCCGCAGGCGCAGAACAACAGCCGGTCCACGTGGCGCAATTGCAGCGGGTCAATGTTCAGACCGCCAAACTTTGCCGTGCTTTGGTCGTCCGAAAAACGTCCGCGGATGGCATTCTCCAACGCCACCGGTTGTTCGAAAATTTCCTTTTCCATGTAATGGGCAAAGTGGCCCATGTCCGCCTGCTCGATTTCCCAATCCACTTTGGCAATGACGGGATCCACCGCTTCGTCCGCAATGGTGGTGATATTAAAGTCATCCGCCGTCAGGAACGCCACCTGGCCGTCATCAAGGTAGATGACATTCTGCGTGCGGCCAATGAAAGCCGACACGTCTGACGCCAGCATGTTTTCGCCGTTGCCCACGCCCACCACCAGCGGCGAACCCTTGCGCGCGCCGACAATCTGGTTGGGGAAATCCGCACACAACACTGCAATGCCGTACGTGCCCTCGACATGTAGTAATGCCTTCCGTACCGCCACCAGGAATCGGTTCTTCGTCTGCGTCTCCGGCTCTTTCTGGTAATGGTAGGCAATCAGATTCGCCAAAACTTCGGTATCCGTCTCAGACTGGAAAGTATAGCCGTGATTTTCGCAGAACTTTTTAATCGCGAGGTAATTCTCAATCACCCCGTTGTGGCATAGGGCAAATTTGTGGTCGGAGCTGACGTGCGGGTGCGCGTTGATATCCGTCACCCGGCCGTGTGTGGCCCAGCGGGTGTGGGCGATGCCGGTATGGGCGCTTTCTTTCACATTCGAGGCGGCGCGAATCAAGTTCTCCACGCGGCCCGTCTTTTTAATGACGTCGAGGTCGCCGTTTTTACCGCTGACGGCCAGGCCGGCGGAGTCATAACCGCGGTATTCCAGTCGTTTCAGGCCTTCCAGCAGAATGCCGCTGGCCGCCTGTTTGCCTACATAGCCAACAATGCCACACATAAGATTTGCCAAAGTAACGCAAAGACACAGGCTTAGGCAAGGCCGGATGCGTGTTACCCCCGCTTTCGTCTTTGGGAACTTTTAGGCTTTCTGACAGTTCTTGTTGGTTCGTTCTTCCGTTTTTCATTTTCCCTCTTCCATTATACCTCATGTCACCCCGAGTCATTTCCATCATCATGGGCGGCGGCCGCGGCAGCCGGCTCCAGCCATTGACCAAAGACCGCTGCAAGCCCGCCGTTCCCCTTGGCGGCAAATACCGGCTCGTGGATATCCCCATCAGCAATTGCATCCACTCCGGCTACAATCAGATTTACCTGCTCACCCAGTTCAACACCGCTTCGCTGCACCGGCACATCCAGTCCGCCTACCAGTTCGACCCCTTTGATAATGGCTTTGTGGATATACTTTCCGCCGAGCAAACCCACGCCA
>Ga0206967_1095_pt1 | contig 19123 bp, 18 predicted proteins | sample Alteio_BWOrgHeat_24_FD_153259 | JGI IMG/M metagenome (GOLD analysis project Ga0206967, IMG submission 153259) | Enriched cells from forest soil in Barre Woods Harvard Forest LTER site, Petersham, Massachusetts, United States -... | ecosystem: Environmental > Terrestrial > Soil > Temperate forest >...
CGCATATCGGTCTTGTGCGCGCGCATGCTCGCCTCAACTGCGGCAAAAGAGGCACGCATGATTCTCGTAAGTTTGTTATTGACCTCATTTTCCTCCCAGAAGAAGTTCTGAAGGTCTTGAACCCATTCAAAGTAGCTCACAACGACGCCACCGGCGTTCGCGAGAATGTCCGGGACGACTAGAACGCCCTTATCTGACAGAATGTGATCCGCCTCCGGCGTGGTCGGTCCGTTGGCGCCTTCGACGACAAGTTTCGCCTGGATTCTGTTGGCATTCTCCCCGGTTATTTGTGCCGAGATGGCGGCCGGGATGAGCACGTCGCACGGCATTTCCAAGATCTCGGCGTTGGTAACCTGCTGAGCGTCTTTGTACTCTCGAATTCCGCCGTCTCGGCCGGAATATCGATGAAACAGATCGTGAACCGGTAGCCCCTTGGAGTTGTAGATGCCTCCCACGGCATCGCTGATTCCAACGACAGTCGCGCCCGACTCCTCAACCAATTTCGCGGCCGTAGAGCCCACGTTGCCAAAGCCTTGAACAATGACCCTAGCCTTGGCGAGGTCTAATTTGATAACCTTGGCGGCCTCCTCCATCGAGACGACAACGCCTCTCCCGGTGGCTTCCGTGCGACCCTCAGAGCCGCCTAGCTCAATTGGCTTGCCGGTTACGCATCCCGGCACGGTGTACCCCTTCTGCATGGAAACGGTATCCATAACCCAAGCCATAACCTGAGCGTTCGTGCCAATGTCAGGAGCAGGAATATCGCTTCGTTCGCCGATCATCGAGCTGATCTCGGTGACGTACCGCCGAGTGAGCTTCTCCAACTCTCGCTTCGTCAACTGCTTGGTGTCGACTTTGACCGAGCCTTTCGCGCCGCCGTAGGGAATGTTGACGACGGCGCACTTCCAAGTCATCCACATCGCCAAAGCCGAGGTTTCATCCAGATCAACCTCAGGGTGATACCGAATGCCGCCCTTAGTCGGCCCCCTCGAAGCGTTGTGCTGAACGCGGTACCCATCGAATACTTGAACCTCTCCGCTGTCCAAAACAACCGGGAAATGAACGATCATCTGCCGCATCGGTTGGGCCAGAACTGCGTGGAGGCCTTTGTCAATATCGAGTAAGTGAGCTGCGACGGCGAGTTGCTCGCGCGCCATTTCAAGAACATTAATTTGTTGGCTCATTTGGCACCAAAAAACTCGCCCTAGCGTCTAGGCGAGTCCAAGACCCTTTTCAGGAGCGCGTATAAAGGTATCGCGAGGACTCCGTTGTACATCGCTGATCCTATTGTAGCCAACAGGAACGACAAGATCGCTCCCCTTGGGGTCAGAAGCAGAAATGTGAGTTGCGTTACGATCGTTGCGGCGGCGGTGACGATGAATGCAACGGCGACATTTCCCTCAAATTCCATCCCCGTGAACCAGCCGACGATGAACCCGATCACGGTTCGAGTGATAGTGTATGCGGCGGTATGCCCCCCTGCGATGGCGCCATGAATTGCGCCTCCCAAAAACCCCAAGAACGCCCCCGATCGCCGATTCGAAAACAAACCCACCGTAACAATCACGATAAGTGGAAAGTCGGGGCTGATCCCGCCGGCTGTGACCTGAAAAGCAATTGCTTGCTGGGCGGCTCCGGCGAACCATAGGAGCATGATCGCGATGACCCAGCCCTTGACCCCCCTTCATATCAATACGAACACCACGTCGAGCGTCCCTGGCTCAAATGAAGGGCTCAGCCTCGCCTTAAGGATTCCAAACTCTTCGTTCGATTCCGTCTGGATAACTTTGCCGATCGTGAGACCGGACGGTATACGGTCGGATAGGCCGGAAGTGACGATCAAATCGCCAATTTGGACGGGAGCCTTGGGATCGGCGAAGGTCATGCTCAACGTGCTCGCATTCTCGCCGCGAACCGTTCCCAACAGATGTGGGTTTCGGCTTAAATCGATGCCGCCCACGAGTTGGGTCTTACCAACCGAGGTCGGCTGCAGTCCAACGCTTGTCAGCATCAGCACTTGACATTGATTAGACTCAACTTCCTCGATCGTTCCCACCAGCCCTTCGGAGCACTCAACCGGACAGCCGAGCTTGACGCCCTGCTTGGAGCCGACGTCTAGGGTGAGCCGGTTCTCATTAATGGAAAAGCCACAGATGGTTGCCGCCACGCGCTTTTTGCCGGGCACCGGTCCGAAACCCTGCATGGACCGCAGACGCGAAATCTCCTCATCCTTGAGTTCGATCGTCGGCGAATAAAGAGCCATCGCGGCCAGTTCCTGCCGAAGTCTTCGATTCTCTTCGGTAAGTTTCTTTGCCGAGAAGACACCCGAAAAGAAATAAGAAACAGCCCTGGCGGACTGTGACATCGGCACTGCCAAGGGTTCGATGAAAAAGCGAATTGCGGAATCGACTTTGTTGACGCGCTGGCCGATTCGGGCTCCGTTCTGAATACTGCCAAGAACGATCCCGAGCGCACAGAGCCCGACGAGTACCAGCGCATCCGTCGGGCCGGTCGATCGGCGCTTTTTTAGGGGCGTGACGCCTTCTCCAGCATTTTCCTGATCATGGGGTTCTCATGCATCGCCTCGACCACCATCCCCGTTCCAATCGCGACGCAGCTGAGCGGGTCTTTGGCGATCAGCACGGGCATCATCGTCTCCTCGGAAATCAGCCGGTCCAAACCGCGAAGGAGAGCACCTCCTCCGGCGAGCACGATTCCATGGTCCATCGCGTCGGCGGCTAGCTCGGGAGGCGTCGCCTCAAGTGTCAGTTTCACGGCTTCTACGATCGCGTTGAGCGGCTCCTGGATTGCCATGCGAACCTCTTCGCTCGTAATCACGGCACTGCGGGGCAAGCCGGTAACCAGGTCTCGGCCTTTGATCGTGATTTGAAGTTCCTGCTCCAAGGGGTGAGCGCTGCCAATCTCGATTTTGGTCATCTCCGCCGTACGGTCGCCGATGTAGAGGTTGTAGGCCCGGCGAACATAAGATGAGATGGCCTCGTCGAGTTCGTCTCCCGCAATGCGAATGGAGCGCGAGTGGACGATGCCGCCAAGGGAGATAACGGCGACTTCGGTCGTTCCTCCGCCGATATCGACAATCATCGATCCGCTTGGCTCATCGACCGGCAAACCGGCGCCAAAGGCGGCCGCCATTGGCTCTTCGATGACGTAGGCCTGCGTGGCTCCTGCGTTTCGCGACGCCTCAATAACGGCGCGGCGCTCGACCTCGGTAACGCCGCTGGGAATGCCCACGACGACCGTCCGGCGCAGCAAAAACCGATTAGAGACCTTTGAGATGAAGTACTGCAGCATCTTCTCGGTCTGCTCAAAGTCGGCAATGACGCCGTCCTTGAGCGGACGGGTAGCTACGATGTGCGCAGGGGTGCGACCGAGCATGCGCTTGGCTTCTTCCCCGACCGCCATCACCTCGCCAGTGTCCTTGTTGATCGCAACAACGCTCGGTTCGCGAAGGATAATTCCGCGCCCGCCAACATGAACGAGTGTGTTGGCAGTGCCTAAATCGATCCCCACATCTCTGCCGAACCGATTGCTGAGGCTATGAAGCCATCCGTTACGCCCGTTACCGTTACTCCTCATCGCCGACGATCTCCCCGGTGTTGAGCCTCTTGGCGAGGGTCTCTTGCGAGATCGCGGAAAGGATGACTGCGGTGCCAGTTGTGAAAATAACCGATTTTGTGCGACGCCCTTGCGTGGCGTCGATTAGGTTGCCGCCTTTGCGCATGGTTTGCACCAATCGTCGCATCGGGGCCGATTCGCTGCTCACAAGAGCAACGATTTTTTCGGTCATCACATAGTTGTAGAAACCCACGTTAAGAACGGCGGGTGCGGGCATAAGCGATAAACTCCTTGATGACCTAGGAGTTTACACTCGCGAGAGGTTTTAGGACCGGATTCTGATAGCCGCGAAACTAGCGGTCCGCGATACTTCGCTTTCCTCGGCCAGAACCTGGCATCGAAGGACCAGGACCGCCGCCCATTCCCATTGCGCCGGGCTTGCCGCCGCCCATGCCTGGCCCGCCCATTCCCATCATGCCGGGGCCACCACGGCCGCCCATCATTCCGCCGAACCCGCCTGCGGAGTTACTTCCACCAGAGAGTGAAGCAGCCATGGAAGGCTGCGTATTGGTGGCATATGCCGGGGGAGTCGTAATGACGGCTTGAGGTTGCGCTGGCTGCACCGGCTCACGCTTCATGAAAAACATGACCACGGTGGCGATGATGGCAACCAAGCTGCATCCGACGATACAAATCAAATCGTTCTGATTCTTCATAGTGAAGGGTCCTACTTCTTACAGACGATACCTTGTAGACCGTACGTAACACCTAATGCCGAAAATGACGGACGCCCGTCAGGCACATCACCAGCCCGAGTTCATCGGCCTTTGCCACGACATCTCCATCTTTCTTACTGCCGCCTGGCTGGACGAGGCAAGCGATACCTGCGGCGGCAGCCGTTTCAACGCTGTCGGGGAAAGGAAAGAATGCGTCGCTGGCCAAGGCCGCGCCCTTGGCTGCGTCTCCCGCTTGTTCCAGCGCCAACCGAACCGACTGAACGCGATTCATTTGACCGGCGCCGACGCCTAACAGTCTTGTTGATGTTCCCACGACGATGGCGTTCGATTTAACGTGGGGCACGATCTTCCAGAGAAACTTCATGGCTGCCATCTGATCCGGCGTCGGCTGCTTCTTTGTGACGACTTGCCACTCCTTGCCAGGATCCTCATCCGTATCCTGTACCAACGCCCCTCCCCGAATCGAACGGACGACTTGGCTGACATCGCTTCCTGGAAGCGGCGCGCTTAGAATGCGGACCTCCTGGCCCCAGCCCTTTCGGTTCTTGAACATCTCAAAGGCTCCATCGGTGTAGCCGGTGGCGATAACGACGTCCAGCTTGTTTCCCTTTTCGATCATCGCCTCTGCCGCTTCCTCATCGAGCACGCCGTTGATCGCAACGACCCCGCCGAAGGCGGAGATGGGATCAGCATCTCTGGCCAACCGAAACGCTTCGCCATAGCTTGCGGCAATCGCCACTCCGCAAGGGTTACCGTGTTTCGTGATGGCGCAGGCAGGAGCGGGCAGGTCGGCGACCAACTCCCAAGCGCCGTCGGCATCGTTCAGGTTGTTGTAGCCGAGTTCCCATCCCCAAAGCCGTGTGGCTTGGGCAATGCCGGGCGAACCTAGCGGATCGTGATACAAACCGCCGGATTGGTGGGGGTTTTCTCCGTACCGCAGGGGAATTGCCTGCCTAAAGCCCACCGTTAAGGTCTCCGTATACGGCGATTCGCCGGCAGCTTTTGTCAGGTATCGAGACACCATCGAATCGTAGTACGCGGTATGTCTAAAAGCTTTAGCGCTTAGCGAAAGCCGTTTGGAAGCTATCGAACCGTCCTCGATCGCAGATAGGACGGCAGCATAGTCGTTCGGGTCGACAACCACCGAGACGTTTTGCCAGTTTTTCGAAGCTGCGCGAATCATTGCGGGCCCACCGATATCGATCGACTCGATCGCCTCTTCAAGGGTATGCGGACGGGTCACGGTCTTCTCAAATGCATATAGGTTGACGCACAAAACCGAGATCGGCTCGATTCCCGCCTCGTGCATTGCCGCAACGTGCGACTCCAACCGAAGGTCTCCGAGAAGGCCTCCATGAACCAGCGGATGCAGGGTTTTTACACGCCCATCGAGCATTTCGGGAAACCCGGTCACTTCAGATACGTCGCGGACGGCCAACCCGGATTCTCGCAAGGCTTTAGCCGTTCCGCCCGTGCTGATTAACTCAAAGCCGAGTCTGGACAGTCCTTGCGCAAACTCAACCACTCCGGTCTTGTCCGTTACCGAAATCAACGCCCTCTTTGTCATATTCTCAAGTTTCCAGTCGTGTTGGCTGTGCCAGTTGTGCCGCCTTTATCGCCAGTCGGAGGCCCCACCGGCGGCGCATTCGGGTCCGTCGGCGGCTGGTCCGGAACAAGGTCTACAACTCTGCTCTGTGAAGTTTTTCTTCCCTTTCCGTCATACGCAGTCAACGTAAATGTAGTCTTCGCAGTCATGCTGACAACGAGGTTTGAGGATGGTTCGACCTGCTGAGTATCGCCTGGATTCGAGGTCAGTTCTACTCGGGCTGCGCCGGTTACCTGCCAACTGAGTGTCACCTTTCCGACTGACGCGGGAACAGAAACGTTGCTGGGTGAGAAGGCGATAATCGTTGCATCGCTAACATCGTCGACGGTGACCTTAATCGACTTGGACACTGACTTTCCATCCTTGTTGGTGGCAACGACCGTGTATTCGAGCACTCCGGATCGAACCGGTGTTATCTCCATCCGGTTTAGCGTCGGATCGAGAGGGGTGTCGGCCGGCTCTAACGTTGCCTTTACCGCATTGGAAACCGTGTAGTCGAGTTCGAATGAACCGCCAAGTTTCAGATGGTTAGGTTTCGCCTCAAGGGGACCAATCTCCGGGTCGGGCACTGATTCTGGTTCGTTGACATTGATCTGGATGTTTTTGATCTGCTGTTGGCCGTCGTTCGACGCGATGAGTTTGAAGTTGACAGAACCAGATTTGGCCAGCGGGTACTGAATGTGGCCAGTCGGTTCCGCATTGTCCGCGATGACCTCGGTGCCCACCATCACCCTGGTATGAGTCGCCTGAGCGACGTTCCAGCTAACTGTTACTTTGTCGCCTTTCGTCGCAACGGGCGGACTGACGTTAAAGCTCACGATCTCCAGCGGTTTCGGCTTCATCAGGTACCAGAGCCCGATTACCACCGCGACGATGAATGTCAGGATAAGACCGGTAGGCGTTAGAAATGGCCTTTGTTCCAGCTGAGCCTGGGCCGAGGAAACGACGGAAGGGTGGTCGACACCCCTCGCTGTTATTGAAAAACCGATCAGGCGTCCGCCCGCAAAAATGGGCCGGTGGGTAGGCATCGCCGTGAATTCCACTTCCCTCTGCTGGCCTGGCGCTACCGTTAGCTGTTCCGTTTCAAATTCGTAGGCGCAGGCGTCTTCAGGATCGTTTCCAATCAACTGAAGCGTGTGTTCCGAGTTGCCAAGATTTACAACAACCGCAGCAAAAGTGTTCTTCTTACGCCAGACCGAGTAGAACCCCTTCTTGGGGCTTATCTCCATCGATACATGGTTGAAAGTCTTTACTTCCAACACCGCCTGAACGGTTTTGGATTCGCCGGAAATCAGGGAACGGATTCGTACCGCAAAAGGGTAGTTTCCCGCCAAACTCTCGCTTGCACGGCTAGGTTTGAAGAAAATCCGCTCAGTGTGGGTTTCGCCAGGTTCCGCGCCAAACACTGGAACGGGTACTGCAGTCCACTCCGGATCGACGCCCTCGATTTCAAGTTCAAATCGATCCGCCTCATCCGACTTGTTGACTACCAGCACCGAAACCGGAGTGGTTGCTCCCGGCTCAACTGGGATCAAGTCTGGGGTGAGTTGGACAGAGAAACTCATCGTTCCGAGTGTAGCAGACGACTAGCACGTCCGATTTCCCTCACAATCTTTCACAATCTTTATATGACCGCTGAGATTGTGTCCGTCGGAACAGAACTGCTTTTGGGGCAAATTGTGGATACGCATGCAGCCCACATGGCTCGGATACTTGCAGACTGTGGAATCGGATGCACACGCAGATCCACCATTGGCGACAACATGGATCGTTTGGTCGGAACGCTGAAAGCATCCCTTGAGCGAGCAGACGTTGTGATCACCATCGGCGGCCTCGGTCCGACGGTGGACGATATCACGCGCGACGCAATCGCCATCGCGCTTGGAGACGAACTTGAAGAGGTTCCGGAGGTCGCCGAAAAACTGCGGCAATTCTTTTCGACCCGAAATATCCGGATGGTCGATTCAAATCTCAGGCAGGCGCTGAAGCCGACATCTGGGCGTCAAATCGACAACCCTAACGGAACTGCTCCTGGATTGCTCTGCGAGAAGAACGGAAAAGTGGTTATCGCGCTGCCAGGTCCCAAAGGGGAGTTTGACCCGATGGCCATGGGACCCGTTCGCCAGTATTTGGAGCAGTTGCAGGGTGGGCAGGTGATTCACTCTCGCGTTCTGAGAATTGTCGGGGTGGGAGAAAGCAGCGTTGAAGAGTTGATCCGGCCCCTCATGGAGGCTGAGAACCCAACGGTTGCGCCCTACGCCCAACCGGCTGAAGTTCATCTGCGAGTCACGGCTCGTGCCCCGAATCGAGAGGAAGCCGAACGCATGATCGAGCCGGTTGTCGGTCAGATCCAGGCCATTCTAGGCAATCACCTCTATGGGTTCAATGAAACCACGCTTGAGGCGGCGACAATCGCACTGCTCGTAGAGCGAGGGGAAACCGTCGCGGTCGCCGAGAGTATGTCCGGCGGATCTTTGGCTGCCCGGCTAACCTCGGTGCCTGGTTCGAGCAAGGCGTTTCTTGGAGGCGCTGTTGTCTACACCGTCGCGACCAAGGTCGCTTTACTTGGGATCTCTCCTGAATTGCTTGCCGAGCACGGTCCGGTATCCGCCGAAGCCGCGAAAGCAATGGCTATCGCGGTCCGTGAAATGCTCGGCGCCACCTACGGAGTCGCTATCACCGGGAATGCCGGCCCAACTTCGGACGTCGACGGTAAGCCGGTGGGGTTGGCCTACATTGGGCTTGCCACAGCGAATGGCGCCGTCACCGACGAAGCAAAATATCGCGGGATCCGAGAGGACATCCAACGCCGAAGCACGCAAACCGCGTTGAATGTGTTGAGAAATCAGATATTGGGTTAGCTGGATTGAGCGTGCAGCGGGTCAAGGAACGCGTGCAGACGTGCGGTGTGACGATCTCCATACCAACCCTCCTCGTACTCGAGGACCGATAATTCAGCGGCAATCTTTAGCAGTTCGCCAGGTTTAAGCACCAAGTCTTCCGACCTTGGCTTGCCGAACTTCGCGCGATGCTCGGCTGTAAAGGTTTCGACAACGAGATGGCCTCCTGGGTTGAGCAGGTCGCAGATCCTCTCAAGCAGCTTCCGATTGAGATAGTAAAAGCAGGTCACGAGATCGAAGCGACCAGCCGGGGATCCATTGTCCAGATCAACACGGGCCCACGAAATCGGTCGGGAACTGCCAACATACTGCTGCTCAAGACGCTCCCCCATTTCGATGGCATCCGACAGGTGGTCGACCGCAGTGACCTCAAAACCACAAGACGCCAGGAACACTGCGTCGCGGCCTGAGCCGCAGGCGAGGTCGAGAGCCTTACCAACGGGAATCTCGGTGACGCTTCGCTCTAAAAACGCATTCGGCGACCAAAGGCGACCTTGACAGGTTTCCCCATATTCAAAACCAGAGCCGATCTCAGCCGTGCGGCCATTTTCCTTGAGCCAAGAATGCGCCAAACCTGCCTCGTGGCCCACATCGGCAACAAGAACCGAATCAAACCTGGCCGGCAGTTCATGCCTCCGGCTCGCCAGCTCCGAGACTGGGATGTTGACCGAATCTTGGATCGAAGGCGTGGCTTGAGCCCGAGGATCAAGCCACTTCGCCTTCTCAATCATTTGAAGCTCAGCCTACTGCGCCGGCTTCGGCTCCCTCGGAAGCAGGGCGTCCGCGCAGGCGAGATTGTATGAAACGAGGGCATGGTTCGTACCCGACTGAACGAGGTACGCGGGAATGATGGTCTCGAACCGGTCGTTTTGCGTGTGATGCACGAACGTATAGTTCAACGTTCCGGTCTCGATCGTGAAGAAACCGGGCACTCCGACCGCGTTGAACGGGGCATGGTCGCTACCTCCGCCCCTCGGCATCCGGGTTGATGTAAGCGTCTGGATCACTTCGGGCATGTCGGGAAACGTCTCGTTGGTCTTTACGATGGCTGCCTCCATCATCGGCTTCATTTGAGTCAGGACCCGATAGCCTCCTTGATAGTTTCCGCCGCCGTCATCGACCAAAACGGCACTGATCTTGTCCAACTCATCTTTGTGCATCTTCACGTAGTTGGTGGAGCCGAAGATGCCCTGCTCCTCGCCAGACCAGAGGATGAATCGGATGGTCCTTTTTGGCTTTGCATGAGCCGAGCACAGAATTCTGGCGGCTTCCATTGCCGTCATCGCACCGACTCCGTTGTCCTGCGCGCCTTGGGAGCCGGGGCCATTCCAAGAGTCAAAATGGCCGCTGACGATCACCATCTCATCCGGCTTCTCTGTTCCCTTGATATCTGCGATGACGTTATAGCAAGGAATCGGGCCCTTATACCAACGGTTATCGGCATTGATCTCCAACACGACTTTTCTCTTGAAATTGATATTTCGCGTGATTCGGTCGAAGTCCGATTTTCGAACGGTGATCAGCGGCAGACCAGGATGCTTTTCGAAAGAAACGGTCCGCCAAGCCGGGCCGCTCGTCACAACCAACTCGTTGCGCGATCCCGATATTCGACCTAAAGCGCCATCCCTTTCGAGTTCCGCAGTGACTTCCGCCGTTGCAACACGACCCGGCGGAGCAATGACCCACTTGCCTTTGATATCGGCGGCATGGGCCTTGATTTCGTCGAGCGTTTCCGGCATCAGGAATGCTTCGCCTCGCTCCAAACCCTTTGTCCCATTTGCCCAGCACGGAGTTGTAAACACCATGTCTGACTCGAAGGGCTCCACCATGCGGCAAACTTGCTCAGGACCCCGGTCGAAGCCAACGGGAAACTCACCCCACTTCTCAAGGTGAACATTAGTGCAGCCGAATTTCTTGAACTCGCGAAGTGCCCACTTTTGCGCTTTCAGCAGCTCAGGCGAGCTTGTCAGCCGGGCGCCGATATCGAAGCACAAGTAGTGGAGGCGATCGACAATCTGGCTGTGGTTCTTACCTTGGTCGGCGATCCGCGTCAAAGTGTCTGGGTCACCTTGGCCGTAGGCAAGCAAAGCGAGCGGAAAAAGTGCCGATAGCGCAGCTAAGCGAATAATGGAAAAAGATTTCATGGGACCTTCACCGCGGCTACATTTGCCGCAGTTAGTTTTATACACTGTTATCCACACATCGTGAACCTCATTTCGGCATACAATGGTCGGACGATGGCGGTCCGGGATAGTGTTAAGGCCCTTGCCGACTTGGGGTTCACCAACCTTGAGGCGGAAATATATGCGTTTCTTTTGCAAGAATCGCCTGCAACCGGATATCGGATTGCTCAGGCCATCGGCAAGCCTGCCGCAAACACGTACAAGGCGATTCAGACCCTTGAGCAGAAGGGGGCAGTCATAGTCGAGGATGGTGCATCCCGCATGTGCCGGGCCGTGTCGTCGGACGAGCTTTTGAGCCGACTCACGCGAGAGTTCGAATCCAAACGCATCAGCGCGTTGACGTCGCTCAGCGCGCTGAATCACGTGTCATCGGACGAGCGAATCTACCAAATGCGATCGCGGGACCAGGTGTTTCAGCGAGCGAGAGAGATGCTGGCCGATGCCAAGCAAGTGGTGCTTGGCGTGTTGCCCGGAAAGTACGCGAAGGACATGGCCGAAGATCTGCTCAGCGCGACCACCCGCGGCGTCGATGTCGCGCTCAAATCGGATCAAGCCATTCGAATTGAGGGAGTGGACGTTGTTCAGGAGGCTGCAGGGTCTCGGGCCAGGACTACCTTTCAACTCGTCGTGGATGGCGAGCAAACGCTCATCGCCACATTCGACGACGCCGGCGGATTGTTGCACGCGGTATGGACGCGCAGCCCAATGCTCGCCGTCGCGCATCACGACGGCCTCGCTAGCGAACTTTGCTTGGCCGTGGTCGCCGAACGTGTTGAGGAGGGAGCCGGCCAAAAACGTCTATCGCGCGCCGTCTCGTCCTTCCGCCCATCCTCCGCCACCACCGGCTACGCCAAGCTGAAGGGCTAGAACCCCCAAAGACAATAAACGCCAGAAAGAAACTGTTTGGAGTCCACAGAAGCCTACGTCGCCGGTGTCTCCGTGGCGCCGTCCGGAACTACGAGACACCCCGCTCTGTGGCGTACGGTGGATCTGATCGATTGCAAAACGCGAAGGCTGCTACGTGGCCACGGAGACCACGGCTACGGGGGCTGTTGGTGATTGCGATGAGGCGCTAACCTTACAAAAATGTATTAGGTCTGGAGGTTGGGTAAAAGGCTATTTCCGCCAAACCTCAAGGTCCAGAAACGCAACTTGCGGATCGGTGGCCATTAACGAGATCTCTACATCGCCGCCACCAGGTGCGCTAACTGCCGCGGCGGCCCAGGACATTCCGCTCCAAATAATTCGATTGTCATGCCTCGTCACGCATAAATCCGTTCCATCCTGGGAAACCGTAAGGCGAATTGCGGCGGCGGCTGATTCTGATCCAGAGTAGGTGCGGCACAGCTTGCGTTCGGCGTCAAATTGCCTCACGATAAGTTCTAAGTCGCCCGGCTTGGTACGAGCGGTCAACTTGGCCGGCAGCCGCTCGATGACCTCATAATCGGCCGAAATCCGAACCTCCGAAACGCAATCATCCTGCATACCGAGATTTGGGCCTTCGATTCCGAGAAGTGCCATTTGATAGGGACCCAACTCGATCGAATTTGCAACGCGATCCAGCGTTGGCTCGAAACCTGCGTCTCGGAACAGAACCCGCCAAGGCGCATCCGGGAGGTCCAATGTCGACGGCTCCGGCTTGGGATTGATTACTGCACAGATTTTTTCGCCGACCATCCAGCCATACGGTTCCTCTTCTCCCGGAATTCCACCAAACGAAACCGATCCGCCTGTCCGGAATGCGGTTTCTAAAACTGCTTGAGCGTTCGCCATCCAACGGGCATCGCCGTCGTCGAACAGGCTCAAGTCTCCGTAAAGCACGGTCAGGTCTCCGCCCCTGACCATCGTGAGTAGCAGCATTCCCTTCCAAAGCGCTTTGCCTCGCCAGTAGCAAGTGCCGGTAGGCCCAGCCATAAAACCGCAGTTGTCGATCCGGGAAAGCGGTACGCCGCTATGTTCCAATGTTCGAGTCGCGTGGTCGCCGTAAATGTCCACGGATCGCCAAAAAGGAAGGGTGGGAACGTCCGCCGGCCGGGGGTCACCGCTGTAGACCGAGTCGAATACTTCGAGCCATTTTAGGTCGAGCACACATTCCATCGGACGGTCCGTGCGATCCATATACTCCGCCGACTCGAACCCATTGAAGCCCATAAAGATCGCCCCGGGGTGAGTCTGCTTAAAATCGAGCAACCCTCCACGGAGCGACGCCTCGTTCCTTCTGCGAATCTCCTCGACTGGCATCGTCGCTTTGACATCCGGTGGCGCTGCTGTAAAGTCGGCGAAATCCAGCTTGAAGATGCGGACACCCTGCTGATACCAGTGGTCTAGAACGTTGAGATAATCGGCAAGAAACCCGCCCTGAAAGCAGCAGAGGCCCCATTCGTTTGCGTCGGCTGAGTCGGCCCACGCTGCAGGCAGATTGAGATGGCAGAGCGTATTCGCCGTAAACCAAAGCCCTGGGATCAATGCGTGCTCGGCACAGGCATCGAGCCATCGCTGCGGTCCATCGGGCCAGTTAGGTTGTCGCCATTCCCGGTATCCGCCGTCCGGATCGAACCAGAATGCGTCCATCAGGTACGCATCGAACTGCACGCCATGCGATATAAGGCGCAGCAGTTCGTCAAACTGCCGCATCGCCAACGACTCCGTCAGGGGAACGCCGTCGGATAGCTCATCGTACGCCGACCAATTTCCGTAGATCGTTAGGCGTTGGCTCAATTCGAATTGGGCCGAAAGTGGGCCACCCGTAGTGTGTGCCACTCAAATCGGCGGGTTTCGAGGATGACCTGAGAGACGTTCTCCACGTTTCCGTTAAACCGATAGGTCGTCGCTCCCTTCTGCTGCGTCGGCGTCAAACCCTCGGATTCCATTTTGCCTCCGTCTCGAGCCTTGACCACAAACCGGAAATCGACATTGCCATGATCGTTTGTCGACGGCACATTTACGAAAGTGTAAGGTCCGCCCATGGTCGGTCCGTTCCCATTTACCGAAAGCCTAATCGGCGCTCCGTGCACCTTCAAGGCATGAACCCCGTGGCCTGACTGACGGAACTCGACCCAACTGACGACCTTCCAAGGACCATCCGCCACTCCGATCGCCAGGTCCTGTTCCGAGGGTTGCCCGGTTGAAGGCTTAAGGCCCGCCATCCAGATCTTCCTGTCCGAGCAGATTACGTTGAAGCTGGAACGCAACTCATCCGTGGACGGAAGCTTGAATCTTACGGATGGGCCGTTTCCGGTGCGTTGCGACGGATTGATCAGGGCGATGAGCACGGGGTCGGTGTCCTTGGCCGACCACACGGCGGCAGTCGGCTTGGGAAGAGACGCGTACGGAATGGACTCGCCATTGGGACGCCAGGCCTGCTTCTGCGAAGGCTGCACGAACACGAAGGACACCTTCGTGCCGTCATTCAACGTCCACTGGCCTGCGGCGGCTGGCGCCAAAATGAGGAGGGCAGCGACGGTAACCATACGCGTATTATATGTCAGCAACCGGTGGGCTCACTCAGGCGTTAAGATGGACGCGCTTCCAGTTGGATCGCGGACGATCGGCCGCTTATGGACCGCGGGCCATGGCCCGCAAAGCTTCTGGAAGATAACGAATTTCTAAGTGAGCCGATTCCGGAGCGGACGGGTCGTCCGCGGTCCTTATGCGGACGATCGTCCGCGCTCCGTGTTATAATTGGCTCGGCGTGACGGACGCCTCCGGGTCTGCGGAAAGGGTTGAATCCACCTCCAAATCTGTTTTGACGACGAGCACCTTTGTGCAGCCTGTTCGCAGACCGCAGGTACATGCATGGAGGTACCAATGAGTCAGTTATTACCGGCCAAGCCCAGCTTGGTCTATGTGAAAAAGCAGGCCAAAGATCTGCTTGAGGCGTTGCGAGCCGGCGACCCGGAGACGGCTAAGACTTTCGCACGCTACTTTGCCCCGACTGAAAAAGTCAGCCTCACCAAGGCACAACTCGTGCTTTCGCGTGAGTACGGCTTCGACAGTTGGTCGGCGCTCAAATCGCACATCGCGTCGACCGAATCGCCCACGCCAGAAGCATTCGTCGATGCCGCCCTCAAGGGAGATCTACATACGGCCAGGGCATGGTGGCGCGACCACCGCGATACCCTCAAGCACGATGTCGCGTCGGCCGCTGTGGCTGGCGACGAACACGGCGTCGCAGCTCTCATTGCCGCCCATCCCGAGTTCCTTCGAGGCAGCGTTCCTCCCAAAGATCGACCACTGCTCTGCTACGTTTGCTCCTCACGGCTCGCGAATGAGGCCGACTTTGAAGCTGGGATAGTCGGCGTCGTGTCGCTCCTTTTGAAGTCCGGGGCAGATCCCGACTCATATTGCGAGCTGGACTGGGGCAATGAAAAGTGGAAGGAAACGGCGCTTTATGGCGCGGCGGGAGTTCTCAATCATGCAGGCATGACCAAGTTACTTCTCGACGCCGGCGCCGATCCTGACGACGGAGCCGTCCAGGACGGAAGCTATCATGGGGAAGCGCTTTACCACGCGTGCGACCACCCGGGCCACAACGAATGCCTGCGGCTTATCCTTGAGGCGAACCCGTCGCAAGTTGCGGCGGACTACTGCATCCTCCGGAAGCTTGATTTCGAAGACGAAGAAGGCGTGCGGCTGTTTCTCGATCATGGAGCAAACCCGAACGCAAACCGGCCGCGAACACCGCTCAGCCACGCAATCCTACGAGGACGAAGCACGAAAATCTTGCGGATGCTGCTGGATGCCGGCGCCGACCCGAATCAAACGGATGAAGACGGCACGACTCCTTATGTGTTGGCCCGGCGGCTCGCGAACAAGGAAATCGCAGAGTTGCTCGAAGCCCATGGAGCCAAACAGGAGTTCGGACTGTACGATTCTGTCCTCATCGCAGCCGCCGAAGGCGATACCGATCGGGTGAAGGCGATCATCGAGGAAAACCCAAATGTACTAACTGATCTCTCGGAGTTAGGCAGACAGGGCGAGGATGGGGTCTCGCTCGGCTCCGCCGGCCAGGTCCTGCACGACATGGCAAGGCTTGGGCACGTCAAGGCGCTCAAGGCTCTTTTGGATATTGGGATGGACCCTGGCTTAAAAAACCAATACAATGAGACTCCGCTCCATTGGGCATGCGTCGCCGGCCGGCCGGAGGCAGCCCGGCTCTTGCTGGAGCGTGGCGCCCCGCTCGATGTTGTCGAAATGAATCATCACTGCACTCCGATCATGTGGGCATATTGGGGCTCCCTTTACTGGAATGAGCCTCATGGCGATTACGGAGGAACCGTTGAGGTAGTGCTTGACGCAGGGATGCCGCTTCCCACCAAGATCGAGGGAAGTCCCGAGGTACTGGCTGTACTCAAGGCGCGGGGCGCGTTCTAGGAATCAAAACTCGAATGGTCGTTCAGTTCTCAAAGCACGCCGGCAAGGCGCCTACGTTGACCTGTGCCCGCGACGACGGTTCGTCGACGTGGTTCAACGCGGGTCATAACGGCGAGTTCTTTGTGGCGCACGACCTTTTGCATTTCGCGGTCGAGACAACCCTCGGTTTCTCGACCGCATTCTACGGCATGATTGCCGCCGGCAGAGACCTTACCGATTTCGGGACGCGCGGCGGCAAGCCGGATCCGCGGCCTTACACCGACGAAGCGATGCAGGCTGAACATATCGTCGGCTTGATCCAAGTCCTGTTCCCGCCCGACATCCATCCGAATTACGCCACTTTCGTGGAGGCATATCACGAGAAAAGCTCGTTGAAGCTCAATGTCAGTCAAGAACAGCTGCTTGAGATTCACGAAAAGTGGTGCGACCTACTGCATCAATGGCACGAGCTGGGCGATAGCGGATACTTTCGGTTGAAGTTCGCGGTGTAGAGCCTAGAACGAATCTTTCACAAACCGATGGGTTCCGACCAATTTGCCGATCGAGATCTCTAAGCCGGTCAAGGATTTTTTGTCGCGCGATTCCGTGAGGACAATAGGGCGGTTATAAGCCAGTTGGGCTTCGTCTGAAGGAATGAACTTCTTGTTGGGATCGCGCTTGTCGGCGCCGCCTTGGTCATCGATGTCGACCTTTTGGGGTGATAGAGTGATCCGGTTTGCCTTGATCGTCCATACGCCGGTGACGTCGATCGTCTCCTGCTCCCCTTCCATCTCCAACTTGTATAGCCGATTGGTCGCATACACCTGAACGTAACCTTTAAGGGTTTCGCGCTTGATATCCTGAGCCGTAACGCCCCCTTGGACTTCCGCGACCTCAAATTTTCCCTTCCACTTTCCAAGGAACGGCATGAGCTCTTTGTTGTGGTTGCAACCTGCAAGTACGGCCAATATTGGGATGACAGCGCAGATTCTTCTCAAACTTAAGTTCCTTTCGTGTTCCCGAACAAATCGATGTGGAGACGCTGGGTAAGCCGCCAGTTTCGGGCGATGGCAGGCTCTACCAACATTTTGGCGCGCCGATGCAGCGTTTGGCTGTCGGTGCCTTCGGGCATGAGAAGAACTCGATTGCTTTCGATACCTTTCAGATGGCCTAAGATTCCCTCAATCTCGGTCAAATCGTCGCCCTTGTCCGGATTGACCACGAACTTCAGTTGATAGGAGTACATATCGATCAGCGATTGAAGAACCTCAAAGTTGAGCCGAGTGGAATCATGCCGATCCTTCCAACTCGATTCAGCTCCAGGTGTCGAGTTGGCAAGTTTTGGGCTGATCGACATGAGATCGCACGGGACGTCTCGAAATATCGTTCCCGCCGTTTCTATCGTGATCGTGTGTCCCAACTCTTTCAAGGCCGACGCCAGGTCTTCGATCGGATCGAACAACATTGGTTCGCCGCCGGTAAGTACAACGTGATCGATCGCAACGCGCGAAACCTCTTCCACGATCTCTGAAATGGCCTTCATCGGTCCTTCGGGCGACCAACTGGCGTACGGGGTATCGCACCAGACGCAACGCAAATTGCATCCGCTTACGCGAACAAACGTCGAAGGCACACCCACCCAAATTCCTTCGCCCTGAATGCTGGAGAAGATCTCCGCGATTCGTAACTTGCCGCTTGACGACACCCCACCATTGTGAACGGTTCGAAAGGTTCTAGCCTGCCGGATCGGTCATGCCTAGGGAATCGAACGCTTTGGCTCGAATGATGCAAGAATCGCATCGGCCGCACGGTTTGCCATTTGAATCCGGATCGTAGCAGGAGTGCGTCAGGCTGTAGTCGACACCCAACGCAAGTCCCCGCTCGATGATCTCGGCTTTGGTCAGTTGAATCAGGGGGGCATGAATCCGAAACGGATTCCCGTTGACGCCGGCTTTAGTCGCGAGGTCCGCAAGCTTTTCAAATGCCTGGATGAATTCGGGTCTGCAGTCGGGATACCCGCTGTAATCGACGGCGTTCACTCCAACGTAGATGTCTTGCGCGCCAATGACTTCAGCGTAGCCAAGGGCAATCCCCAGCATGATGGTGTTGCGCGCCGGCACATAGGTGACTGGAATCTCGCTGCTCATCTTCGACTCGTCGCGGTCCTTGGGCACCTCGATATCGGCGGTCAGGGCCGATCCGCCAATTTGGCTCATATCAACGCTGACGAACTTGTGGTCACTAACGCCAAGGGACTCAGCAACCTTCTTGGCCGCCTCGATCTCGACGTGGTGCCGCTGGCCATAGATCACCGTCAGTGCGTAAGGCTCAAAGCCGAGCGATTTAGAGATCGCCAAACTTGTGGCCGAGTCGAGTCCGCCACTCAATAAAACGACGCATTTTGCTTTTGCGTGGGTGGGCACAGCTTAGTATAAGTCCAGACGGAGCCCTCTCGCCTCGAACCTTAAGAGCCCACAAGGTTGCCGGTAGACTCTGCCTGGCATGATCCCAATACGAGACAATCAGAGGAGGAACACATTTCCCGTGTTGACCCTGACTCTGGTTGCGCTCAACGTGCTTGTGTACCTGTGGGATCGTCACTGGCGTCTTCTCGGGCCCAGCGTCGTTTTCGCCGACTTGGCTATGCGCCCAAACGACGTCGTCGACTCGCTTCAGGGTGTCGTTGCCCACAACGCAAACACAAACCTGTTTCCACTGGTAACGGTGTTGACGTCGATGTTCATGCACGGCGGAGCGGTCCACATCCTG
>Ga0206967_1096_pt1 | contig 19015 bp, 21 predicted proteins | sample Alteio_BWOrgHeat_24_FD_153259 | JGI IMG/M metagenome (GOLD analysis project Ga0206967, IMG submission 153259) | Enriched cells from forest soil in Barre Woods Harvard Forest LTER site, Petersham, Massachusetts, United States -... | ecosystem: Environmental > Terrestrial > Soil > Temperate forest >...
TGAGAAAATGCTTTAGCATCATTTTTGGTTATGCATTCGGATACATAACCAATGACTACATGCTCTCTATCTGTTAAAGGGGATTTGTCTTCTAATGTTTTTACTAACGTTGTTAATTCTTTCTGATCTTCAGAAGAAAGATCTCTATCAAGTCTCACTATAAATTCATTCGAAAGCGCTTGCTTATCAGCACTATTTAAATGTTCGGTTTTTGCATCAAAAACCGGTTCTTCTTTTTCTAAGAAAAGCTTTACTATTTCAATAGTAGGTAATTTTTGTAATGCTTCTCTGTTTTCTGTGATATCCAGCTTGCGGTCGTGAGACATAATGGAATCCTCGAGTGTATTTATTACTATTATAGCAAGAAACAGAAAGAAACGTGATTTTTCATATAACCAGTTGATAGATATTGAGTTTTGTTATTAAGCTTCATAAAATTTGCCCCCTGTAACTTTAGATTATCTTTATTGCTATCTGTAGCATATATGCTATAATAATTTAAAAGAATTAAAGTTAGCAAGAAAGCGAATGCAGGAGGTAAAAGATAATGTCTAAACGTACACATACACATACACATACACATACACATACACATACACATACACATACACATAAGCAATTAGTAAAGCTGGCATTACGCAAGCCAGGCGTAAAAAACGCATACGATGGTATGGAGGAAGAGTTTAAACTTCTTGATGAAATGTTGAAAGCACGAAGCAAAGCTGGGAAAACTCAACATGATGTTGCTAAAGCGATGAGAACAACTACTTCTGTGATTGGTCGTTTAGAGACAGGTGGAGGACAGCATAAACACTCTCCAACAATAGAAACTTTACGTAAATATGCTTATGCTGTGAATTGTAATTTACAGATCAAGTTTGTTCATTCAAAGCATATTAGACGAGATAGTAGAAAAGAAAAATTTTAGTTTTGTAGAGGTAGATTATGCCTACACCTAAACAAGTCGATCCCAAGCGACTTTATAAAAATAACAAATTATTCTCTGATAATAAAATCGAAGAAATTACTGAGTTTCTCGAAAATTATCCTATTGGAAGATATTCTAAAACAGAACTGCATACTCCTTATGGCATCATAAAAGGTAGAAATGGTATTTATGCCATTTACAATGAACATGATGAAAAAGAAGAAAAACAAATTGAGTTGGGTCGAGGTGCGTTTGGTGCAACGAAATTGGTTCAAAATTTGCTGACGGGAGAATGGTTTGTTTTAAAAACAGTATTAGAAAACGGCGAGAATGAATTGGATATTTTATGGGATTTAGAAAGAGCTCCAGAGCCTGATGTATTTTCAAGACATAGTCTCAAGCATCTTCATAATAAAGAAAATTTTTTAATGAAATATGCGCCAGGAGAAACGCTCGATACGATTCAAAACTGTTTATCTCGAGGGAATTTGGAATTAAGTCCACAGCGAAGACTTGATCTCGCTATGAGTTTATTAATAGACTATAAAAAAATATTTGATCTAGGTTATGTTCATGGAAAAGTCTTTAGGGGTCAAGTGCTACTTCTGAGCATTTCATTATAGCAGAAAAGAAAAATTAGAAAAATTTTAGGTTTGTAGTAGATTAACCCCTCTTTGTAAAAGGGTGTTGTTGCATAATTCAGAAAATGTCATCCCGCAAATTTCTCATCCATATGTTCAGAAAAGATTTATAGCATTTCATGAGAAATTGTGCGGGATCCGGGCTTTTATCAACATAGCTTATTGAGAACAAAAGCCCGGATGCCGCAACAAGTGCGGCATGACATGTTATTTATGCAACAATGCCTTTAAAAAGAGGGTGAATCAGTCTTTTTTCATTTTTCTCGATTTGTGATCTGGCGTATTTGCAGCAGAAGCGTTAGGTTGATGTTGCTGGCGGTTGCGTACCGCAAATAATTTTGAATCTGATGTTGTATCAGCAAAAGGTGTAAATTCTTTTTCAAATCTTTTTATTAAATCATCAAACGTTTTTGACTTTTGAATTGCTATAGTTAACCCATGTAATTTCGAAACAGGAATTTTTAATTTATCGCTAATGAGCTCAGCAATTAATTTAATAGCATAATCATTATTATCTTTTACTTGATCTTGGATGGCAGAGTAATAATGTAAAGCCCATTCAGTTATATCTTTTCTCTCTTGATCGGAAAGTTTAAGGGCTCGATAATAATATGCGATGGCTTTCCCAAAATCTTTATTGACACCTTTACCGTGTTCGTAACACGACCCTAAATTTCTAAATGCGACAACACTACCTAAACTAGCTGCTTGTTCGTAATAAGTCACTGCTCTTTTCTCATCTTTAGAAACGCCTAAGCCATTTTCATAATGGTATCCTAAATTATTAAATGCGCTAGCATTATCTAAACTGGCTGCTTTTTCGTAATAAGTCACTGCTCTTCTCTCATCTTTAGAAACACCTAAGCCATTTGCATAACAGTACCCTAAACTATTAAATGCGGTAGCATTACCTAAACTAGCTGCTTTTTCGTAATAAGTTACTGCTTTTTTCTCATCTTTAAGAGTACCTATACCAGATCTATGGCACAGCCCAACTAGAAAATTTCCTATAGGAGATTTCGTAGCCTGTGAATAATGAGAGAATGCTTTAGCAACATTTTTGGTTATGCATTCGGATACATAACCAATGACTACATGCTCTCTATCTGTTAAAGGGGATTTGTTTTCTAATGTTTTCTCTAACGTTGTTAATTCTTTCTGATCTTCAGAAGAAAGAGCTCTATCAAATCTCACTATAAATTCATTCGAAAGCGCTTGCTTTGCAGCACTATTTAAATGTTTGGTTTTTTCATCAAAAACAGGTTCTTCTTTTTCTAAGAAAAGCTTTACTATTTCAATAGTAGGTAATTTTCGTAATGCTTCTCTATCTTCTGAAATATCCAGTTTGCGGTCGTGGGTCATAGGGAATCCTCGAGTGTATTTTATATTATTATAGCATTAAACAGTAAACAACGGGTTTTTGTGTGTTTAACGCATTGATAAATAGAGTCTTTAGGGGTCAAGTGCCACTTATGAGCATTTCATTATAGCAAAAAAGAAAAATAGAAAAATTTTAGTTTTGTAGTAGGTTAACCCCCTTTGTAAAAGTGGGTCGCCTTGCGAAGCAAGGCGGGGGGATTTAATGGTTGGGTTAATCCTTATAAATTATATTAACGATGAGTATCGCGATGAGATTTTATCCAAGAAAGAAGCGCATTCCCCATTTTTGTTTGCCAGCCAATGCCTGCTGATTTGAAGTACTCTACAACTTCTCTCGGTAGTCGTATACTTACAGCTATTTTAGTAGGAGTTTTTTGTGCTCCACGTCTGCGTGGTGCAAGTTTAACAACGCCACCTACTACATATGTTGCTCTATTGAACATTTCATCAGTTAATTCAGGTAGTTCATCGTATTCGTGTTTTTTAATACGATGAGCATCAACTTTCCTCAAATTGCTCTTGATATTTTTTGACTTCGCGTTCATTTGCTTTCCTCATTGAAAAAATATGTTTTGTATTTTCGCGGTTAACATAGCCAATAATAACCATACGCCCAGCCAAATGACCCACCGCTATAATGCGTTCTTCCTGATAATCTTGCCTAGTATCTTCGAATTCAAATACTGCCCCTTCAAAAACAAGCACGGCATCTCGAAAATCTAGACCACGTTCCAACAATGTTTTCTTTCGTTTATTTTTGTCATATGAAATATTCATACTTTTACCTAATTGTATATACAAATAGTCATTAAGTCAAGGGGAGAATGTAGATAAAAATTGAGGAAATACGGTGGTTAAATAGGAAGGTTAAAACAAGAGTTAGGATATTATGAATTAATTGCAAAAACAATATCCGCGTTGACAAGTCCTACTCTACCATTCGCAACAATATTGATTTGTTTAATAAGAATACCTTGTTGTTGCCAGAGTTGAATTAACCAGCTGATGAATGTATCGAAATCTACTTTTTGTAGAGTGAGATGCACAGCATTATTTTCAACTTGTTGTAAAACGACAGCGTCTTTAGAAAATGCAGAATTTTCAATTTGCTTTTGCATAATACCTAACAGAGTGACAGTAGGTGCAAGCGTGTGTTTTTCTAATGCTTTTTCTAATAGTTGCATATGTTTATCGCTAGCTTGCATCCATTGTAATATTTTTTGATCGGAAATAATGGAATGACGTAAGTTCTCTAATCCGTTACTCAGCGGCGACCAGATTAATTCATAAATAAGAAATAAACCTACAACAATACTACCTATGCTTAGTGTTTGTTGTTCTCGTTTCGTTAAATTTAACCACCATGCTTTTAATTTCATGCTTCACCACCTGCATTGATTAGAAGCGTTGCTTTGACTTGCGCACCGGCAATGGCCGCACTTTCTTGTTTGACATGTAAACCTTGTTGCACGAGTGTCGCAGTTAATTCATCTAGTCTATCGAAAGTATTTGCTGATAAATTAAGCGTAAGTTGATTGTTTTGAAATTCTAAACTTAATAAACGAATACCCGAAGGTTGTGAAAGGTGTTTAGCCACAGTGGCTAATAACATAAGAAAATGATTTTTATTTGCTTGTTGTTCTAAATCACGTAATTTCTTTTCCATAGCAGATTTTGCTGAGGTAACTGATGTTGTAGATTGATGAAAATGCTGGGAATAAATATGATTCACTGCTTTTTCTATACGATTTTCTTCATGATGCAAAATAAAAAATGAAATAAGATGACTGAAAAAGACTAATCCTATCCAAGCGGCTGCTAAATATCCCGCTAAAACCCAAATTTTTTTCGCGGGAAGGAAAGTCGATTTAGCTTGATAAGGTTTTTGGAGCAAATTAATAACTTGAAAAGTCTGCAAAGAAAATCGATTACATAACTCTTGTAAAGATAAATGCGTATTTTGTAAAGGCTCAGATAATAATGTTGATAAATTATCTGTCGCGCAAGCAAAACCACTATATTTTCCGGTGCGGGCTATACTGATGCTTGCATCAGAATTAACTTGACCTGGAGGCACTAAAAATAAAGAAGGAATCATAATGCCAGGAGAAATATTTTCTTGTTCTAAAATCTCTAGCCATTCCCGCATTTTTTTATGAGCCACAATGATAACGGGTACGGTACCGTCTTCTTGATAATCACCTACAGCAAAATGCAAATTTTCAATATCATCGACTAATTGATCTTCAAGCGCATAAGGAATTGCTTGCTGTAAACGTGATTTTGGCATTTTCGGTAATTTTGCCGAAGTGATGACAATATCTTGTGTCGGTACGATAACAATAGTAGGTGCATCAGGGTTATCAGGAATGATCCATTGCAGTGAGTGCATTACAGAGTCCCTTTGCTTTGCCATACAATTACCATAGTTGATTTTCCATTTTTAAGGGTACGATGTAGCAAAGTATATAACGTAACATGTTGTGTTCCTATTTCTACATCGGATTGTACTAAAAAATAACTACTACTCGTGGTTATTTTATTTTCCGGTATAGGGTTGTTTTTTACAACAGCAAAATTCAGAAAACTTTGGGTGGTTGCAAAAGGCGTTGCTTTTTCATACAGCAAAATGGTTTTGGCTGCAGGTTCTGTGAGTGTGGGGCTTAAACATCTTAATACGCTAGCCGGAGCATTATTGATATTAATCGTTGTTGTTTCGGGTAATGCAATAATCAAAGGCTCTATTGCGGCAAATATGGCAGGCGTCATGCCTTTTACTAAGCGTAATTCACTCATACTAAAAAACAAACGATGTGCTGCTCGGTAAGGAGGATTTTGTTTTGCATAATATTCCGTAAAAGGACTCGCCATGGTAGGAGGCGATAACCATTCAATGGCTGCTACTAAAATAGTTTGTGCTTCATTTGTTGGTAAGTTAGGCACAGCTGTTTGTAATAAATGTAAAAAATTTTCTCGATAACTATTATCTTTTAAATTATTTAAATTAAATCTTCCTTGCGCATCATAAATAATACTCGTTATTTTGGCATTACCCATAGTTTTGGTAGGAGAAGTAATAGGTGTTTTATCAATAACTTGATTGGGTTGTTTCTTATTCCAATCATTATTTAATTGATCAATAGCCCAATATAATGATCCTTGTGCATAAAGTTCCGCTTGTTGATTATTGATAAGTAACTCTGTGCGGCGTACATCAATACGCAAACGCGTGATCATGGCTACTGCAGCAGCAGCAACTAATGCTGTAACAAATAATGCGACGATAATGGCTGCGCCAGAATATTTTTTCATATCACTTGTCACCTTCTTTCTTTATTTCAGGTCCAGAAGGAATAGCATAGGTTTGTGTGATTTTATCACCATTTGTTAAAGTGAGAGTTACACGTATTCCTCGCGGTAAACCTGCGTTAGGTTGATCCGGTGGTGGCCAAGTATTTTGAAAATTATTTTTTGCATTTAAATAATCAAAACGTAAATCTAAAACATCATTTAAAATGATGCGTGAATTCATTTCAGTTTTATTAGTCTGATCTAATGCAGGAAAAGTGCCGCGTATCAATTGCTGGTGATCTAAAAAATAATGAATACGTTGTAATGTGCTACGTTGCAATTGCCCCATGGGGTTTACTAAACCAATACGTGTAAAAGCAAGTTGAGTGGGAGTACCCACAACAGCAGCTTCTGACATATTCATTGCATTTTGTATGGGTCTATCGACAATTTGTTCTATATCTCTGGATAAGAATAGCAAAGCTATTTGTAAATCTGCTATTCTGGTTGCACTTTGTTGTGTTGCTGTTTGAGTCGTAAAAACAGTATGTAATGCTCGTACTAAAATGACGGAAATAATGGTAAAAATAAAAAGCGCAATTAATACTTCTAGTAAAGTAAATCCTCTATTTGTTTTCAGGAACATATAAATAACCTGTTAACTGAGTTGGTTGTGAAATGATTTCTACATGAATTTCTTGAATATGCGGATTGGGTGTTGTTTGAGCGTAAGCTTGCCATTCCCATTTTCGGCCTAACATATCCGTAGCGTTCGTTATTTTTTCTGAGGCTTGCGGTAAAGTGATTAACCCCAAATGAATTTGATTCATGATATCGGTCGCAACCCAGGTTGCGATGGTTTTGTTTTCTACGTAAGTGGTGTATTTAATATTTTGTGAAGTGGATTTAATGATGGCGGTGATGGCAATACTAATTATTGCAAGAGCGATCAGTACTTCTATCAGAGTAAATCCTATTTCTCTATTCTTGAAAATCATTTTTGATGCATAAAGATATCTCTCGCAAAGCGGGTGGCGCGGAAGGAGGGCTCCCACCGTGTGAAACACGGTGGGATACCTGCAGCGACAGGACCCGCTTTTCCCAGATCTTAAATGCATCAAAAATGCTTTATTCAGCAGCATACCTAATATTGCCATTACTTTCTCCAGTGATTTCATACATCGGCTTTGCATCTATTTTTCCAATCAATATAACAAAAGGTGATAAATCACCGCTAGGAGAAATAATTAATTGTGGAGTTTTAGTCACAGTGGCGCCATTGATTTTAATGGTTAATGTGATGTCTTTTGGAAGAGGATGCAAACCTAAATCTCTTTCCATTAATGGCCGCCAGATATTTTGTCGGTATTCATAAAATTGAAAAGTGGTTTGAGAAAAAGAGACTCCCAGCGTAGCGGGGCGCAGCATAGCTTCTTCTTCTGCTAAGATCAGTAAATTTGTTAATTCTTGAGTAAAAGTGGTGATCTGCCTATTGTGGTTGATGCTAATGGTAATGGTTGCAGCAGCAGTAATTACGCTGATAATCACCATGACCACAAGCAATTCAATTAAGGTGAACCCCGATTTCACTGCTCGGTATTCCAATTGCCTATTTCGCTTTGACCCTCTTTACCTTTAGGGCCATAACTGAAAATTTTCAATTTTTCTCCCTCATTGACATATTGGTAGGCACTTCCCCAAGGGTCTTGAGGTAATTGCTGTAAATAGCCATCGGATTTCCAATTCTGCGGGATGGGGGAGGCGCTAGGTTTGGTGACTAGGGCTTGTAAGCCTTGTTCTGTCGTAGGATAAGTCCCATTATCCAGCTTGTATAAATCAAGAGCGCTTTGAATGGCGAGGATGTCTTGTTTAGCCTTGACTATCCTGGCTTGTTCAGGCCGGCTCATGATTTTGGGGACGACAATAGCGGCTAAAATACCCAAAATAACCACTACTACCATGACTTCGACCAGGGTGAAACCACGTGATTTTATTAACATATTTCTATAGTCCATTAAATAGTGTAAAAATGATTATTTTGTGAGTATAATACCATTCAGAGGGTTGCACAAATATAACTGAGGATACATTTTATGAGTCATAGCGAAGAACAGGCTGTTAAAGAAGAAATTAGGAAAGCCCTGTTGGAAGTTGTTAAGAGTGGCGAGACACTAGCAGATTTTATCCAAAAGAAAATGGAATTGTCTCCAAAAGAATCAGCCATTACAATGATGCAATCTATGGAAGATTCTCGTAGAAAATTATATGCTCCTTCGTCCCCAGATATAGACATTCAGCATAAACAAGGTTTCTCTAACAGATAGGGGCTTAGCATGTTCGATCGGCTGCAAAAGCCTTTTCTAACGGTTGAGACGGGAGAAGCATATCAACCGATTCGGCTGACCTACCAATTCAAAGATAAAGATAAGCTCTTACAATCATTAGAAAATTTAAAATGCATAGAAAAGAATGTAACGCCAAACTCTTGGAATTGGTTTTGGAAAGCAGAATGTGATGATATCCATTTTGAATCTTTAGAGTCCTTCCGCAGATTTCCGCAGCAACCTGTCCGTTTAGGGACATTCACTATAAAAGATAATAAATTATTTCTTCAACTCCCTTCCTTTAAACGTGCTTGCTTAGCAGTCATATTTTTTCATAAGGTATGGGATATAACGAATATTACAGTGAGACATGCGGATTTTCTGAATAAAGTATTTGCCTTAGATGAACGTTTGCCGCATGGGTTTACTGAATTATTTAAAGATGAAGAATTAGAACAATTTATTCATCGCCGCGTTGAGGATTACAATAAAGTCAAAGAACAATGCGAACATGCCACTTCAGTAGAAGAAGCATTTACGTTATTAGCAAATTACTCAACAGAAGAAAGTAAAAAACGTTTGCCTTATGCAGAACGCTATTTCTTTGAAGAAAAACATGATCAAGATCCTGAAGTACTTTATCTTGCCTTTTATATTTTCCTCCGTGGCCGCGAACTCGTGGCTATCAAACGTTGGTATGGAGAAGCGGGTTATTCTCTTGCTGATGCAGCCGAAGATACATTCGACACTGTCTTTGGTGAGTTGAGGATGGATGTTGTTTAGTTGTTATGTGAATTGATTTAATTGAAAAATAGGTAATAACACGGCCAATACGATAAATAAGACTATTGCACCCATGATTAAAATAATCATGGGCTCAAACAACGCTAAACTGGTTTCAATTAAACGGCTAATATCATTTTCTTGATTAGTTGCAGCGCGGTCTAACATCGTTTCTAACTGACCGCTTGCTTCACCGCTTGCTAATAAATGAATACTCATCGCAGGAAAATAATGTGTTTGTTTTAATGCTAAATGAATACTTGCGCCTTCACGTACTCGATTTGCAGCTTCTTCTACTGCATAACGAATGGGTAAGTTAGTAATAATTTTAGAGGCAATCGTCATCGCTTCTAATACACTCACGCCAGCGGCAGATAAAATAGCAAATGTTCGAGAAAATCGAGCAGTATTTACAGTTTTAATGGCTTTGCCAATAATAGGTAGTTTTAACCATAAGCTATGTATTTTTTCTCGAAAAGAAATTGATTTTTTTAATTGACGACGAAACAACCAAATACTGATGACGATGAGAATCAATAAATAAATTCCATCTTTTTGTATGCCATTACTCATGGCAATTAAAAAACGAGTCATATCAGGAAGTGATTGGCCTGCAGTACTGTAAACCGTGACCATTTTGGGAACGACGTATTCTAATAAAAACCCAACGATTCCAAACGAAACTAACACCATAATAGCCGGATAAATTAATGCTTGCTGGATTTTTTGACGAATATTAAGTTGTTGTTCGGTATAATCTGCTAAACGTTGTAACACAATATCTAAATGGCCTGATTTTTCGCCGGCAGCAATTGTTCCACAATATAGCTCAGAAAACGCATTAGGAAATTCACGTAATGCTGCAGCAAGAGAATGTCCTTCTAATACTTTGCTGCGTACAGCCAACATTAATCCTTTAGAACGAGGTTTTTCAGTTTGTTCAGCAACTGCCGCTAATACTTCTTCTATAGGCATGCCTGCTGCTAATAATGTTGAAAATTGTCTAGTGATAGAGGCTAATTCACGCGGATCAATATAATTTTTCCGAAAAAAAGTTGGAATACGCAGCGTTATTTTTTGGCTGGCAGAATGGATACTAATTGGCATTAAATTTTTATTACGTAATAATTGCCTAGCATGTTTTGCACTTTCTGCTTCTAGCAAACCTGTTTGCTTTTTGCCGTTACTATCGATACAGGTATAGTGAAATGCAGCCATGGTTACTCCTCGCTAGTCACGCGCAATACTTCTTCCAATGAAGTGTCGCCCGCCAACACACGACGAAAACCATCATGACGTATGCTGGGCGTTAATGTTCTCGCATATTTTTTTATTTGTTGTTCAGAAGCTTGATCGTGAATCATAGTACGTAACATATCATCAATCAGAATTAATTCATAAATACCACTACGACCACTATAACCACTATTTTTGCAACGTTCGCAACCTACAGGATGATAAATCGTTAATTCTTCAGGTGATCCTAATGCTTCACATTCTGTTGTGGTTGCAGGAGTGGCTTTTTTGCAATGAGGACATAATAATCGCACCAAACGTTGTGCTAATACACCGATCAAACTGGAAGATAATAAAAAAGGTTCTATGCCCATGTCATCTAAACGCGTAATAGCGCCAATGGCTGTATTGGTGTGTAAGGTAGAAAGTACTAAGTGACCTGTTAAACTTGCTTGAATCGCAATTTGCGCGGTTTCTAAATCACGGATTTCACCTACCATCACCACATCAGGGTCTTGCCGCAAAATAGCACGTAAGCCTTTGGCAAATGTCATATTCACTTTGTAATTAACTTGCATTTGTCCAATGCCTTGTAAATCAAATTCAATCGGGTCTTCAACGGTTAATATATTACGGGTAGAATTATTTAATGCAGTGAGTGCAGCATACAATGTGGTAGTTTTACCTGAGCCAGTAGGTCCTGTGACTAAAATAATGCCGTGCGGAAAATGAATTAATTTATGCATTAATGCTAATGTATGTGGTTCCATCCCTAAATGAGTTAAATCCAATCGTGCTGTTTGTTTGTCAAGTAAACGCAGCACAATGCGTTCACCGTGGCTGGTAGGCATTGTTGATACCCGTACATCGACTGCACGTCCAGCAATGCGCAGCGTAATCCGACCATCTTGTGGTAAGCGTTTTTCAGCAATATCTAATTTCGCCATGACTTTAATGCGTGAAATAATGAGTGGTGCAATAATACGTTGCGGTTCCAAGATATCACGTAACACGCCATCAATGCGAAAACGAATTAATACTTTATCTTCAAATGTTTCAATGTGAACATCTGAAGCACTTTCTTTAATTGCTTCACTTAGTAATGCGTTTAATAATCGAATAATAGGAGCATCATCTTGACGTTCTAATAAATCTTCAGGTTTAGGCAGTTCATGAATTAAATCAAATAAATTAAAAGATTCCCCTAAATCTTCAGCCATTTGCATAGCTGTATTCGTATCTGTTTCATAATGTTTTACTAATAATTTATTAAAGGTGTCATCATCCACTTTTTCAAGTTGTAATGGTAGTGCGAAATGACGTTGTAATTCGCTAAATGTAGTCACATCGAGATGGTTGCGATAAATAATCTTGGCTTGTTCATTATCGAGATGAACCAGTACCCCAAAGCGTTTTGCAAACGTAAACGGAATAGAGTTCATACCTTTGATCACTCAAATGGTTTAGGTAATTTGACATTGTGACGCCAACGCGGCAATATATTTTCGAGTTTTTGATCGCCTGGATTAGATAAATCTTCAGGCCATTTGACTTGGCTGTTTCGTGCCAATTCATATTTTGAATAAGTGAGAGCATTCGCATCTTCTGTGTTATGAATAATAACAGGTTTAATGAATACCATGAGATTTCGTTTTTGCAGTCGACGGACGTGATGTTGAAATGCATTGCCTATAAAAGGAATGTCACCTAAAAATGGTATTTTATCTATGTTGTCACGAATATCATTACTAATTAACCCGCCTAGGACTAACACATCTGAACTATTAATGATGACAGAGTTAGTAATTTGGCTAGTATTGGTAATGGGTGTAGGGCCTGGATTATCAGGATCACGTAAGCTATCGTTTTGTAAATTAATTTTAAGACGAATAGCATTGCCTAAATTCAGCTGCGGTATCACTTCTAATTTTAATACAACAGGGGTATACACTGTCGTATTAAATGGAGTAACGGTATTAGTAGTTCCTGTTGTTGCATAAGATCCTGATTGCTCAGGGATATTTTGTCCAACTTGTAAAACGGCTTTTTGATTATCTAATACCACGACAGAAGGTGTTGAAAGAATATCAACGCCGGTTTGATTTTCCAGCATCGTTAATACAGCTTTAATTTGCATGCTCGGGATAATACCAACAGTGCCTATCCCAACAGGTGTGAAGCCATCCGAGCCATTGAGCGTATCAATCGTGTTATTGGTAATGCGACCGCCCCATTGAATACCTAGGTTTTTCACATCATCTTGTTCGATTTGAACGATAATCGCTTCAATTAACACTTGAGCAGGTCGAATATCTAATTTAGCCACGATGGCTTTTAAGGCCACCATTAAAGCAGGAGGTGCAGTAATAATTAATGAATTTGTACTTGGCTCTGCTTGTATGTTAGTAGAATTAGTGACTATCTCTTTTTCTTTTTCATCGGTAGATGAATATGACAATGTGGTAGCAGGAGTTGTTGTAGGCGGAGTGGTAGGTGGACCCATTGTACTTTCTGTAGTAGATAATTCTTTGGTAGCGCTATTATTAGTGCCTGTTGCCGAGGCTGCTCCCGCATTCTCTTTTTCACCTTTACCTAAAATATTTTGCGCTATTTTTCCCAAAATAGGAGCAAAATCTTTGGCTTGTAAATATCGTAAATAAATGACTTCTGTATTACCTTGTGCGCCATTGGAAGGTGTATCTAATTGTGAAATTAAAAAACGCATATGCATACGCGCTGTTTTATTGCCACCTAATAGAATACTATTGCTGCGTTCGTCTGGCGCAATAGAAACTTGTGGTGTTTCTCCTGTGGCGCGTCCGGCGTTTTGTAAGTTATTCAATACGTTTGTTAATTGTGAGGCAGATGATCGATGCAGAGGGACGACTTCAATTTGATTATCAGCAGATTGATCTATTTGCTTAACGATATTCACAATTCGTTCTAAATTAGCGGCTCTACCTAATAAAATTAAAATATTACCAGGCATATAGACAGAGACATTACTCCATTGCGGCAATAAGGGTCTTATAACGGGGATTAATTGTGTGGCAGAAGTATGTTCTAGAGGTAAGACTCGTACAACGACTTCATCACCTTTGCCTGGAAATTGATTGGATGCAATTCTGGTAGCAGCTTCGCCGCTCTCCATATTAGGAATAATTTTGATCACATTACCATTAGGAATAGCGGAATAGCCTAGCAATCCTAAAACAGATAAAAATACATTATACACTTCCCCGGGTTTTAGGGGTTTGCTAGAAACGAGAGTAATTTTGCCGCTGACTCGTGGATCTACGACAAAGTTTTTGCCTGTATCTAAAGAAACTTCATTAATCACGCTTAAAATATCAGCGTCTTGTAAATTCCATAAGCGTGAAGTAGGTTCTGCAGGAGTCGTAGGGGCGGGTGTTGCCACAGGAATAACGGGTGCATCAGGCGCGGCTGAAGTTGAACTAAAAAAAACCACAAGGAACAAAAATGATCCTAATAAGGTTTTCACTAGTTTAATATAATTTTTAATCAACTGCGGCTACCTTTTTGTATATTACCAGTGTTGTTGAATAAATCATTTTGATGCATTAAGATCCAGGAAAAGCGGGTCCTGCCGCCGTCGTCCCGCGACTTGATCGCGGGATCCAGAAATGATCTAGTAGATCCCGCGCTTTCGCGCGGGACTCCTTCCGCGTCACCCGCTTTCCGAGATCTGGTTGCGCATCAAAATGCTTTATTCATCAACACGCTTATATTACCTTGAAAGATTAGGATACACTAAATCGCTCACCTAAATAAGCCTCTAAATCTAACAATAGTGCAATTTTTTCTGGGGAGAGTAAGGGGTCTTGGCGTAATGTTTGACTGGTTTGGTAGGCAATGAGAGGAGTAAGACGTTTTTCGCCTTTATAGTCTATGAGAGGTGTATCAGGAGTGACTGCTTTATCTAGGTAAGCTGCAAATTCTTGTTGTTGATCAGCCGACATCACTTCAGGGTAATGCCGCCCTAATATACGCAGGGCTAATTGGCGTAATTTATTATTTTTTAATGAAGAAGTAAGCGTATATTTTTTTTCTGGAGAGGCGGCATGAAATTGTCGGCAAAAATTTTCTTCGGAATCATTCCAAAATCCATTTAAATATAAACTTGCTTCAATGTCAGTTTCAGGATACGTAGGATATTTATAGTCGCAATAATAATCAGTAATACGTTTTAGTAAGTTAGGATTTTGTTGTAGCCAATGGTAATTATCTTTGGCTAATTGTAAACGTTCATTTTCAATTGATTGTGTGAAACGTTCTTTGAGTGGCAAGATAAATCCAGGTTCAGTTAATTTTTTACGTATACTATAAGTTGTCTTGCTAATATTGTTTTCTGTTGTTTGATTTAATTCAAGAGTGTCTAAGCGCAACCAAATCGTTTGATTTTTGTAATGTCTATGTGGGCCTAGAAATAATACAGGGGCTTGATAAGCGCAATGTGTGCCAAATTTACTGTATATCATTAATCCTTGATTGTGAGTTAAATCTTGTGAACGTTTTAAATCAATTTCTTTATTAAAAAGATCAGTAGTGAATTTCCACATCGCTTCTTCTTTAAAAAAACAACGCGCAAGTTCTAAAGTAACTTCCACATCGACCATGGCATGATGTGCTTGACCTTGAGCGAAATGATTAGCTGCATTTAGGTATTCTAATTTTAATGAAATTTTACCATCGAGTTTAGGCCAAGTGAGGACAGAATTTTTATAAAGAAAATATAAAATTGTCATAGGATAAAGATCCATACGGCAACATTGATTAGCATATTGATGAGTGTAAGGAGGTAGTAAATTACGGTAAAAAGAAAAACGCAGAAATTCATCATCAAAACCTAAGGTGTTATATCCTAAGCTAATCGTTCCTGGTTTATTTAAATGACGATGAATTTGTTGAATAGCAGTGTATTCATCAATGCCGGCAGCCATTTCTTTTAGACTGATTTGATGAGTGATTAATGCGGCAGGCGAGGGAATCATATCAGGGTTTAATTTTATTTTTATTTCATGGCGTTCTAATTCATTAAGATTCAAATCAGTACGAATAGCAGCAAATTGTAGTACTTGGTCAAATGCTTTGTTTAAACCCGTTGTTTCAATATCATAAAATAAATATGTTTTTTCATTGTGTTGTCGCATAAAATATACCCATTGCACCTGAAGAGGCGACCTTTAACGATTTAGAAGGTCGCCTCTTCAGGTGTAATGGGTATCTTACTCTATATGATTATCAAGCCGCAATACTTGGTAAGCGGGTTCTTCATAAGGGTGCGTTGCTTTTAAAGCGGTTATTACACCAGATAATTTATCTTGAAGACATATCATTTCAACTTTGTATTCTGCTACTTTTTCTAATTTTCCTTCGCTGCCAATATAAGCATCGCTGCCAGCAAGCGGCATGAATTGTCCCTCACCCAATATTTGCCATGCGCAGCAACTATAATTGCCTATTTGCCCGGCACCTTTTTCAAACATGGCATTTTTGACTATTTCCACGTGGGTAGTGGGGACGTAAAAATAAATAATGTACATATTCTATTAGCCTGCTTTTCTTATTTCATTTGGTTGTATTGCTAATTTCCCTATCCCGCCTTTTGCTTCAGCTATATTACGTAATGCTACAAGAAGCGCTTCTGTATCACCATCTTTTTGATATTCTTCCATTGCAATACGTAGATAGAGATCTGCTTCTTTAGGTTTTTTGAGCGATTCTATAAGTTCATCATGATAACTTGCAGTATGTTTTAAGATTTTTGCTTTATTCATTGATGTACTCCTTTAACTCTTGCTAAAATTTATTCGGTAGTGTATCGCATTTTCTTCTTGCGGAGAATTATTTTTTTTGTTAAGGTTTCATTCCCTTCATGTAGTCAGTCTAATTTTTTTCACACGTTATTTCAATCCTTATAATTTTTTATATTAAAAAGGAGAGCGTATGCGCATTATATTTTTTATATTGCTGCTTAGCTTTGCGACTATCAGTTTTTCAGCAAAACCGATAGATGTTAGCAAACAATCACCTGCATTTTTGAATTCATTTTCAGCTAATAATACAGCTACAACATTAAAACAAATCAGTCATGATACTGATTTTAATCAATCACAACATATTCATTTGGTGCAATTATATAAAGGGTATCCGGTGTGGAGCGGCCATGTGATGATGCATATTGTCCATGGCATACAAACAATGAATGGGTTGGTTTACCAGGATTTAGAGACTGATTTGCAATCAGCACCAGCCTATTTATTTAGTGAGCCGCAATTCCAAAAAGCCTTAGAACAAGCGATACAAATTTATCAAAAGAAAACGGGCATAGTTTCACATATTACTCAATCCACTACAGATATGATTATTTATTTAGACAAAAATAATATTGCGCATTGGGGGTTTTTAATTCATTTCTTAGCGACAGTTAATCGTGCTGCGCCCGTTAAACCTGCTTACATTTTAGATGCTATCACATTGCATGTTTATCAAGAGTGGAATGAAATTAAAACTATTAAAAATGAAACAACTATTGGTGGATTTGGCGGTAATCTCAAAATAGGTAAAATCATCTATGATGAATTAAATGCAGAGCGAGATCCACATACTAAAATGTGTTATCTAGAAAACAAAGATGTGGTTGTGAAGGATGCGAATCATGATGAAGAAGAAGCTATTCATTTTCTTTGTGATAGAAAAAATAAATCTCATGGAAATGTCTATTGGGATGCTGATAAAGATGCAATCAATGGAGCTTATTCGCCTGGGAATGATGCATTGTATGTCGGCAAGGTAGTTAAAAATTTATATCAAGATTGGTATGGCATTCCCGTTTTATCAAAGAAAGATGAAGTATTAAAAATGGTAGTACACATGCCTATTGATAATGCTTATTGGGATGGAGAACAAATGACATTTGGCGATGGAGTGAGTGATTTCTATCCTTTAGTATCGATAGGTGTTGCTGCACATGAGATAAGCCATGGATTTACTGAACATCATTCAGGATTAATTTATGCGGGAGAATCAGGAGGTATTAATGAGTCATTTTCTGATATGGCAGTGATAGCAGCTAAAGTTTACGCAAAACAACCCAACCATTGGCAAATTGGTGAAGAAATAACCAAGGGAAAAAATAAACCATTACGCTATATAGATGAACCTACTAAAGATTGTGATGGCAGGCAGCCAGGAGATCAATGTTCTATCAATAACATAGAAGACTACAATGATAATGTTGAGGCTCACTATAGCAGCGGTATTTTTAATAAATTATTTTATTTATTAAGCAACTCACCTGGGTGGGATGTTAAAAAAGCGTTTGATGTCATGGTGCATGCTAATCGCTATTATTGGACGCCTACGTCGACTTTTCAAGAGGCAGCTTGTGGAGTGATCCATGCTGCTGAAGATTATCAGTATCCTATTTCACCAGTTAAACATGCCATACACGAAGTAAAGATTGATGTAGATTCATGTTAATTCTATACTTCACATCTATCGGAATGCGGGTGTAGTTCAATGGTAGAACGAAAGCTTCCCAAGCTTTAAGCGTGGGTTCGATTCCCATCACCCGCTTTATGTCATCCTGAGGAGTGCTTTTTACGACGAAGGATCTCCTCGTCATTGCGAGGAGTGTAAGCGACGAAGCAATCCACAAGAAGCATGGATCGCCACGCCTGCTTCGCAGGCTCGCGATGACGTTGTCTATCTGTTAAGGAGTTGCTTCGCGCAAGATAGCCCACAGATCAGTTTTGCTCGAGATGGGCTGAGCTGTTACGATACGAATGATTATCAGGAGAGAATACATGACTAAATGGTTGAAAAGAATTTTTGGAGTGTTAGCAGTTCTCATTTTGATTGCTATCGTAGGAATAATTTTTTTAACAACTACAGTAAATCCTAATCGATTTAAACCTTTATTAACTCAACAAGTACAATCTCATTTCGGTCGTACATTCAACATCAATGGTAATTTATCGTGGTCATTTTTTCCTTATTTAGGAATTACAGTAAATAACATTGTGATAGGTAATCCTATTAATTTTACAGAGAAAACATTTGTAGAAGCAGGTAAATTGACGTTGTCAATTAAGCTCATTCCTTTATTGTATGGACGTATTGAATCAAAGGGAATGGAGCTTGATAATGTCAAATTAAATTTAATTAAGAAAGTCAGTGGTAAAACTAATTGGCAAGATTTGCAGCAACGGTTTTCTTCTGCTCCACAAACACAAGCGGCGTCACACACAGCTACAGTATCGAATAAAGCCGTGCTAATGTTTGCGTTTTCAGAGGTGGATGTCAAACATGCAAATATTTATTATATAGATGAACAATCTAAACAATCGATTAGTGTAGAAGACAGTACATTACATGCTCAAGACGTCATGTTGCATCGTGCATTTCCG